>ERZ889078.1411-NODE-1411-length-19107-cov-12.078155_pt1 | contig 19107 bp, 22 predicted proteins | sample MGYA00521266_ERZ889078 | MGnify/ENA primary metagenome ERZ889078 (study PRJEB32303, sample SAMEA104408618) | aquatic metagenome | biome: Brackish water; feature: Pelagic; material: water | place: Baltic Sea | collected 2014-06-16T06:34:00 | depth 76,534 m ...
AATTAATTAATTCTGTTATTGAAAATTATTCTTCGTTTGGTATTGGTGCAGATTTGTCTCTTTTATATTATAACGAGTATCAACCATACGTTTTAACTTTAGTAGTTCGTAATATTGGATATCAAGTTACTGTATTTGATGAGACGAGAGAAGAATTGCCATTAGAAATAGATTTAGGTGCTTCTTATAAATTAGAAAATGTACCAATTACATTGCATTTTACTTTTGATAATTTACAGAAATGGAATATTTCAGAAAGTAACCCTTCTAACTCAACTACCGATATTAATGGAAATGTAACTACTGAGCAAATTTCTTTTCTCAATAATACGATTCGACACTTATCTATGGGTGCTGAGTTATTTCCGAAAGGAGCTTTTAATATACGACTAGGCTATAATTTTAGACGTGCAAAAGAATTACAATTAATTGATAAGAGGACATTTGCTGGTTTTACAGCTGGTTTTGGATTAAAAATGAATAAGCTAAAATTTAATTATGCATTTTCAAAATATCATCCGGCTTCAAATGCGAGCACATTTAGTTTACAAATAAATTTAAATTAAGAGATTTGAAAAAAATTACAATAGCTATAGACGGATTTTCTTCAACTGGAAAAAGTACCATTGCGAAAGAACTTGCAAATAAATTGCAGTATGTATATGTTGATTCTGGTGCTATGTATAGAGCGGTTACGTTATATGCAATGCAACAAGGTTTTATTTCAAAAAATGCCTTTAATTTTGATAAATTAATTTCAGATTTACCTAAAATTAACTTGATATTTAAGTTTAATTCAGCACTTGGTTTTGCTGAAATGTATTTAAATGGTATGAATGTTGAAAATGAAATTAGAACCTTAGAAGTCTCAAAATTTGTAAGTAAAGTGGCTGAAATTTCAGAAGTTAGAAGAAAATTAGTTGAGCAACAGCAGCAGATGGGAATTAATAAAGGAGTTGTAATGGATGGAAGAGATATTGGGACTGTTGTATTTCCAAATGCAGAATTAAAATTGTTTATCAATGCTTCAGCAGAAAAACGTGCTCAACGAAGATATGATGAATTAATTAAACGAGGTGATAAAGTAACGTTTGATGAAATATTTAAGAATGTTCAGTATAGAGATCATATAGATTCTACGAGAGAAGATTCACCTTTGATTATTGCTGATGATGCTATTGAAATTGATAATTCAGATATGACTTTAGAGGAGCAATTTAACAATATTTATAAAATTACTTTAGATAAAATAAATGAAGTAAGTTAAATACTCTTGTGATAATTGAATATTTGGGTTAATTCTTAATTTTTATTTTAAAATTTTTGACATCACATTAAACTCAAATTTTTCTTTACCTATTTGGAAATTATGATTGCCAATATTTATAAAACCATTTTTTTTATAAAATTGTATAGCTCTATGATTACTTTTAAGTACAGATAACCAAATAAGCTCACTTCCATGTACTTTTGCTTTTTCAATTAATTTAGTTTGTAACTCAAGTCTAATTTTCATAGATAGAAAATATTTAAGATATATATTTTTTGTAATTGTGATGTGTTTTTAGATTCAAGAAACTCAGAAGGGGGAGTTTAATTTCAATTTAGCATACCCAACAGGTAATTCATTTACAAAAGCAATCCAAAAAATATTGTTACTATTATCAATGCTTTTTATTATTTTTTCAACTGAAAAAAGTACGATTGTAATATTCTAGTAAATCTGTGGAATCTTTAAAATAGTGGCCAAAAGTTTCTGTAAATGTAACACGTCCTAATATAGCAATAAACTGAGCATCTGCAATATAAGCTTCTCTTATTTCTAGAGTGTTCATTTTTATTAATTTACTTTCGCTAAGGAATATTTAAGTACTTATGTGTTTGCAAAGATATTTTCCACTGAGGATTTTTCATAACATAATCTACAATTAAAGGAATCATTTCTTCACGCTTGCTCCATTCAGGTTGTAAAAATAATTCACAATTTTCAGCAACCTTTGTAGCTTGTTCTTCTGCAAATTTAAAATCGTTTTTGTTAACGACAATTATTTTGAGTTCATTGGCTTTTGGATAAATAGCATCTAATGGTAATTTCGTTTTTTTTGGTGAAAGACAAATCCAATCCCATTTCCCTGTTAATTTGTATGCTCCAGAAGTTTCAATGTGTGTTTTAATATTGTTTTTCAGTAGTGAATTTGTAATGTAATCTAAATTCCACATGGAAGGTTCACCACCTGTTACAACAACTGTTTTTGCATATTTTAGAACATTAGTAACTATAGCATCTGTATTTGTTGGAGGATGCAAGTCGGCATTCCAACTTTCTTTCACATCGCACCAATGACAACCAACATCACAACCACCAATTCTAATAAAATAAGCAGCTTTTCCAGAGTGAAATCCTTCTCCTTGAATTGTGTAAAATTCTTCCATTAAAGGAAGCATTTCTCCTTTATTTATTAGTTGTTGTGTAGTTTCATCAATCATTTTGCAAATATAGACAATCGTACTAATAATCATTAAATTCAACTTAATTTCTATTGAAATTTTTAATTTGATTTTTATGTCTTATTTTTATCAAAAATATTTAGAATGAATAAAGAAGAAGTTTTTTTTAATCATATTACTGAAGGATATAAAACGAAAGGCGATTTTATAACATTTGGTTCTGCAATGTTAGAAGGTAAAACCATAAAAGAGGCCTTTGTAAAAGTACCTTTAAAAACGTTGAATAGGCATGGACTGATTGCTGGAGCAACGGGTACAGGTAAAACAAAGTCGCTACAAGTTATGGCTGAGAATTTATCTGAAAAAGGAATTCCAGTTTTATTAATGGATATAAAAGGTGATTTAAGTGGTTTGGCACAGCCAAGTGTTGGACATGTGAAAATTGATGAACGACATGCTGCTATTGGTTTGCCTTTTGAAGCAAAAAAATTCCCCGTTGAAATATTAACTATTTCTGATCAAAACGGTACCCGTTTACGCGCTACGGTTTCTGAATTTGGGCCTGTATTACTTTCTAGAATATTAGATTTATCAGATGCTCAAAGTGGTATAGTTTCTATTATTTTTCAATATTGTGATGATCATAAATTACCATTGCTAGATTTAAAAGATTTTAAAAAAGTACTTCAATATGCTACTGATGAAGGAAAAGAGGAAATACAGAGTGAATATGGATTAATTTCAACTGCAAGTACAGGTGCTATTTTAAGAAAAATACTTGAAATTGATCAACAAGGTGGTGATTTATTTTTTGGAGAACGATCTTTTGACGTTCAAGATTTAGTACGAGTTGATGAAAATGGAAATGGAATTATTTCAATTTTACGTTTAACAGATATACAAGATAAGCCAAAACTATTTTCAACATTTATGTTGCAATTATTGGCAGAAATATATTCAACTTTTCCAGAGCAGGGAGATAGTGAAAAACCAGAACTTGTGATTTTTATTGATGAAGCGCATTTAATTTTTAAAGAAGCTTCAAAAGCTTTACTTTCTCAAATAGAAAGCATTGTAAAATTAATTCGTTCAAAAGGAATTGGACTATTTTTTGTAACACAAAACCCAAATGATGTTCCTGAAGATATTTTAGGGCAATTGGGTTTAAAAGTGCAACATGCTTTGCGTGCATTTACAGCAAAAGATAGAAAAGCTATTAAATTGGCAGCTGAAAATTACCCAAGTTCGGAATATTATGATGTTGATGAAGTGTTAACACAACTTGGAATTGGAGAAGCTTTTATATCTGTTTTAAATGAAAAAGGAATACCAACGCCCTTAGCTTGTACGATGATGCGTGCGCCAATGAGTAGAATGGATATATTAACGGATAAGGAGTTGAAGCAACTTATTGAAAGTTCTCGTATTTATTATAAGTATAATGAAACTATTGATAGGGAAAGTGCTTACGAAATTCTATCTGAAAAAATAGACAATATAAATGAAAAGGAAGCTGTAGAAGAGAAGAAAAGAGAAGAGCTAAAACGTTCGAAATCAACAAGAACAAGGGGAGGAGCAAGAGAAAGTACTCGTATGAATCCTATTTTAAAAGTGGTAACAAGCGCAACCTTTATTAGAGGTATATTAGGAATTTTAAAACGAGTGTTATAATTTTTTTAGTTCGTGTTCAATAATAGTATATTTGTTGCGTTTAAAGTTATATTATTTAAAAAAAATAAGTTGTTTATGCCAATTTTAAAAAGAATCATTTTTATAGTTTTAGTTTCGTTTTTGTTTATTCAATGTGCTAGAGAAAATCAATATTTAATTGAAAAAGGGAAAGTGGGTTATTTAACAAAAGAAACAACTATTAGAGAGTTAAACTCAATTTTTGAGAAAGATTCAATTGTTTCTAATTTAGTACTGAACAATTTAAAAAGTGAGGATAGATTATATTCTTTAGATGATGATGAATATGAAATTTTTTCATCTAAAGGTGATAAATTATTGGAAATTGCGCCCGCAAACCAGAATGATTCTTTGTCTAAGATAAAAAGTATTCAAATTTTTGATAAAAATTATAAAACAGACAAAGGTATTTCTCTTCAATCAACTTTTAAAGATATTAATGAACATTATATTGTAAATAAGGTGGAGACTACATTAACTTCAGCAACCCTTTTTATTGATGAATTAAATGCAACAATTTCAATTGATAAAAAAGATTTAGGTATTAATAGCTTTAGTAGAGAAGAAGTAACTATTGATCAAATTCCAGATATTGCAAAAATAAAATACTTTACTATTTGGTTTAATTAAAATGGAACCAACAAAAAGGATTGTAGTTAAAAGAGCGCTTAAATGAGGTTTTTAGAATAGTGAAACTATTTATTTTTCATACCTTGTGTTAAACAGATAGAAATCAGGTTTATAGATTTCTTATATCTAAAATTTGTCCATTTTTTAATTCACCAGCAACATCTAAATGGTAAATTTTATGGGCAACTTCTTTAGGTGAAAGTAAATCTCCGTGGTTATAAAAATCAATAAATCGCTGAACGGATTTAAAATTTTCTTTTGGTGTATTTCTAACCTGTACTTGCATATCTGTATCCACAACTCCTGGATATATTGAAACAATACTTACACCATTATTTACTTCTTTTTGTTCTTTAGAAATTACTTTTGTCATCATATCAACACCAGCTTTAGATGCGCAATATATAGACCAACCTTCATAAGGTTTTACTGCAGCTCCAGAAGATATATTAAAAATTTGTTTTTTACATTCCCAACCTTTCGTGAGTTTTATAAAAAGTGAATTTAACACTAATGGAGCAATTAAATTAACCTGAATGGTATAACTTATATTTAAGGGGGAAATAGCATCTAAGGTATTCACAGTTCCTAATTCACCAGCATTATTAATAAGTGTTAAATGGGTAGTTGTATTCTTGTCTAAATGCGAGAATATTTCGATCATTATATGCTCAATAGTATCCGTTTTACTCAAATCACATTGGTACTGCTCAGCAATATATAATTTATCAATTTTACTTCTTGAAATGGATATCACTCTATAGCCTTGTTTGTGGTATTTTTTAGCTAATCCTAGGCCTAAACCTTTACTGCCTCCTGTAATAATTACAATTTTTCCCATTATTTTTTTATGTTTTTTTCGTACAAATAAATCCATTCTTTCACTGTAATTTTTTGCATTAATTCTGCAATTAAATCAAATGGAATTTCTTCTGCTTTTTTAAATCGAATACAACTTTTACCCATGTCTAATTTATGTTTACAATGTTTAGGGTATTCATTAACAAACCAATTTAGTAATTCAGGATTTGCACAAATCCCCATATGATATAAAGCAATAAAATTCTTTTGAGAAGCGATATTGGCAAAAGGAAGTGGCAATTTTGTATCACAATGATATCCTTTGGGGTATACATTCTTAGGAATTACATAACCAATCATTCCGTAGCTCATTAGCTCTTCAAATCCTTTTGGTAAATTGTGTAAAATAGTTTCTCTTAATTTTTTAAAATAAGGGATGCTTTCTTCAGGAATTTGAGCAATATACTCTTCGGGGGTTTTGGCTATAATTTGCATAGTTAAAAAATTAAGGACTATGCTAATGTATAAATTATTTATAAAACTTTTTAGACTCGTTCCAAAACACATCCATTTCAGCAAGTGACATATCGTGTAAAGATTTCCCTATTTTTTTTGCTGCTGTTTCTAAATATTGAAAGCGATTGATAAATTTTTTATTGGTACGTTCCAAAGCGTTTTCAGGATTTACATTAATAAAACGAGCATAATTTACCATTGAAAATAAAACATCTCCAAATTCAGCTTCAATATTATCTGTATTTCCTTTTTCAATTTCAACATTTAGTTCATTTAATTCTTCTTGAACTTTTTCCCAAACTTGTTCAGGTTTTTCCCAATCAAAACCTACACCAGCAACTTTTTCTTGAATTCTATTTGCTTTTACCATGGAAGGAAGTGAAAGAGGTACACCTTCTAAAACTGAACTTTTACCTTCTTTTAATTTTAGTTTTTCCCAGTTTTGTTTCACTTCTTCTTCATCTTTTACAACAACATCACTGTAAATATGAGGATGACGATGAATTAGTTTTTCAGCAATGGCATTGGCAACATCTGCAATGTCAAAATCATTTGTTTCAGAACCAATTTTCGCATAAAAAACAATATGAAGTAGTACATCGCCTAATTCTTTTTTAACTTCTTGTAAGTCGTTATTCAGAATTGCATCACCTAATTCATAGGTTTCTTCAATAGTTAAATGGCGAAGCGATTCAAAAGTTTGTTTTTGATCCCATGGACATTTTAAGCGCAATTCGTCCATAATGTCTAAAAGTCGACCAAAAGCTTGGAGTTGCTGTTCGCGGGTATTCATAATTTATGCTTCTTCTGTTTGTTCCTCTTCTTCTTTAATTGAAGTGAAATCAAAGCCTTTTGAAGCTAATAAATTATACCATTGCAATACTTTTTTAATGTTTGAAGTGTACACACGTTCTTCATCAAAATTTGGTAAAATTTCTCTAAAATAGGAAGTTAAAACTTTTCCGCTTTCTTTTGGACTGATGGCTTCTTTTCCATTTTCTTTTTCTCCAATAGTTTTAAGAATTACGCGTAGCGGAATTTCTTCTTCATAGGTATAAATAGCAATTTCATTTAATGCGCTAATATTGTGAGTAACCGTTACGGGAAACTTTTTACCATCAATTAATGATTCTACAATAATGCCACCCTTAGATTGTGCTTTAATTTCGTGCAATCCTGGTTTTCCATTAATTGCTACTATATCTTTTAACTCCATAAATTTATTATTTTTTTAATGAGGGAAATTTCATTCTATAACTAGGATTTACATTTCCTTTAGTAATATTTTCTAATCTTTTTTTAATTAATCTTTTTTTTAATGATGAAATTTTATCTGTAAATAAAACGCCTTCAATATGATCATATTCATGTTGAACAACTCTCGCGGCTAAACCATCTATAACATCGGTATGTTTTTCAAAATTTTCATCAACATATTCAATGGTAATTTTTTCTTGTCTGAATACATCTTCTGTAATGTCAGGAATACTTAGGCAACCTTCATTAAAAACCCATTCTTCACCTTCTTCTTTTAAAATTTTAGCATTGATAAATACTTTTTTAAAATTCGCTAAAAACTCACGTTCCTTATCATCTAAATCCTCATCTTTTTCAAAAGGAGAAGTATCAACAATAAACAATCTAATTGCTTTTCCAATTTGAGGTGCTGCCAAACCAATACCATTTGCATTTACCATAGTTTCTTGCATGTTCTCAATAAGTTGGGTAAGATTTTCATAATCTTTATCAATATCAACTCCCATTTTTCTTAAAACAGGATGGCCATATGCATAAATTGGTAAAATCATATTCTTTTTTTTGGATTGCAAAAATACAAAAGATTAAACGAATAATAAAATAGTAAGTTATTCTTATTTAAAATTGCAGCTGTTTTTTGTATAAAAGTGCTTAAATTAGACTAAATAACCCATTGGATGTGTTTCTTTTTTGGTGTGTATTCTTTATCAATTCAACTAGTTTTCAATAGAAAACGATATCAAGAATATTAAAATTAGCATTAAAAACAGTTCTTATTATATTTTTAGCCCAATTTAACTGCTCAAAAATATTGGAACTAACGTTTTTTAATAATTAAACTCAGCCTTTTAAATACGTTATTTAATTAAAATAATTGGTAGCATAGAATAAAACCTAAGTAGTTTCTTTTAGTTTAAGAGTTCCTAACTAATTCTCTTATAATTTAATGTTTTAAGTCTCTTTTTTAATTGTTTTGAAGGCTTATAATCAATGTTTACTCCCTTAATATTCGATTTTCCTATGGACTCTAGACTCTCAGCAGGTGTCCCTTTTTAATGTTATTTGAAAAGAGCCCAATGTATCTATGCGTACAATGCGTCCCTCAGCCAAGGCTTCTCCAATGGCTAATGTTAGTGACATAATTAACAATCACCAACACTCATGGTAGAGCGTGAAGCCACTAAATCAGCTAAACTTTCCAAATCTTCTTCTCCTTTATGTATGGCACAAGGATAGTATTTTATTTCAGGAGGTGTTACCATACAATTTTTCTTAGGCAACATTTTAAAATTAATAGGCATAATTATTATTTTTTATAGAGATAATAAAATGAATTTATAAATTAAATTTAATAAAACATAGACAGAAATTGACTAAAAGATATAGATTTTTTTTAACAAAGATGTAGATTAAATAATTGAAAGATAACTATCTTTTTAAGTAAAAATGTATATAAATACTTATAAAGATATCTATAAAACAAACTAAAGATGCAGGGTTTTTACCTTTTAGGACTTAAAATTAATTTTAACAAATATGTAACGCGTTTATGTACTTAGTTCATTATAAGGAATTACTATGGTAAATATAGTATTTATATGATTTAATTAACTACTAATTTTTATTATTTTTTTAAATAATTAAAACGTGTGGATACCTGCCTTAGCAGGTATAAAGATAAAAGCAAAAGGAAAGAAAAATAATTGCCATTCCTGTGCAAGCATAAATTGTATTTTATTAAATTTGTAACTAATTATGAAAGGAATCACAATTATATTATCGTTGATAATACTTGTTTTGTCAGTAAAACCTTGTTCTGATGGGAATAATGCTGAAGATAAGCACGCAGACGGTATTGGCATAAATCACAATCATGGGCAGGACTCTGATGATTCGTGTCCTGTAATGTGTATTTGTGATTGTTGTGGCATGTCAGTAACATATGAACCTATTAGTACTTTAATACTAAATCATAACTTAAAAATTTCTACTAAACTATTTTCTACCTATCAATCAAATTACCGGTTAGATTTTCATTCTAACATTTGGCAGCCGCCACAGTTAATTAGTTAAAATAAACAGACTTAATAGTCAAATTTTTTTAATTAATCATATTTACATTAACAATGCATAAACACATATTGAGCATAATGCTCTCAATTATAGTGTGCTTTTCTTTAAAAGCGCAAACAACTGATATATCAATAAAAGTAATTTCAGAAACAGAAAATGAACCCTTATTAGGCGCAACAGTCTACTTTGAAAAGTTAGAAAAAGGTGCAGTAACGGATTTTGATGGAGTTGCTAGTTTTATAAATATACCAAATGGACAACATCTTATTATAATTTCATATTTAGGTTTTGAAACGTTAAAAACAAGTATTCAATTACCAACTAGCTCAGAATTGGTTTTTAAATTAACCAGTGAAGGTAACGAATTGGATGAAGTAGTATTACAATCTACTAGAAGTACAAGAACCGTTAAAAAAATTCCAACCAGAATTGAATTTATTGGCTTAGAAGAATTGGGTGAAAAAGCGATTATGAACCCAACAAATATTTCAATGGTACTTCGTGAAAGTACAGGAATACAAATGCAACAAACTTCTTTAAGTAGTGGAAGTACAAATATTAGAATTCAAGGACTAGATGGGCGTTATACGCAACTTTTAAGAGATGGGTTTCCATTATATGGAGGTTTTTCGAGTGGTTTAAGCATTATACAAATTCCGCCTTTAGATTTGCAACAATTTGAAATTATTAAAGGTAGTTCTTCAACGCTTTATGGTGGTGGAGCTATCGCTGGTTTAGTAAATATGGTGTCAAAAACACCTAATGATGAACCGTCTTTAGACATCATGCTAACTCAAACACAAGCGTTAGGAAGCACCGCAAATGTATTTTATAGTAAAAGAAACCAAAAGTTTGGTATTTCTCTATACGGTTCTGGACATTCTCAAAAAGCTTATGACCCAGAAGATGATGGATTTAGTAATTTGCCAAAAACAAAATCAATTTCATTTAACCCAAAATTCTTTTATTATCCATCAGAAAAAACTGCGTTTTGGGTTGGACTCAATGGAACTTATGATGATAGAATTGGTGGTGATATCACAAAAATTGAAAGTGAAGAAATAGGAAATCATCAATACACTGAAGAAAATGTCTCAAAAAGATTGAGCAGTCAAGCAGTTTACCATACTCAATTAGATTCGATAAGTTCTTTAAATATTAAAAATAGTATCTCATTCTTCGATAGGAACTTAACCATTCCAGATTTTAGTTTTGATGGAAAACAGACAAATACATTTTCAGAAATTACCTATCAAAGAGAAACTTTAAAAAACGATTGGATTTTTGGAGCAAATTTATACTCCTCAAATTTTGATGAAAATGATAATGCCACATTGCAACGTGACCAAAACAATCTTACTTATGGAATGTTTATCAATAACATTTATGATCTTTCTGATAATTGGATTTTAGAAACAGGATTAAGAGCAGATTATAATACAGACTTTGGCTTTTTCCCGCTTCCCAAAATATCTTTGCTATACAAAAATAATAATGGTTTTTCAAGTAGAATTGGCGGTGGATTTGGTTACAAAATACCTGATATTTTTACAGAAGAAGCTGAATACATTTACTTTGAAAATGTGCTTTCGATTGATAAATCTTCATTAAATGCTGAACGTTCCTATGGTTTTAATTTTGATGTAAATTATAAAACACACTTATTTGAAACAGTAGGTTTATCTATAAACCAATTATTTTATGTTACAGCCATAAAATATGGATTGTTATTAAATAGCACAAATGATGGTTTTTTTGCATTTGAAAATACAACAGATAAAATTTTAAGTAAGGGAGCAGAAACCAATATTAAATTTAGTTACAAAGATTTTAGGTGGTTTTTAAATTATGCACTTATAAACACCAAGCTAAACTATTTGGCAGGCAACCCACAAAAACCTTTAACAGCAAAACATAACGCAGGTAGTGTGCTGATGTACGAATCTGAAAAATGGCGTGTTGGTTATGAAACGTATTACACAGGAAAACAGTTTTTATCAAACGGAGCAGAGACAACAGATTTTGTTACCATGGGTTTATTATTAATGAGAAACTTTAAATTTGGAAGTGCTTTCGTGAATTTTGAAAACTTTACAGATAGAAGACAAAGTAGATTTTCACCATTGGTTTTACCACCGCACGATAACCCAGTATTTCCAGAAATATATGCACCTACTGATGGGTTTATTTTTAGTGTTGGAATCATAATTAAACCATTTGGAAATGAAGAACATTGATAAAGTAAATCGTCAACAATTGTATTAGTTGATGTCGATTCTTTTAAATTATAAAATAGTACTCAAAAACTCCTTTTAAGGAGTTTTTGTTTTAAACTGATTTAACTTGTCCATTTCTGGAATAAACCCAATCACCAAAATAACGATTGGCAATGAGTAAATAAATATTTATTTCAATAAATTAGAATTATTCTAAACTTTAAAACAACTAAATTTAGCAAACAAAAAAAGTGATAACTAATACACAACTTTGGTTATACTAAACCAATAGGAAACAAAAAGATAATAGCAATGAAAATAAATGATTTCAAGCTTGAACGATATTTTGCCAAACATGAATTTACTGCAAAATATTTATTCTCTAGTTCTGACTGTGATGGTTACGAATTAAAATATCTTTTAGAGAATGCTTCTAAAGATGAAATGGATTTGTGGGAAGGTATAAAACTAGGTTATACCGAAAGTGAAGGAAATCCATTATTAAGAGAGGCTATACTTCAATATTATAAAATTAAAACAATTGAAAACGTGGTTGTTGCATCTCCTGGAGAACTTAATTTTATCAGTTTGAATTTGTTATTAAATTCAGAAGATCATGTCATAACAATTTCACCTTCCTATCAGTCTTTATCCGAAGTTGTAAAGTCTATTAATTGTGAACTTTCATATTGGAAACCAAACCCAGAAATTTGGAAGTTTAATATAGCTGATTTAGAAAAATTAATAAGAAAAAATACCAAGTTAATTATCCTAAATTTCCCCCACAATCCAACTGGTAGTTATCTAACTAGAGGTGAGTTAGATGAAATAGTAAGTATTGCAAAGAAACATGATTTGTATCTGTTTTCAGATGAAATGTACCACAAATTAATTATTGATGACCTAGCGGAATTACCTCCCATTTCTGATATTTATGAAAAAGGAATTAGCCTATGGGGTACGTCAAAAACTTTTGGTTTGGCAGGTTTAAGAATAGGTTGGTTGGTAACTCAAGACACCGATTTTCTTCGTAAAGTTGTTGCGTTCAAAGATTATCTTAGTATTTGTAATAGTGCACCAAGTGAAATTTTATCAATAATAGCACTGAACAATATTGATAAATTTCTTCCTCAAAATTTAATAAAAATTAGAAAAAATGTAAAACTGTTCAGTGAGTTTGTAGGGAAACACCCAATAATATCTTCTTTTATTCCTCCTCAAACGGGATCGACTTCTTTTGTTAAGTTAAATATTGAAAATTCAGCCTTAGAATTTAGTAATCAATTAGTTGAGAAAACTGGCATTATGACTATTCCTTCTGAAATGTATGAATATCCAGGTAAATACATAAGAGTAGGTTTTGGAAGAAATAATTTTACTGAAGTTTTAGAGATACTTGACAATTATTTAAAAACCATAAAGCCAGCCCATAGCAATGCGTAAAAAAAATGCACTTAATTAATCTAATTTGAAAAATTTAATTAACAATAGAACTTAAAAATAACATTCAAATTATAGTTAAAATTTAATCGAAAGAAAGATAAAGGTAACAATTTATAAAGCTAAAAAAATGAAATTTAAATCTTTTCCAGAAATAAAAACAGAACGACTTTTTTTAAGAAAAATTGAAGAATTAGACTGTGATAGTATCCTATTTTTACGTTCAAATAAAATTATCAATAAATTTATTGAAAGACCCGAACACAGGAAAACTAAAAATAAATTTGACGCAATTAAATTTATTAAAGAAATAAATGAAGCATTTGAAGAAGATAAATCTATTTCTTGGGGAATAACTTTAAAAAATGACTCTAAAATTATTGGCTCTATTTGTTTATGGAATTTTTCTCAAGACCTTAAAACTGCTGAAGTTGGTTACGACCTATATCCTAAATTTCAGAATAAAGGAATAATGAGTGAAGCTCTTGAAATGATTATTGATTTTGGTTTTAATGAATTAAAATTCAATAAAATTGAGGCATTCACGCATAAAGAAAATGAGAATTCTAAAAGTCTCTTAGAAAAGAATGGATTTCAACTTAATGAGGAACGGAAAGACCTAGATAATGAATTGAATATAATATTTGAAATTGAAAACGCGAGTAGTTAACAAAGCGTAATTTATTGCTGATTTACAATTATTTTCACCCAACGGGTTAATTAACTATTTAAGATATTTAATTATTTTGAGAAAGATAAGATTGTAAAATTATGGTAGCACTAATTTCATCAATTAAGGCTTTATTTTTACGTTGTTGTTTTTTTAAACCACTATCAATCATACTTTGAAATGCCATTTTTGAAGTAAAACGCTCATCAATACGTTTAATTGGAATTTTAGGAAATGTTAAGCCTAGCTTTTCAACAAAAATGTTGATAATTTGAGCACTTTCACTTGCTGTATTGTTCATTTGTTTAGGTTCACCTACAACAAAAAGTTCAACAGATTCATTTTTTAAGTATTCAGTTAAAAAAGAAAAAATCTTTTTAGTGTCAACAGTCGTCAGTCCAGTAGCAATAATTTGCAATTCATCAGTGATGGCGATTCCTGTTCTTATTTTACCGTAATCTATAGCTAAAATTCGAGCCAAAGTGTTAACATTAATTATAAAGTTGTGCAAATTTAGTGATTTTGGATTATATATTTTTTAAAATTATATATTTGTGGTTAATTGAATTTTAAAAGTATGAATGCATTAAGAAAAATTATAGAGGCTGCTTGGGAAAATAGAGAATTATTAAAAGAGGAAGCTACTCAAAAAACAATTCGTGAAGTAGTTAATTTATTAGATAGTGGGACGTTACGTGTAGCAGAACCTATTGATGGTGGTTGGCAAGTAAATGAATGGGTGAAAAAAGCGGTAGTTTTATATTTTCCAATTCAAAAAATGGAAACTTTTGAAGTGGGGATTTTTGAATATCATGATAAAATTCCATTAAAAAAAGGATATAAAGAAAAAGGCATTCGTCTAGTGCCACATGCTGTAGCACGTCATGGTTCTTATATTGCGCCAGGAACTATTTTAATGCCAAGTTATGTAAATATCGGTGCTTATGTAGATGAAGGTACTATGGTTGATACTTGGGCAACAGTAGGTAGTTGTGCACAAATTGGTAAAAATGTTCACTTGAGTGGAGGAGTAGGTATTGGTGGAGTTTTAGAACCTTTGCAAGCTGCACCTGTAATTATTGAAGACAATGTTTTTGTTGGCTCAAGATGTATTGTAGTTGAAGGCGTTCACGTTGAAACGGAAGCTGTTTTGGGTGCAAATGTTGTATTAACAATGAGCACTAAAATTATTGATGTTACTGGAGATAAGCCAGTTATATATAAGGGGAGAGTACCTGCACGTTCTGTGGTAATCCCAGGAAGTTATAAGAAACAATTCCCTGCAGGAGAATTTCATGTGCCTTGCGCAATGATTATTGGACAACGTAAAGAAAGCACTAATAAAAAAACATCACTAAATGATGCACTTCGTGAAAATGATGTTGCAGTATAAAAAACTATTTTTTTAAAATATGCTCAAATTATTTTGAAGGCTTTTGCTAGTTTTATTTTAAAAAAAATGCAAACTTAAAATTAAATTTTTTTAAGTATTTTTACATCTTATAATAAAAAAAATGAAGTTAATATTTCCTTGGAGTAAGTTAAAACAAGATGATGTTGAATACCTTTCTTATGATGTTCATAGAAATAATCTTGGAGATATTTTGAGTCCTATAATTGCTAATTATTTTGGATCAAAAAAAATAAAAAGGATTTCTAAAAGAAGCAGTAAAAATAATGAACATTATTTTATGATTGGTTCAATTATTGAAAGATGTAATAAAAATTCAATTATTTGGGGAAGCGGATTAATGTATGCTAATTCTATTTTGAAAGAATTTCCAAAAAAAGTTTTAGCAGTTAGAGGTCCATTGACAAGAGGTAGATTAATAGAACTTGGCATACCTTGTCCAGAAGTTTATGGAGATCCAGCATTACTATTGCCAGAAGTATATCCAAATACAAATCCATTAGTTAAATATAAATTAGGCATAATTCCTCATTTTAGGGATAAAGAAAATTCTTGGTTAAAAGCACATTTTTATAAAAACGTGGACATCAAAATAATTGATATCCAAAATAAAAATCCATTAAAAGTTGTTGATGAAATTTTAGAATGTGAGAAAATAATTTCTAGTTCACTGCATGGAGTTATTATTTCGGATGCTTATAAAATACCTTCAGTTTGGTTTGAATTTTCAAACCTTGTTGAAGGATCGGGTTTTAAATTTAGGGATTACTTTAAGTCCGTAGGACGATTGGACGAAAAGCCTTATCAATTAACAGACTTCAAGAATTTAGATCAAATATTAGATGTTTTCCAAGAATACGAAATAGAAATTGATTTAGAGAAGTTAAAAAAAACATTTCCATTTTAATTCATTTTATTTAAAGAGGTTCAAAAACTAAAATTATTGAATTTATTAATGATGTCGATTATTGTAAGATGAAAGCAGAAATTACGAACTCACTGGCTATTTTAAAGAAACAACAAATACTCTTATACCCAACAGATACTGTTTGGGGTATTGGTTGTGATGCAACCTCTGAAGAAGCTGTTTCTAAAATTTTTAAAATTAAGCAACGTTCAGAAAGTAAAAGTTTAATTATTTTAGTAGACGGAATTGAAATGCTTCAAAAGTATGTTCCTGAAATTCCAATAACATTAATAGATTTAGTGAAAAAGACTTCAAAGCCTACAACAATTATTTACAATAATCCGAAAGGATTGGCAAATAACGTTGTAGCCTCTGACAATACAGTAGCTGTAAGAATTGTTCAAAATGAGTTTTGTAGAAAGTTAATTTCAGCTTTTGGAAAACCTATAGTTTCAACTTCAGCAAATAGTAGTGGAGATACTACTCCGAAAAGTTTTAAAGAAATTAACCAGTCCATTTTGGATAGCGTAGACTATGTTGTAGATTTGCAGCGCGAAGAAGTGAACGATAAATCTTCTACAATTTTGAAAGTAGATAATAATGGTAAAGTAATTGTACTTCGCATGTAATTTATGCCTGAAAATAACACTTATAAAGATGCTTTAACGCATCCAATTTTTAAATACATATCAAAAGCAGCCACTAATTTACAATTAGAAACCTATGTTATTGGTGGTTTTGTGCGTGATTATTTCTTAAAAAGAGGTACTCCTGAGGATATTGATATTGTTGCGGTTGGTAGCGGAATAGAATTGGCTGAAGCAGTTGCACAATTGTTACCAAATAAGCCTAAAGTACAGGTTTTTAAAACCTATGGAACTGCAATGTTACGCTTTGGTAACGTTGAAATAGAGTTTGTAGGCGCTAGAAAAGAATCTTATAATGAAGAAAGTAGAAATCCAGTTGTTGAAAATGGCACTTTACAAGATGATCAAAATAGACGTGATTTTACTATAAATGCCTTAGCTTTAAGTTTAAATGAAGCAAATTTTGGCGCATTATTAGATCCTTTTGAAGGATTGAATGATTTAAAAAGTAAAATTATAAGAACGCCATTAAATCCTGATATCACATATTCTGATGATCCGTTGCGTATGATGCGTGCGATTCGTTTTTCATCTCAGTTAAATTTTGAAATTGAAAACGAATCTTTAAATGCAATTACAAGAAATGCAAATAGATTGGATATTATTACCAAAGAAAGAATTATAGTTGAATTTAATAAGATTATGCTTTCTAATGTTCCTTCGGTTGGATTATTACTGCTTCATAAAACTAATTTATTAAAACGTTTTTTACCTGAATTAACTAGTTTACAAGGAGTTGAAGAAGTTGAAGGACAGAAACATAAAGATAATTTTTATCATACCTTAGAGGTAGTTGATAATATTTCTGAGAACACAAATGATTTATGGTTACGCTGGGCAGCATTGTTACACGATATTGGAAAAGCTCCCACTAAAAAATTTGATAAAACAATAGGTTGGACTTTCCACGGACACGAATTTAAAGGCTCAAAAATGGTGTTTCAACTATTTAAGCGTTTAAAAATGCCGTTAAATGAAAAAATGAAATTTGTTCAAAAAATGGTGTATTTAAGTTCTCGACCAATTGTGTTAGCTACTGATGTTACCGATTCAGCGATAAGACGTTTGGTTTTTGATGCAGGTGATGATATTGACAGTTTAATGACTTTATGTGAAGCAGATATCACAACAAAAAATCCAACTAAATTTAAAAATTACCATAACAATTTTAAAGTTGTTCGTCAAAAGATTAAAGAAGTTGAAGAACGAGATCATGTTCGTAATTTTCAACCACCAATTTCAGGTGAATTAATTATGGAGACTTTTAATTTAAAGCCTTGCCGAGAAATAGGTACTTTAAAAGATGCTATAAAAGAAGCTATTTTAGAAGGTGAAATAAAAAATGAGTTTGATGAAGCTTATGCCTTTATGTTAAAACGAGCTAAGAAACTAGGATTGAAAAAGCATTAGCAGTTTTGACTTAAGAGAGTTTTTGTTGGATTTTATTTAGGAAGTTTTTAAAAATTTAAATTAATTGCTTACTAATACTTGTTGGGTTTTAATGCCCATAAGATCAATTTTGTAAAGAGAGAAACCAGCGAAATTTAAATGGTTAATTATTAGAAATATACGAATAAAATTTTGGAGTCTAGATACCAACAGAAAAACGGGGCGAAGCCGAAAAGCCAAAATTTTGGCATTTAAGTTAAAGCTATTAAAAAGATGAATTCAAATTTTTTTGAATCAAACAGTTACTTTATTGATGAAAAAGTTAATTATTTTAAGTTTGAAAATTGTTACAAAGTATTTAATGATAAAGGGAATGAGATAGGTTCTGTAAACCAAAAAATATCTATAGGACAAAAACTTCTGAGATTACTTTTAAATAAAAATATGCTACCTTTTCAATTAGAAATTAAAGATTCTAATGGAAATTTACAAACATCAATATCTAGGGGTTGGACTTTCTTTATGTCAACAATTACAATTGATGATTCAAAAGGGAATTCGATTGGTTCCATAAAGCAAAAATTTAAATTATTTAAACCCACTTTTAAAATTTATAATAAATCTGAGCAACTTGTTGCAGTGATTACAGGTGATTGGAAGGCGTGGAACTTCCAAATAAATGATTCTTACGACAAGCAAATTGGCACAATAAGTAAAAAATGGAATGGAGCCATGAAAGAAATTTTTACATCAGCAGACAAATATAATGTAGATCTAAATTCTGGATATACTGATGTTTCAAATAAAATGACAATTTTATCTAGCGCAATAACCATTGATATGGTTTTAAAAGAAAGTAAATAATTATTCACATAAAATTGTAATAGTTTAAAAATTGCCCAACAATTAAAATTTAAAAAATAAAATTTAAAAAAAGGAAAATTTGCAGCTTTGGAACTGCAAATTTTCCTAATGTTTAAATTTGCTGGCCAAAAACTCTTTTTCTGAGCCTC
>ERZ889078.1413-NODE-1413-length-19091-cov-9.925720_pt1 | contig 19091 bp, 8 predicted proteins | sample MGYA00521266_ERZ889078 | MGnify/ENA primary metagenome ERZ889078 (study PRJEB32303, sample SAMEA104408618) | aquatic metagenome | biome: Brackish water; feature: Pelagic; material: water | place: Baltic Sea | collected 2014-06-16T06:34:00 | depth 76,534 m ...
CACCGTCCGTCGTGGCACCGTCCGTCGTGGCACCGTCCGTCGTCGCGCCGTCCGTCGTCGCGCCGTCCGTCGTCGCGCCGCCATCCGGCGACGCGGCCGCGTCGGGGTCGGTGCCGGCGTCGGGGGCTTCGGCCGTGTCCACGGAACTGGCGTCGGTGGCGGTGTCCGGTCCGTCGGTGGTGTCCGACCCAGCGGTGGTGTCCGACCCAGCGGTGGTGTCCGACCCAGCGGTGGTGTCCGTCGTTGCGATGTCACCTGTCCCGCCGCTCGTATCGGCGGCGACCCCGTCTGGGAGCGAACCGGTGTCTGTGAGCCCGCCGCCATCGGTCAGCCCACCGCCGTCAGTCGTCGTGCCGTCCACCGTCTGGCCGGCGTCGACCTTCGGGCCGCCGTCCACGGTCTGGTCGGCACCACAGGCCACCAGCGCGACGGCGCTCGCACAGATCAGCGCAGCGCGCAGCATCTTCATTGAGTTCATGGCGTGATTCCCCTGGCGGCTATGCGGAGCACAGCCAAAGCGTCAGGGCACTGAGGCAATCCCTGATCAAGCGTAGTTCACCGCGGATCGTATAGAAGCCTGTCGACTCCATCAAAACCATGTTCGTGCCGAATTCTAAGCGATCTCAGCAGTATCCAGCACCTTCATACTCATTCACACCTCGCCGAGCGGATCCGCGAGCGCGGCTGCGATGCGCGCGGCCAACGCTGGGCCGACGCCCGCCACTTCGCACATCGCCTCTGGGGTGGCCTGGGCGATCGTGGCGACGGAGCCGAAGTGCCGCAGGAGCGCGTTCCGCTTCTGTGCACCGACGCCTGCGATGCCATCGAGCCGACTCACCAGCGTGCGGCCGCGCCGGCGCTTGCGGTGATGCGTGATGGCGAAACGATGGGATTCATCGCGCAGTTGAGTCAGCAAAAACACCTCATTGCTGGTCTGCGGCAGGATGATCGGGTGCGCCATGGCAGGCAGCCACACCCGCTCCGGGCTGCGGCGCTGCCGACCGCCGTCGACGCTCGCCAGCGTGCGCGCTTTGGCCAGCCCGATCACCTCAACGTCGTGCAGCCCAAGATCCGCCAACGCGGCGACAGCCATGCGCAGCTGCGGCGGGCCACCGTCGACCACCAGGAGGTCGGGCCGCTCCCAGCCCGGCTGGTCGAGACGCTCGAGGCGTCGGCACAGGATCTCGTACATCATCGCGAAGTCGTCGGGCGTCGACTTGGTGCGGACCTTGAACGAGCGATAAGCCGACTTATCCGGCTCCCCATCGGTGAAGACCACCATCGACGCCACCGGGTCGGTGCCCGAGATGTTCGAGATGTCGTAGCACTCCATGCGGCGCGGCAGCTCCCGCAGGCCGAGGCGACGCTGCAACCCTTCTAACGTCGCGACCCCCGCCGCGCCCCGCATCCGGTCGGAGAACACCTGCCGCGCGTTGTCAACCGCCATCGCGATCAGGCGCGCTTTCGGGCCGCGCTGCGGGGACAACACCTCGACCTTTCGTTTGGGCCCGCCACGCGCCACCCGCTCCTCGCTCAGCCAGTCCGCCAGCGTCTCCGCGGCGTCGACCTCGTGACCCACCAGCACCTGATCGGGGATCTCTGCGCCTGCGTCATAGCGCCGCATCAGAAATCCGGCGAGCACCTCAGCTTCGGGAAACTCCTGCTCCTTCAGCGCGAACCCTTCGGCGCCCAGCAGCACGCCGCCGCGAAACTTGAGCACGGCGACAGACACACGCGCGCCCTCGCGGTAGAGACCGACGGCGTCCAGGTCGCGGTGCTGGTCGAGCAGCTTGACGTGCTGGCGCTCGAGGCTGCGATCGATGGCGCTCCACTGGTCGCGCAGCCGCGCCGCCGTCTCAAAGTCCTCGCGGTCGGCAGCGGCGACCATGCGCCCACGAAGATCGGCCACCAGCTCACTGCGGCGGCCCGACAGGAACAACCCGACATCATCGACGTGCCCCTGGTAGGTGGCCTGCTCAACCGGCAGCACACACGGCGCTGGGCAGCGGTGGATCTGATACTCCAAGCAGGGCCGCTGTCGGTTGCGAAACACCGCGTCTGTGCAAGTGCGCAGCTGGAAGTAGCGATTGACCTGCCGCAGCGTCGAGCGGGCGGCGCTCGCCGAGGCGTACGGGCCGAAGTAGCGCGCACCATCATCCTTGGCGGAGCGGACCACCTGCACACGCGCGAAAGGATGTTTGCTGCCAATACGCAGGTGGATGAAGTTCTTGTCGTCCTTCAGCAGCACGTTGAAGCGGGGCTGATGCTGCTTGACGAGCTCATTTTCCAGCAGCAGCGCCTCTTTCTCGCTGCGCGTGACCACGACCTCGATATCACCCAACACATCTGCCAACAGGCGCACAAAGAAGCGATCGTCTTGGCGAAGTCGGTACTGGTTGAGGCGCGCACGCAGGCTGCCGGCTTTGCCGACGTAGACGATCCGCCCACGGCGGTCTTTCATCAAGTAGACGCCCGGCAGGGCTGGCGCGAGGCGAACGCGCTCATCAAAATCGAAGGGCTGATAGTCGCGGCTTGGCTCAGCGACGGCGCCAGCCTCAACGTCCGTGTGCGCGGGCGGAGGCGGGGGTGCTGGCGACGAAGGCGCGTCGCCCATGATTGTCCCCCTCTGCGTTACTTGGCGGCAGGCTCGGCGGGTGCAGCAGGTGCGGCAGGCGCGGCAGGCGCGGCAGGCGCGGCGGGCGCAGCATTCGGATCCTTGACTTCGATCTTCATCGGCTCGCCGCCGCCCTTGTCGCCACCGCCACCCATGTTGATCTTGATCGGCGAGCCAGCGCCGCCGAACGCGGGCACGGCCTTGTTCGTCAGGGCCGCGCGCTTCATCTCGAGGGCGTAACGCTTGCGCTCTCCGTCGACGAGACCAGCCCAAGCGTCGGTGCGCTCGATGTCACCGGCGGCCTCGGCCGTGGCGACGAGCTTCTTGACGTAAGCACGCCAAGCGCTCTGACGCTCCATGGCCTCAAGCGTGCTGCGCAGGTCGGACCGGGTCTTGGCCTCGACCTTCTTCTCATCGTCGGTCATGTCGGCGGTCTTCTTCGCGGCGACCATGCGGATGATGAAGCGGCGCTTGCCGTCCTCCGACTTGAAGACCGACGCTGCCAACGGCTTGGCCTCCGTCAGCTTCCAGGCCGCGGCGACAAGCTCGGCGACCTTGCCGAGACCGGGCACCGTGTCGGGATCGTCGTTGCGCGCCGGCAGACCCAGCGCAGCCTCGAGCCCTCCGGACATGGCCGAAGTGGGAGACTTGCCAATCGGCCCCGCGGTCAACGCGGCCAGCGGCCCATCTTCCTTGCCCGTCTTCGCCTTGTTCCAGGCGCTCGCGACATCGGTGAGCTTCTTGGTGCTGTCTTTCTTCGCCTCAGCTAGGACCGTCGCCGCGACCGCGTCAAGCTGCGACGCGGCGCGCTCTTCGGCGAGCAGCCCCTTGGCGAGCTCGCGGGTCGCGGTGGCGAGGGAGACCACTTTTGCGGGCACCTTGCGCTCCACGAACACCAGCCAGTAGCCCGCGTCGGTCTTGAACGGACCCACGAGCGATCCGGCCGTCGCGGTGGTGATGGCGGTGGCGATCTCCTTGTTGAAGGGCGCGTTCTCCAGGTCGCTGGCGCTCTTGGCCTCGGAGAACTTGCCGCCGATGTCCTTGGTCAGCTCATGGCGCGATTTCTCGGACGCTAGGTCGTGAAAATGCTGCGCCAGCCACGCGCCGCGCTCGGCCTCGGGCACCTCGGTGAGCTTCTTGTTGCCTGGGGCGGCGCCGTCAGCGGCCTTGGGGCCAGCGATCGCGGTGCCTCCGGCGACGACGGTGTCAAAACCCTTCTTGATGGCGTCGATCTCGGCCTTCTGCGCCGCGTCATCTTTCGGCTTGGCGTCAGCGCCAGCGGCCTCGGGCTGGGTCGCGTCGATCAGCAAACCGCTGACCTGCCACTTGGCGGGCTGGCTGTATTTGCTGCTCGCGGCTTCATAGGACGCCTTGATCTTGTCGGCGTTCTTGGCCGCCCAGGCGTCCGCGTCGGCATCCGCCACCTGGATGGCGGCCTTCGCGCTGGCGGCGTCGATGGTGATGTACTCGAACTTCGGTCGCGACGTCTCCGACAGCATCGCGGCGTCGACGGCGGCGTCGCTGACGTTCACGCCGGCGGTGACGATCTGCACGACCTTGTCGCGCAGGATCTCGCGGCGCAGGAACGCCTCGAGCAAGCTCTTGCTGGTCTTGAGCTGGTAACGGACGAAGATGTCGTACTTCTTCGCGTCGAAGTTGCCTTGGTCGTCCTTGAAGCTGCCGCCGAAGATGCGCTGCAGGCGCATCACGCGGGTGCTCAGCTCACCGTCGCTGACGCCAAGACCGAGCTTGCGGGCTTGGCCGACCACGAGGGCGGTCTCGATCAGCTCCGTCATCACCTTCTCGCTCTTGATCGGCGGCACCGCACCGTCGAAGGGCGTCATGCCGATGAGGTCGCTGACCACACCCGAGAAGAGCAGGCGCGAGCGCTCGTAGCGGCTCTCTGCCTGCAGTCGGCTGAACCCCGTCGCCGAGGGCGCTGGGGCATCGGCAGAGAAGCGCATGGCGAGAGTCAGCTGTCGGTCGTCGATGGGGGCGCCATCGACCTCAACCAACGTGCCCAGGTCGTTCGCACCGCGCCCGGTGATAGGACCTGACGTGTTGAACGTCAGAATAAACGCAAGAATGATCACACCTAAGATGATGTAGATGAAGATCGACTTGGTCTGACTGCGGAAGATATCGAGCATCTGGACGGCTCCAGCGGGTCTGGGCGACGTCGGACGCACCCCTCCCCAGAGTTTGGGAGCGCGCAGTCTGCGGCGACAAGTGGCGCGGGTCAACACACGTGCGAAATCAAGGTGGCGGGCCGGGATCGCGGCTCAGCGTTCGAGGACGACGAAGCGAACGCCAGCGGGGGTGACCACGCGGAGCAGGAGACGTTTGGCGGCGCCCAGGGATCGGACACGACTCATGAAGTTCGCTGGGCTGCTGACGCCTTGCTGCCCCACCGCGACGATCACGGCGCCGGGCTGCAGTCCCGCCTTTGCGGCCGGAGATCCGGGCTGCACGTCGACGACGACCACGCCTGCACGATGCCCTGTGGGCGTGTTGGCGCGACGCGAGTCGAAGCCGGGGGGCAGGTGAAATCGCTGCCGTGTCACCGAATCCAGCGCCGCCACCGCGAGGCCCCATCGTCCGTGGGGTTGCGCCTTGGGAGCCCGCGCTATCGCCACCGCCTGCGACGGCGCTCGGCCGAGTTTCACCGACACCACGACCGCTTTGGCCTCGCGCCAGATGTGAAGGTTGACCTGATGCTGGCTGCCCTTCGCCGCGATCGCGTTGCGGAGTCGTGACGGTTGCTGCACCGAGAGATCATCGACGGCCATGATCACATCGCCGCGCTTGAGGCCTGATCTCTCAGCGGGCGAGCCCGGGCGCACGTCGGCGATGAGCACGCCTCGGCGATCGCCGAGACCAAAGGCCTGCGCGAGGCGGCGGTCCACCTCCTGAATCGCGATCCCCAGCCAGCCGCGGTCGACCTTGCCGTCACGCATCAGACCACCCATCACGCGCTGCGCCATGGCGGACGGGATCGCGAACCCGATGCCGTTGGAGCCGCCGGTGCGCGACGCGATCGCGGTGTTGATGCCCAGCAGATGGCCCTGCAGATCAACCAGCGCGCCGCCCGAGTTGCCCGGGTTGATCGCGGCGTCGGTCTGGATGAAATCTTCGTAGTCGACGATGCCCACGTTGGTGCGCCCCTTGGCGCTGACGATGCCGGCGGTGACGGTCTGTGTCAGACCAAACGGGCTGCCGATGGCGAGGACCACCTGACCGAGCCGCGCCTTGTCGCTGTCCGCGAAGGCCATCGGCACCAAGCCGCGCAGGTCGCCCTCGAGCTGCAACACCGCCACATCCGACTGCGGATCGGCGCCGATCAGCGTCGCGGCCAGCTTGCGGCCATCGTGCAGGGTGACCTCGATGGTCTTGGCGTTGCGCACGACGTGGTTGTTCGTGAGGACGATACCCTTCGCGTCGACGATCACGCCGCTGCCCAAGCTGCCGCGTTCGGATGGACCTCGCGGCGACGGGCCGGGCCGAAAACGCTGTCCGCGCTCAAACGGCGAGGATGGCCCGCGCCTCGCGGCGGGGTGCACATGGGACCGCACCGCGACGTTGACGACGCTCCGAACAGCGCGCTCCGCGACGTCGCTGAACAGCGTCGGGTGTCGACTGGCTGCGACCAGCGCGGCCGGAGAGCCAGCAAAAGCAGGCGTGGAGAGGCCAAGCAGCAGCACGGCGACGAGCGCAGCCGGGCGCAGCGGGAGGCGACGGAGGGAGGCGCTGTTCATGGACACACTCTCGGGTTGGACGTTTGCGCGAACCGGCACGTGGCTGCGGTCCGCACGGGTCCAAACGCTCAGCGAGGTGCCCTATTCCGACTGGCGCAAACGCGCGGTTCGCGCCGCGGCCTCCAGCCGTTCGACGATCGCCGGCCGCAGCCCAGAGGCCTCGATCACGGCGTCCAAGGAGCCCACGGCGACGGCGCGTTCGACGGTGTGGATGGCGTCGAACTCGTCGGCGACCTGGCCTTGCACCTGCAGCAGCACCTCAGCCGAGAGCTTGTTGAGCCGCTCGCGCAGCCGCGGCCGGTCAGCCGCGATGGCGTGTTTCATCGCCGCGCGCGCCGCCACGACCCGCGGATCCCGCGCCGTTCGCGCGCGCACCTCACGTGGGAACACCACCGCCGCCGCCGGGCCCCCGCCGATCACCGAGGCGTAGCTGCCCTTGAGCGCGAGGGAGGTGAGCTGCGGATTGAGGGCTTTGCTGAACACGACGTAGGCGCCGCCGTGGTAGCGGCCGATGACCACGAAGATGATCGGTCCGTCGAAGTTGACCACGGCGCGGCCGATCTCCGCGCCGTACTCAAGCTGCAGGCGCCGCAGGGACTCTGGGCTACCGTCAAAACCGCTCAGGTTGGCCAGCACCACGACCGGGCGGTTGCCGGACGCCGCGTTGATGCCGCGCGCGACTTTGCGGCTCGATTGCGGAAACAGCGTGCCGCCGGTCCAGGTGTCCGGTCCGTCCGTCGGGATGGCGCCGCGGCGGCGCAGCGGTCGTGACTCAAAACCGATGAGGCAGACCGGGTAGCCGCCGACGTGCGCGTCCCAGATCACCGCCGTCTCGCCTTCACTCATGCCGGAGAAGCGCTCGAGGTGGCCGCCGTCGACGTCCACCACCGCGCCCATGACCGCCCGCACGTCAAACGGGCGCTTGCGGCCTGGATTGGTCGTCGCGGAGAAGATGTCACCGACGGTCTCGAACGCTCCAGCGTCCTCCGGCGCCCGACCGCCCGGGACGTAAGGGAAGGCGCAAATGTCCCGATTTGCTGGGTCCGCAGTCGGATGACGCCGCGTCTGCGACTCGCTCGGATCCCGCCAGGTGAAGCGGTAGTGCTCCATAAGCAGGTGGTACGCAGCGCCGAGATCTTGGGCGAACAGCTGCGCCTGACCGTTGGGCCCCATGACGCGCTCCCAGCCACCGATGCCACGCTCATCCTCCGCCGCGACGGAGCCAGAGACCTCCAGCGCCTTCTTGCCGGTGAGCACGCACGAGCCGTCCGCCGTCATGATCAGGAGGCCGCGCGTATGCATCAGCATGGTCGCCTCGGCGTTCCAGTAGCTCTGCGCGCCGACGTTGACGCCCGCCACGATCACGTGCACCACGCCGCCCGCCTGCGTGTATTCGACGAGGCGACGCAGCACGCGGGCGGTCCAGTCGAGGTTCTCGGTGCCGCTGTCCATGGCGATGCGGGCGCCAGCGCTGATCGAGACCCACTCGAGCGGCACCTCAAGGCGCTCGGCGAGGTCCAGCGCGGCCATCACACGGCGACATTCAGGCTCGGCCAAGGCGCACATCGCGCGGGTGGGGTCGTTGACGATCAGGACGCGCAGCATGCCGTCTGGGTACTTGATCGTCGGGTTGCGGATCGTGCCGACCACCACGGCGGCGCGGTTGTTGCCATAGGCCCGATCGACCGGCACCAGCGCGTCCCCGGTCGGGTCGAGATCGTACTCGACGAAGTGGCCGCTGCGCAGGTCGGGGTGGGCCAGGGCGTGCGCGGTGCCGGAGCGTTCGCCCGTCAGCGTGCGAATCAGCTCGTAGGGATAGACCATGCCGACGCGGCGCGCGCGCACCACGTTCATGGCGTAGTCGCTCATGGCGCGCACCGGCCGATCGGTGGGGGGGTGACGGCTGACTTGCAGGCGATGTTTACCGGGCCGCGCGAGCACGATGGCGGTGTCACGCCAGGTCGTGGGGCGCTCGGCCGGGGACGGATGGTCATCCGCTGTGGCCGCGCTGGGCGCATCGACGCGGAGGTGGCAGCGCACGACGGCCTTCTCCAGACCCAGGCCAGCGGCCGAGGGATCGAGGCGGTGGGCCAAGGCGCAGATCTCGTCGTAGGTGAGGTCGACCGGGTCGCGCACGTAGAGCGTCAATCTGTTCCAGTGCAGGCGCTGTCGCACCTCACGGCGGACCTGCGTCTCGCGGATAACCCGCAAACCCTCATAGAAAGCGCGCTCGAGCTCGGCCAGGCTGCTCGGATCGTCCCGCACCTCGGCGGCGTTGGGGACGCTGCGCACACCGGCAAAAGCGAAGATGCGCTCGTCCCGTGGGTTGTCCCGCGCGACGCCGAGGAAGGCGTAGATCGGCTCCGGGCAGTCGATGCGCTGCAGATCGAAGCCGCTCAGACGATTGAGCTCAAAACGGCGGGCATATTCCGGGTGGATGTCGCGCAGCAGAGCGTCCTCGACGAGCTCGCCCGCCCTGCGGCTGAACGTGCGCAGCCGCAAGCCGCCGCCGTCTAAGGCCGTGTCCCAGCTGATGGTGACCCGCTCGGCGGTGGCGTCAGCGAAGCAGCGCGGCACGGCGTCTTCGATGTTCTGGGCGGCGTCGAGGCCGTGGCTGCCGGGGATCAAGATCTCCAGCTCCCGGTCTTGCCAGCCGCTGGCACGCCAGGCCCGGGTCGCGATCTCCAGGGCCTCGTCGAGCGGCTTGTTCGGCGTCAGGATGAGCGCCAGCTGCCGCGGCCGGCTGCCAGCTACGCGGCTGTCGGCGCTCGGCGCGGTGTCGGGGCGGGGCGTCAACACGAACCGACGCAGCAGCGCGCCGCCCACTTGCAGCGACTCCTGCGCGACGCAGTGGTGGGCGATGTAGCTGCGTCGCGCCAGGATCTCGACACCAGCGGCGCCAGAGACGCGGGTGGGGTCGAGCTGCGCCAGCAGCAGCGGGCTCACCGAATCCGGCGTCGCGACCAGCGAGTCGATAGCGGCCGGCGCGGCGGTGTTGGCGGTGTCCATCTCACGCAGCGCGTGGGCGAGCGTGTCCTGCACGGCGAGCTGGCGCCGGACGTAGCGCGGCTGGGCAAAAAAGACGTACTCGGCCTGCCGCGCGTTGTCCGCGACGTAGCGCAGCTTGGGATCGGCGACGCGCGCGATGGTGTCGAACCGCACCGTCAAATCAGGCAACTCGGTGACCCCGACCTGCTGCAGCCCAATGGCCGTGCGCAAGATCAGCGAACACAGCTCATGGCGCCGTCGACCGTGGGCGTGGGCGAGATGGAGCCGAAACAGCGCGTCGCGATACGTCTCAGCGTCGTCGACGTCGCCATACCAAGCGACCGCGGCGCGCAAGGCTGGGTGCAGGGCCGCCGGGGCGCCCTCGATGCCCTCCTGGTGTGTGCGACAGGCCTCGAAAAACAGCGAGTGATCGCTCGTGGCGCTGGCTTGATCGTTGCGCAAGGAGCGGTCGAACAGCCGCTGCACGTCGACAAAACAGCGCAGCAGATCGAGCACTGGCAGCCACCGCTGGGGGTGCAGGAGCTGCGTTAAGTCGAGGCCGCCGCCCAGCATCTCCTCGAGGCCGGCGGCGAAGGCCTCGCTGACGTCGTAGCCCAGCATCACCGACTTCACCGCTGCGCACAGATCAGCGACCGCCTGGGTCGCCTCGCGCTCCGGCAACCCGTCGACCGTCAGCAACGCCACACCTTCTCTGGAAAACAGGCGTTGCAGGCGGGTCGTGTCCGGGGTTTGCCAGAGCTCAGAGGCCGCACCTGCGGCGTTTTCGGCGCCATCGGATTGCGACGCGGCGTCCGATTCGGGCTCCAACAAGATCAGCACCTGACCCGCGTTGACCTGCTGATTGGCGCTGCACAACACCGCGCGCACCACGCCCGACTCCGCCGCCAGCAACGGCATCTCCAGCTTCATCGCCTCCAGGGTCAGCAGCCGCTGCCCGGCGACGACGTGATCGCCCTCCGCGACCGCCACCTGCACCACCATGGCCGGCGCGGGCGCCTTCAACGCGCCCCCCGCCGCAGGCTCGACGGTGTGCATCGCGCCGTCGACCTCGACCGTCACGCCCTTGTCGCCGTAGGCATATCGCACATCGTGGCGTTCACCCGACAGGGTCAGCGTCGCTGCGACCTCGCCCTCAAATCGCACCTGCGCGATGTGCATCTCCGCAGGCGGACCGACGAGGTAGCGCCCACCGCCCAGATCATGCACCAGCAACGTGAGGCGCTGGTTGGCCAGCACCAGCTCGATCTCCAGGGGTGCTGGCGTCGGCGGGTACTGCGGGATGCCGCCCTGCGCGGCCAGGAAGAACGCATACATCTCGGTCTGCCGCTGTCGGCGATACTCGACGATCGCGCTGAAACACAGGGCTTCAAACGTGCGGCGATGCTGCGCGACGTCACCTGCGATCAAGGCGCGATCGAGCCAACCGGTGTCGGCGCTGCCGTCCTGCACCTCCGGGCGCTCCAGCAGCTCCAGCAGCAGGGCCTTGTTGGTGGCGCCATCCTCGATGACGACCTGCAGCTCCGTGAGGGCGCGTCGCAGCCGCGCGAACGCTTGCCGACGGGTGGCGCCGGTGGCGATGACCTTGGCGATCATCGAGTCGAAGTCCGCCGCGATGACGCTGCCTTCGGTGATGCCGCTGTCAACCCGGATTCCTGGGCCAGAAGGCGCGCGAAAGACCGTGACCTTGCCGGGGCTCGGCGCGAAACCGCGCGAGGCGTCTTCGGCGCAGAGGCGGGCTTCGACGGACCAGCCGCGCACGGGCGGCACCCGGCCGGCGGCGTCGATGACCCCCGACTCTCGCAGGCTCAGGCCACGGGCGACGTCGATCTGGGCGTGGACCAGGTCGACGCCGGTGACACATTCGGTGACGGTGTGTTCGACCTGCAGGCGCGAGTTGACCTCGAGAAAACAGGCGATCCCCGTCTCGGGTTGGTACAGAAACTCCGCGGTGCCAGCGCTGCTGTACCCGGCGGCCTCGGCGAGGCGCACCGAGCTCTCGCAGAGCAACTTGACCATGGCGTCGGGCAACACGGGGGACGGCGCCTCCTCCAAGACCTTCTGGTTGCGACGCTGCACGCTGCAGTCGCGGACGCCCAGCGCGACTGTGACGCCGTCGGCGCCGCCCATCAGCTGCACCTCGACGTGGCGCGCGCCGGCGACACAGGCCTCCAACAGCAGCCCACCCGCCCCAAAAACGCGCCGCACTTCGTCGCGCACCGCGCCCACCGCCGCCAGCAGCTCGCTCGGGTTGGTGACCTTGCGAATGCCGCGCCCACCGCCGCCAGCCGACGCCTTGACCATGACCGGAAAACCGATGCGGGCCGCCTGCGCCTCGATCTCGGCGGGCGCCGCGCCGTCCGGCACGTGCCACCAAGCGGTCAGCGGCACGCCGCACTGCTCGGCGAGGGCCTTCGCCGCGATCTTGTCGCCGAGACGCTCCATGGCCTGGGCCGACGGGCCCAAAAACACGAACCCTTCTGCCTCCAAACGGCCGACAAACGCGGCGTCCTCGGCGGCAAAACCCCATCCCGGCCAGACGGCGTCGCAGCCGGACTGACGCAGGGCTTTGATCACCCGCTCGATGTCGAGATAGGCGCTGATCAGGCCGCCTTCCGGGCTCGGCACCATCGCCGGCCCCAGGCAGAGCGCGTGTGGGGCGAGCTTGGTGAAGGGCGAGTCGGCGTCGGGGTCGGTATAGAGCGCCACCGAGTCGATGGCCGTGCCGCGCTCGGCGTTGTAGTCCGACAGGGCACGGCAGAATCGCACGGCCGGTTCGCCCCGGTTTAGGATGGCGATGCGGCTCAGATCTCGTGCGAGCTCGGTCATGGTGCGCTCTCCGACGCGGCGGTATGCCGGGCCTCCTGATCAACGATGCGGCCGTCGGGGTCAAGCGGCGACGGCGCGGCGGCGGTGCGGCCATTGCACGCCGCGGCTTGCAGCAAAGCACGAGAGCGGTTCAACTGCGCGGGTGCATCGCTTCTCCCTATCTACGCGCATCTTCATCGCCTTCGCCATCGTCGTCGCGACGTTTGGCACCGCCGCCGCCTATGGCGTCGCGACCGTCACCGGGCTGCGCCACGAGCTTGGCTTTCTGCGCCAGCGGGCCATGCCCTTGCTGCGGACGCTGCGCAACAACGGCCTGGAGCTGCGCGGCTTCGATGAGGCCCTCCAGCGCGCCGCGCCGCATGATCTGGATTGGGTCGCCCGATTTGTTCCTAACGCCCGGCCATTTCGGCGATTAGACCGGATTCTCGGCCAGATCGGCGCCTTGCAGGAGGAGGCGCGACCGCCTCGGATGGTGCGCTTGCTCGTAGGGCCCGCGCCGCCGGTGCCGGCGATCGGTCAAGAGCTGGTGGCGCTGCGAACGTCGCGCGAGGCGGCCTTGCGGATCGCCCGGGATACGGCGCTGCTGCCGCTGCTGGGGCGGCGATTTGAGGCGGCGACGGACGAGACCGCGTTCGCCAGCCTCGTCGCCGGTCTGCAACGCGCCGTCGCGGACAAACGGTACACCGACGCGGCGCGGCTCGTCGTGGAGATCAGACGCATCGTGCGGCGCATTCACCGCGGCGTGGAGGGGGTCGAACGGCAGCTGGAGCAAGCCCTGAACGAACGCTTCACCCGCGCTCAGGAGGGGGAGGCGCGCCTAGGGATCGTCGTGGCGAGCTCTGCGGGCGTGGCCCTGCTCGTGGCGGTCGTCGTGCTGTTGGTGATGGTCGTGACGCTGCGTCCCATGGCGGCGCTGGCGGACGTCGTGCGCCGCTTCGCGGAGGGGGAGCGCACCGTGCGCGCCGACACGGGGGGCGCCGCAGAGATCAGGCAGTTGGCGGTCGAATACAATCGCATGGCGGACGCGCTGGCCGAACGAGAGCGCGAGATCGCCGCGCAACGGGACGATCTCGCGCGGTCTGAGCGCCTGGCGACCCTTGGCCACATGGCCGCGCGTGTGGTGCATGAGATCAGAAATCCGCTCAGCTCGATCGGACTCAACGCCGAGCTGCTCAGCGACGAGGGTGAGGGCGGCGCGGATCCGAGCGAGCGCGCCGAGCTGCTGACGGCGATTGGCGCAGAGGTTGAGCGGCTGCGCCAGATCACGGAAGGCTACCTGCACCAGACGCGGCCAGCGCCGCAGGTGGAGGAGCGGGTTGAGGTGGAGTCGCTGCTCACCCGACTGGCGGATTTTGTGCGGGCGGAGCTGTCCGAGCGGCGGGTGATCGCCCATGTGCACGTGCAGCAGGGGGTCGTGGCCGACGTCGACACCCGCATGATTCGCCAGGCGCTCTGGAACCTCGTGCGTAACGCGTGGGAGTCGATGCCCGACGGCGGCACGGTCTGGCTCGAGGGCAGCCACGGAGGGGTGCCGGGCAACGCGCAGGTCATCATCGCGGTCGAGGATTCCGGGCCGGGCGTGACGGTGGAGGCGCGTGAGCAGATCTTCGAGCCGTTCTTTACGACCAAGGACACCGGCACCGGCGTTGGCCTGGCGTTAGTCGAAGAGGTCGCGCGGCTGCATGGCGGTGAGGTCAGCGTCGTCGACGGGCGTCGCGGCGCGGGCGCCCGATTTGAGCTGCGGCTACCCGTCAAAAGGTGAACCCGCGCTCGTGAGCGGCGCCCCCTGCGCTGTCGGTGATGACGTGCGCGCGGCGTGAAACGCCTCGAAGAACCGCGTCACGTCGTCGAAGTCCTGCGTGCGGGATGCGTCCGGCAACGCCTTGATCAAGGCGCGGCCGTAGCCTTTGTGGACCATGCGTGGATCAAGGATCGCGACGACGCCGGAGTCCTGCCGCGAGCGAATCAGGCGACCGAAGCCCTGGCGGAGCGAGAGCGCGGCGGCGGGCAGGCTGAGCTTGCCGAACGCGGAGCCGCCTTCGGCCTCGACGCGCTCGGCGCGGGCGGCGAACAGGGGATCGTCGGGTGGCGGGAAGGGGATCTTGTCGAGGATGACGAGGCGCAGCGCGTCGCCGGGCAAGTCGACTCCCTGCCAGAAGCCCATGGTCGCAAACAGCACGGCGGGTTGCCGCTCGGCGAACCGCGCCAGCAGCGCGTCACGGCTCTCGTCGCCCTGCAGCAGAGTCGGCATGGCGAGGCGGCCGCGCAGTCGGTTATGGGCGTCGCGCATGCCGCGATAGCTCGAAAACAGCGCAAACGCGCCGCCAGCGCTCGTCCGCACCAGCCGCTCGATCTCGTTGGCCACCGCGGCCTCGCGACCAGGCTGAAAAGGCAGCGGCAGGTGCGCCGGCAGATAGAGCAGGGCCTGGGTTGGATAGTCGAAACCGCCCGGCACCCGCAGCGTCGTGACCGTGTCGGCGAGGCCGAGGCGGCTGCAGAACGGCGCGAAGTTGTCGCCCATCGCGAGGGTCGCCGACGTAAAGATCCGCACCAAAGGCTCCGCCAACAGCGTGCGCTGCAGCACCGGCCCCACCACCACCGGCCGCGCGACGATCGCCGTGGTGCGCGGGCGGGCTTCCACCCAACGCACCATCCCGTCGCCCTCCTCCGGCGCGAGCAAGGCCAGCAGATCGGACTGCAGCGTCTCGAGGTTCTCCCGCACACGAACCAGCGCCGGCTCAGCGGTGCGCGCGAGGCCACCCAGGGAGGTCCAGAGCGCATCGCAGGCGCGGTGCAGCTGCTCGCGGCCAGCCTGGAGACGGATCAGCGCCGGGTCGTTGAGCTGACGCGCGGCGGCCTCCTCGCGCGCGTCGCCAAACAGCTGCGCGGCGGCGACACCGAAGCCGCGTAGGTCGGCGTGCGCGGTGTCCACGCAGCCCTGATCTACGGCCTCCTCGCTGATCAACACATCGCTGGCGTCGCGCCGCAGCCGGTCGACCCGCGCCGAGCTGAGGGAGATGCCGAAGAAGCTGGAGGCGACGTCTTCGAGCGCGTGGGCCTCATCGATCACCAGCACGTCGGCGGCCGGCAGCAGCGCCGCGCCGTCGAAGCGCTCGCGGAGGGCGAAGTCGGCGAGCAGGACGTGGTGATTGGCGACGACCACCGTCGCTTTCATGGCGTTTCTGCGGGCCTGGGCCACAAAACAGCTGCGCCATGACGGGCAGTCGCTGCCGAGGCAGTTGTCGCTCGTCGAGGTCACCTCCGGCCAGATGTGGTGTTGATCGTCGACGCCTTGCACCTCGGCGATGTCACCGGTGGCGCTGTGCCGCAACACCAGCTGCACGGCCTGAAGCGCGGGCGAGAGGGCACCACCGAGCACCGCGTGGCGCCGCAGCGTCAGCTCGGTTCGCTCGTGGCACAGGTAGTTGCTGCGGCCTTTGAGCACCGCCACGTCGACGCGCGCGCCGGTGGCCTGCAGCGCCGTGGGCAGGTCGTGGTCGACGAGCTGGCCCTGCAATTGGCGCGTCGCCGTCGAGACGATGACGCGTCTGCCGGCGGCGAGCAGCGGCAGCAGATAGGCGAGGGTTTTGCCGGTGCCGGTCCCGGCCTCGACGACCAGATCGGCGCCCGTCCACAGCGCGTCGGCCACCGCCGCCATCATGGCGCGCTGCCCTGCGCGCGGCTCAAAGTGCGGCAGCGCGTCAGCCAGGGCGCGCTCGGCCGCCTGCCACGCGGCGTGCTGCGGACCTGAGACGACGTGCGGCAGGCCGGCGACCGCCTCGCCAACCGCCTCGCCAACCGCGTCGGCGCTGTGGCCGCTCATGGCGCCTTCCCTGGATAGAGCTGCGGTTGAATCACCGAGGGCGCGGCCGTGGCGGGCACGTCGGCGCGCGCGTAGATGCGCACACTGAGCCGTTCGAGCACGCGGTGACCGTCTTCGACGATGGCAAAACCACCGCGGGTCAGGCGTCGATGCAACCCCTGGCCGATCGGGTCGGCCTGGCCGTCAGCGGCGGGCTCCAGCACCCAGCGATCGCCCACGACCGCGACGCGGGTGGCTTTCGCGGCGTGAATCGGGGCCAGCAGCGCGTTGACGGCCGCGTCAGCGTCCTGGCCTAGCGCGACGACCCCAGGCGCGCGGTGGACCCGCTTCAGGTCCGGCCACGGGCTCAGGCGCCAGGCGACCTGCAGGCCACCGAGACCAAGCGCCAACACCTCGCCGCCGCGGGAGACGTTGCCGGCGACAAACCGCGCGACCTTGGTGGGGGCCATGCGGGTGGGATCTTGGACGCCGACGTAGGTGTGATGGGCGCCCAGCGCGAACTGGAGCAGCGCGACACCGACCAGGATGGGCACCGCGCGTTTGCCGGGGGCGATGGTCTCGCCAGCGAAGGGCGTCAGGGCGAAGGCCGTCACGCCGAGACCGAGCAGCAGCGCGGCGAAGGGCCGCGCCACACCGAGCGCCGCCATAACCCCGGCGGGATCGCCGCGCGCACTCGCCCAGGCCGCCCACATCGCCGCGCCGGCGACGGGCAGCAGCGCGGGCAGCACGTCGCGGAGCCCGAGTTTTCGCGGCACATCATCGCGCCACGTGGCGTCCGGTGAGGAGTCGTCGCGCACACGCCCCCGCCACCACCCAATGGCCGCCATGGGCCACAGCACCGCGCCGGCGAGGCCACGCCAGAGGGGCGCCGCGGGGGCCTCCGCGAGGGTCGCGACACCGCCGGTCGGGCCGCCGGGCGACAACGCCGCGAGCGCTTGCCACGCCGACGACAAAGGGCCCGACAACGACGGCAATCCGCCGTTTGAGCTCGATTGTGCGAGCCAGGCAGAGGCTTGATCGAGCCCCGGCGCGAAGCCGCCAGTGAGCACGACGCCGCCAGCGAGCCCCGCAGCTGCGGCCAGCGACCAACCGGCGGTGGCCAGCAGCCCCAACCGACTGGTCGGGCTGGCCACCAAAGCTAGAACCAGGCCTGCTGGCAGGGCGACGAGCAACATCGGCGAGAGCAGCACGCCACAGCCGAACAGGGCGACCGAGAAGATCAGCGCGCGCAGCTCCCGCTGCAGGGGAAGCGAGCCTTCCGGCGTGGCATCAGGCGATGACGACCACACCTCGGCACGCAAGGCGACACGCAGCTGCCACAGCGCGCTGAGCGCGAGCAGCCCCAGCCACGCCGAGCCGTCCGCGCGCCAGCCTTCATCGAGGCCAAAGGGTGCGACGGCCACAATCAGGCCGCCCAGCAGCCCCGCGATCGTGCCCCAGCCGCTGGCGCGGGCGTACGCCACGACGACCAACGGCAAGGCGACATCGGCGACCAGCGTCGGCGCGCGAACCAAGGCGGCGTACCCGCCAGCGAGCTGCCGCCACAGGCTCACGAGCCGGTGCAGGACCGGCACGCTGTGGCCGTCGGCGGGGAGCGCCCAGGCAGCGGCGACCTCGGTCGCGCCCAGGTCCACCGAAAACAGATGCAGCGCGCGCAGGGCGATGGTCACCGCGACGACGCGGATAACGAGGCGGCGTAAGTCTTTAGGATCGATGGTCATGTGATCGCTGATGGGCGTTGGGCTGCGGCCGGATCTCGGCTATCTCGGCCGTCGCCGCGCGTCGTGCCACGGAGCACAACAGCCGGTGATGGACAGCGGCGCGAGCATACACAGGTGACGATCGCCGGGGTACCGCTGAGGGGCGGTCGCGCGACGATTTGAGGTCCAGCGGCGGCTCGCCAAGGCGCGTCAGGTGCCGAGGGAACCTGACAGCGCCAGTGAGTTTCGTGCTACTGCACCCAGACACAGGACCGCGCACACAACAGCGCTCGGAGTCAGCGGCCATGGTGCAGTTCCTATCCACGCAGCCGCCATCTACCCAGCGACGCCAACGGCCGCCGGGCATCGGCTCGATGATCGTCGCGACAGCGCTGCTGTTACCGGCGATCACGGCGCCGACCACAGGTGCCCGCGCCGCGGGCCTGAGCGACCCGTGCGGCCGCATCACCTGCATCCCGATGGCCGTGCACCTCTGGGCCGCGGACACAGCGACCGGGTTGCCCGGCGGCACCGTGACCCCCGATCAACGCCGCGCGCTGGCGCACGCACGCAAGCAGCTCGCCTGGGCCAACGCCCGCTTCGCGCCGATGAAGGTGCGCTTTGTGCCCGTAAAACTAGGCTGGTTGGCGCCGACCGAGCGCCGTATCGACTCGGCCGCGGCGCGGGACACGGTCGGTCGCGACCGCGTGCAGCAGGGCGCCGTGCTGTGGGTGGGGCCCTGGCAGCTCGTCGACTTGGACGGCCACAGCGAGCGCCACGGCGTGCACTGGCGGGACCGCGCCGATGAGCGCAGTGAGCTGCGGCGGCGGCGCTGGCTCATCGTCGCCCGGAGTCGCTACATCTTTGTGCTGGCCCATGAGCTCGGCCACTTCCTCGGGCTGCCGCACAGCAAGGCCGCGCTCAGCCTGATGAACAAACACAGCACGCCCGGTCGACCCAGCGTGCACGCCTGGCGCTTCACGGCCGCCGAGCGGCGACGGATGGCGCGTCGGCTGCGCGCGCTGGGCAAGGCGGGCACCCTACGCGCGCTCCGGTGGCTGCCTGCGGCTGACGTGCTGTCGCCCTAGGTGGTCGGCGCGGTCCGGTGCCGGCATCCGCGTCGTCTGTCTCGGCGTCCCTTGTGGTTTGAGACGCAACGTCGTACGGTGGCGCATCTTCGTGTCGCGTTTAGCTCAATCCCAATGTCTGGAGGACACCCATGTCTCGCTGCTCTCACGTGCTGCTGTTCGCATCGCTCATCACCGTCATGTCGGCGCTCACCCTGGCCAATCCCGCTAGCGCGCAGCCCGCACCGGCGGGCCCTCAGCTGGACGGCCGGCTCTATGCGCCCAACAGCGTCAACC
>ERZ889078.1418-NODE-1418-length-19060-cov-16.792423_pt1 | contig 19060 bp, 19 predicted proteins | sample MGYA00521266_ERZ889078 | MGnify/ENA primary metagenome ERZ889078 (study PRJEB32303, sample SAMEA104408618) | aquatic metagenome | biome: Brackish water; feature: Pelagic; material: water | place: Baltic Sea | collected 2014-06-16T06:34:00 | depth 76,534 m ...
CTGATCTCGAAGCCCTAATGGCCAAGCCACCTTATGATTTGCCTCTGCCGAAGCTGATCAGTGCCTCAGACGCAGGCCCCATCGCTACCGTGATGGGTGGGCATTTGCTGTGGATGGAGCGCGCGTCAAATGGGGCTTTTAAAATTTGCCGCAGCGCGCCCGAATTGCGGCACACAATAGCCCAAGGCGTTATAGGCGCCATCATGCATATGGAAGGGGCTGAAGCCATCGGCCCTGACTTGGACGCGCTGCATCTTTGGTATCAGGCGGGTTTGCGCTCGCTTGGGCCCGTGTGGTCGCGCCCCACAATCTTTGGTCACGGCGTACCATTTCGTTTTCCCGGGTCGCCCGACACAGGGCCTGGCCTAACGCCTGCGGGTCGGGCACTGATTAACGAATGCAATGCGCTTAACATCATGGTTGATCTTTCTCATTTGAACGAAAAAGGTTTTGATGATGTGGCGGCCTTAACCACAGCGCCCATGGTAGCCACCCATTCCAATGCCCATGCGATCACTCCATCCACCCGCAATTTGACCGACCGCCAATTAAGTATAATAGCACAGACAAATGGCGTTGTTGGACTCAATTACGCCGTATCCTTTTTGCATGAAGACGGGCGTAAAGATGCAAATCTGTCATGGGAAACGATTCTGCGCCACATGGACCATTTGCTGAAATTCTTGGGCGAAGACGGCGTGGCGCTGGGGTCTGACTTTGACGGGGCCACCATTCCCAATAAGATCGGCGATGTCACGGGCGTTGGTGCCTTTCAGGCGGCCATGCTCGCGCATGGCTATGGCAAAGATTTAGTACAAAAAATTAGCATTGATAATTGGCTGTCGCTTCTTGATCGCACAATCTAATTTCAAGTAAAAATGCAGCAACTAAAAAGAGTGCTTTCCATATGAAAATTGCAAATTATGGCTAATTTAAATCGCTTCCGCGCACAGTATCTGATGGAACGCGAGGGCATCGAAGCACTATTAATTTTATCACCTGAAGGATTTTTGCACGCAACGGGTGCTGATGCAGGTGTGGGTACAATGTGGCGCCAAGCCGGAGCAGTAGCGGTGCTCATTCCTGCTGATCCGACGATACCAGAAGCTGCGATTGTAAGCGATCTTTTCGTAAGCTCTTTTAAAGAGACTAGCCACATAACCGATATTCGCTCTATTCCCTTGTGGGTAGAAACAGCAACCATAACCAGTTTAGATGCCACAGATGTAGCCAAAGCCATTAGTGACTCCTGGCTGCTGGAAGGTAGAACAACTGGCTTCCATAGGCCAACTACCTTTGATCCTACTGAGTGCTGGCGGCAGATCCGCATAGCACTACGAGACCGTAATATTGAGTGTGGCAAGGTAGGAGTCGAGTTGTCAGCTATTAGTGCGAGGGATTATGAGGGATTAATATCAAGCTTGCTTCCTACGCATTTGAGTGATGCAACAGAAATGGCGGCGAGTTTGCGCATGGTGAAATCTGAGAATGAAATTAGCTTACTGCGCCAAGCACTAAACTTAAGCGAAGTGGGAATTAGAACTGTGCGCGACACACTGGCTCCAGGTATATCACGAGATGAGTTGTCGGCGCTTTGGTTATCAACAATTCAAGCCCAAAAAGGCCAACTGCCGCTTACAGGAGTTTGGGACTTCATCTCAGTTGGCACGAATCCATGGGGTTCAAATACAGTGGCGCAACATAGCGATATCGTGAAAATGGATGTAGGTTGCGTGGTTCGGGGATATAGTTCTGATTGCGCCCGCACTTTTGTGATTGGACAACCCACAAAGTCGCAAAAACATATTTATGATGGCCTTTTGGCCGGATTCAACGCGGGGATGGCTATCCTAGGTCCGGGCGTGGCACTTTCGGAAGTGCACAAAGTGACAAACGACACCATTCAAAAATCTGGGTTGGACTTTTTCCATCGTGGTCATTTTGGCCATAGCCTAGGCCTAGGGCCTGGAACTGAGGAGTGGCCCTTCATTTCTGCTGACAGCCCTGTATTAGCAGAGGATGGGATGGTTTTAGCCTTTGAATGTCCGTTTTACATAAACGGCCTGGGTGGGTTCATAATTGAAAATCAGCTCTTAATAACCAAAGATGGAGTTGAAAATATGAATAAATTGTCAATCGAACTATATTCGGCATAAAATGCGCTATATCCTTAAAATTGTCACGCCCTTGGCGTCTCAACATATTCTGGCAATTTCCAATCCAACGGCGGGGGTCTTTGCCCTGCGTCCTTGAACCATTTCGATTATGCCCAGCACCCCCCATAAGAGGTCTAGGGCTGCGGAGTTGGTTCGAAAACAAGTCGAGCCGCGGTGGAATTGAATGATCGATTTCTTAGGCTAATGTGAAGATCAGGCATGTGGGCGGGGCAACGTTGGACTGGCACCGGTCACCACGCAAAAGTGAAAAGGAATGAAGTCATCGCAATGAAGCCACAGACCGACAGCACGACCGAGGTCTTGGCCGGTCTGGTTGAAAGAGTCACTTTCCATAGCGCGGAAAGTGGCTTCTGCGTGCTTCGGGTAAAGGCGCGGGGCCATCGGGAACTGGTGACCACTGTTGGGCACGCTGCCATGATCTCGGCCGGGGAGTGGATCACAGCCTCAGGTATCTGGCTCAATGACCACAATCATGGGCTACAGTTCAAAGCGCATTTTCTAAAGACCTCTGCCCCCTCGACAATCGAAGGCATCGAAAAATACCTCGGGTCCGGCATGATCCGCGGCATCGGGCCAGTCTATGCCAAGCGCTTGGTGAGGACTTTCGGGAAGGACGTCTTCGACATCATCGAAGCCACGCCTGAGCGGCTGCGTGAGGTCACTGGCATTGGCCCGATGCGCGCAGCCAAAATCACCGCGGGGTGGGCTGACCAGAAGGTGATCCGAGAGATTATGGTCTTTCTGCACCAGCATGGCGTGGGGACAGCGCGCGCGGTGCGCATCTTCAAAACCTATGGCACGGACGCCGTACAGGTAATGAGCGAGAACCCATACCGATTAGCCAAGGACATCCGCGGCATCGGCTTTCGCACAGCGGACTTGATTGCAGAAAAACTTGGCATTGAGAAGACAGCCATGATCCGCGTGCGCGCCGGAATTTCCTTCGCGCTGACGGAGGCGATGGGGAACGGCCATTGCGGTCTACCACGGGAGGAACTGATCGGCCTCGCGGGCAAACTGCTCGAGGTTCCGGCTCCACTGATCGAGAGCGCCCTGCAAGAGGAACTTGCGGAAGAAACCGTAACGGCTGACCGCGCAGGCGAAGCTGACTGCATCTTTCTCACAGGGCTCTATCTGGCTGAGCGCGGCATTTCTGAACACATCAAGCGGATCCAGGCGGGTGCCCTGCCCTGGCCTGAAATCGACGCAGACAAGGCACTTCCATGGATCGAGCAGAAGACCGGGCTCACCCTAGCTCCCAGCCAGGCGGATGCGATCCGCCTTGCGCTGCGCTCAAAGACGACTGTGATCACTGGCGGTCCAGGGGTTGGCAAGACCACCATTGTGAATTCGATCCTGCGCATCCTCGCGGCCAAAGGCGTGAAGCTTCTGCTTTGCGCCCCCACGGGCCGCGCAGCCAAACGGATGACCGAGGCCACGGGCATGGAGGCCAAAACCATCCACCGGTTGCTAGAGTTCGACCCGAAAGCGTTTGGCTTCAAGCGCAATGACGAAAACCCGCTCGATTGCGATCTGCTTGTCATCGACGAAAGCTCGATGGTCGACGTCCTGTTGATGCAGTCCCTCATGAAGGCGGTGCCAAGCGCCGCCGCATTACTGATTGTCGGGGACATCGACCAGTTGCCCTCTGTGGGGCCTGGCCAGGTGCTGGCCGACATCATCGGCTCTGGCGCCGTGCCTGTGGTGCGTCTGACCGAAGTCTTCCGCCAAGCGGCCCAGAGCAAGATCATCACGATCGCCCATGCGATTAATGCCGGCCATATGCCCGATCTCGCTGCCCCCGATGGTGAAACAGATTTCTACTTTGTATCGGCAGCAGATCCAGAACAGGCCGTTCTGCGGATCGTCGAGTTGGTCTCCAAGCGAATCCCACGGCGGTTCGGCTTCGATCCGATCAAAGATATTCAGGTCCTCTGCCCGATGAACCGCGGCGGTGTTGGCGCACGCTCGCTCAACGTCGAGCTGCAAGCGGCCTTAAATCCGGCAGGCGAGAAGAAAGTGGAGCGTTTCGGTTGGACCTTTGCTCCGGGCGACAAAGTCATGCAGATCGAAAACGACTATGACAAGGACGTCTATAATGGCGATATCGGCATGATCGAAGATGTCGATCTCGACGATGGGGAGCTCGCCGTGGATTTCGACGGCCGTAGCGTGATCTTTGCCTTTGGCGAGCTCGATACACTGGTCCCAGCCTATGCCGCCACCATCCACAAGAGCCAGGGCTCGGAATACCCAGCGGTGGTCATACCTGTTATGACCCAGCACTACGCCATGCTGCAGCGCAACTTGATCTATACTGGCGTCACCCGCGGGAAGAAGCTCGTCGTGCTGGTCGGGCAGAAGAAGGCCGTGGCCATTGCTGTGAAAAACGTCTCAGGGCGGCGGCGCTGGTCGAAACTTGACGAGTGGCTACGCGATAGTCTGATGGCTTAGCCATTTCAGCGGTTCTTATTGGCGGGGGTAAGGGCAGCAATGTTCCTCGCCAGCCTGTCAGCCATAAGTCCCGCCGAAAGGGCTGAGGCAGAAACCCGACGCAGCTCCTGCAGCGCCCACTCGGCCTGTTCAATCCGCGGACAGGCTTATACTTCGCCCGAACAATAGTAACCTGTATCCCAAAACATGTGTCACATCCCGGACGGTAGTATGGCTGTTTCTTGAACAGACTGGGTTTAAGTTTGCGCCACTTCCAGACTGTCTGTTCGGTTATTGCGTGCCGCTCCGCCAGAACCCAAGCAGGCTCGTCACTCGCTTGAATTTCCGCCCGCACTTTGGGTGTCGTCGTCGCCTGGCTATGAAGATGGATCAGCATTAAACGCCCTCCCGGATGTCACCTAAAACCGATCTTGCCATGAAAAACGCAGAGCGGCGAGAGTCTATGTGATCGTCCGGGATGGAACAACTAACGTGTGCGTGCATGAGGCGGGTTTCTCGTTGTTGAAAACCCACACGTTCCGAGCCGAGACACCGTGACCTCGTCTATTCGTTGAAACAACAACCGAAATCGCGTTGATAGGGGTCCTCAGCTTTCACAGAAACGGGGCAATTGGGTCTCGTGCCCTAGCCAGCCGTTCGGGGGCCCTTCCAGCGACCTAAAGTGCATCTCTGAAAGCGATCATTCAGCTTTCAACAGCAATACGCAACTAACCAAGCACCAAGCATGCTCATACAAAAAGTGCCAGGGCACTGCCTAAGGGCTCTTCGCACTTAAAGACCTGCTTCCGCTGGCTTGAAATCGACCCAAACAGGCCAGTGATCCGATCCTTGTGCCGCGTCATCAATTCGTACGTCTGTGACAAATTGCGCCAAATCTGCGGAAATCAGAGCATGGTCGATCCGTTTTTTCGCGTTTGGATGTGTTGATCCAGTTGCCTCGTCGTTACCAGCGACCACCCAGGCATCCAGCAACCCCTCGCGATTGGTCAGACGGCCATAACCGGGTGCGACATCGCCGATCAGGGCAGCGTATTCGCGCGTCGATGGCCCGCAGTTGAAATCGCCCATGATGATACATGACCGTGGCATCGGCGGCTCCGCCTCTTCGACCCAGCCCGAGGCGGGGTCCGGATGACCGCCGCACCAGGCCCCGCCTTCGGACGGAGCCCGCTTTAGAATATCCTGAATTGCGGCGATCTGCGGCAGACGGGTGGCTTCGCAAAGATGGCTCAGATGCACTGAATAGATGCGGATCGGACCCACTGGCGTATCGATCACAGCCTCCAGCATACCTTGCTGGATCGAATGGTGGGTCCGATCGCCCCATTTTGGCAGCGGATGGTTGCGAGACGACAGGATCGGCCAACGGCTGAGGATCATCGTCCCGAATTGTTTGCGACGATGGACGATTCGCCCGACATCCACAAAGCTCGCTTCCATGTCCAGATTTGGGCCGAAGACCCAATAATGCTCTGGCAGGTGGCTGGCCAGAACGGCGGGACTATCGACCATGCCGCTGCGTTGCCAATAGCGATCGACCTCTTGCAAAGCGATGATATCGGCGCCCGCAATTTCCGCGGCGATCCTCGCCAAATCGTAACGCCCGTCAGAACCGAGGCCGTACTGGATATTGTAACTCACGCATTTCATTGGATTTCGCTCCGCATTTGGGAAGCAACGTCGGGGAAGTCGATGTTCAGATACTCGACCTGAGCGGTCAGCGCGGCGCGGAACGCACCAGTGTCGTCCAGCGGAGTGTGAACCATCACCTCCAACCTCTCGGCCCGCGCCTCAGCCAGTCTGTCAGGCTTGAAATCGGGAGCATGGAATTCGCGGCGCGGGCATCGTCATAACTTTGATCCTCGGCGTAAAAGACCTCTGCCGGAATCCCCAGTTGCGCAGCAGCGTCCATGAACGCGTCCGCCCGACCGGACACGGAATAGGTCTTGCGCTTTGGAACAAGGCAGCCAAGATGCTTGGCACCGCTATCTATCATCACATTGGCCGCGAGCTGCCCGCCTGTGTCATTGTCAGCCACAACCCGGTCGCCCCAGTTGGTTGCGCCAGCCCGGTTGACCAACACGACAGGCAACTCCAGCCGTTTGCAATCCTCAATCAGGGCCCGCGTCGGGCTGTCAGAGGTCAGGATCATGCCCGCAACGCGATAGCCCAGCAACGACTCGATCAAAGCGCTGACATCATCAGGCTGTTCAGCGGTGATCAACATCGGCTTAAAGCCTTCGCGGATCAGAGCCTCGCTTAGTAGCCGCACCTGCCGAGAACGCAGCGGCGTATCCAGTCGCGACGCGACAAGTCCGACGATCCCTGAATGCCTCTGCTGTAGGCCACGCGCCAAGGAATTGACCCGGTAGCCCAATTCAGAAGCCGCTTTGGTGACCTTATCGCGCGTTTCGGGCGAGATCGTGCCACCGGGGGTAAACGCCCGAGAAACCGCAGACCGCGACACGCCAGCCAAGCGTGCCACATCAAACGACGGCGGATTGGGATTGGCCGACTTAGGCATAGCGACCCCGTCCCGTGGCGTAACGTGTAAAGGCAAAAGGCTCGTTAAGGTTGAACCGGTCCGGCCGCAGCTCGATCAGATGTGCGAACACAGACCTGTCGTCGCCCATATAGGCCACCATTGAGGTCACTGCACTGCCCCGCAGCGCCGCAATGTCTACAGCGCTAGCCGATGGCGTAAACTCGACGATATTCGCATCGAAATCCGTGAGCGTCTCTTCCAAGGTGGGATAATCCTCGCGGCGGGCCATGATCTGGGCGTCTTTGCTCAATTGCCTGAGCTGAACGAGGAAGTCCCGATTGAACGACCAAAAGAACACCCGATCCAGCATCCCGGCCCGTTCTACCTGCGCCAGCACCGGGGCGGGCGGTGCGGATTTGAACTCCAGATAGGCGCGAGCACCGTAGCGCTTCAACAGGTTCAGAACTTCGTCCAGCGTCGGGATCTTCGTACCTGCAAAGAACGGGTCAAACCAACTTCCCGCGTCCAAGGCCCGCAGCTCTGCGAGCGTGTGCTGGGTCACAGGGCCATTGCCATTGGTGGTCCGGTCCAGCATCGGATCGTGGATTACCACGATTTCACCATCCGACGTGATGTGCAAATCCACTTCGATGAAGTCAAATCCCGCCGCCAAAGCACATTCTAGCGCTGGCAGTGTGTTTTCAGGCGCGATCCTGTTGGCCCCCCGGTGGCAGACGATGCCAAAGGGGTAATCCGACGGCGGCCGGTGCGGGTTCACCAATTCAGGCATGTCAGAGCAGATGCCCGTGACTGGCTTGGTCCGAATGCGGGCCATGCGGGCCGGGTCTTCTTCGTGCCATAGAACCACCTGTTTTCCATCGGCAAACGCGCGGGCAAAGAACGCGGGCGTCAGGGTATCTTGTGGCGCAGGTAGGTGCTCCCAGCACAGGTGGATGACATCGGCGTCAGCGGCATGGCTGTGCGGATCGGCCCCAATCGGGACGAGGCCCGCCACCGGATAAGTGCTGCCCGCGTCTTTCAGAGTCTGCACGATCACCGGACTAAAGGCTCCGATAATGACCGGCGAAATCGCGGCGTTTTGCAAAAGGTGCAAGGTCGGCAGAGCAGCCTCCGCGTCCTTGATATCGGCATAGATGCCCGCCCCAAGCTCTGCCGCCAGAGCCACGACTTCGCTGAGATCGGGAACATCGGGCATAACGCCGCGCAGGGCCTCACGAGACATGGCGTTCAGCGCCTCGCCGCTAACCAAAGTGGCATCATGGTGGACGATGCAGACGCCGTCCGCCGAGGCGCGGATATCCACCTCCCACATGTCCGCCCCCAACGCCGCCGCTTTGCGAAACGCGGCCAAGGTGTTGGCGGGCGCATAGGCCGATGCGCCCCGGTGAGCTATGGAATAGGGCCGTGGGGGGATTGTAGCCACCGTCATATCCGGTCTCCGTTTGGTGCAATTGCCAGAATGTTGTTGGTCGCCACGCCCCAATTGATGCGCTGTCCCTGGTGGACCGGACTGCCCGAAGGCAGGATCGAACGGATATCGCCGCCGCCGTCAAGGCGAACGTCGATCAATTCTTCGCGGCCCTGTAGTTCGACAAAGGCCACCTCGCCTTGTAAACCTTCGCCGTGCTGCGGGCCAAAATGTTCCGGACGTATGCCGACGATCATCGTGCCATTAGCTTGTAGCCCCGCCGGACGGGCGATCCTCTGCCCATTGGCCAGCACCAGTTCCGTCCCTGCCGTGGCAGGCGTTCGCCGGTGAACGCAAGTCCGAACCATTCGCCCACATCAAGCCGGTCCAGATCCGCGCTGGTCATCTGGGCAATCGCGCCGGTTCCGTTGGTGGCCCGGTCGACCTTCGCGTCATGCAGCACATAAAGCACGCCGCCCCGCGACTGCCGCACATCAAGTTCCACGATATCGCCGCCCAAACGCGCGGCGGCAAGCCCGCTGGCGATGGTGTTCTCGGGGGCATGGCGGCAGGCACCCCGATGGTAGACGATTTGCGTCTTCATGGCCGGATCGTCGCACCAATCAATTCGTGATCCGAAAGATACTCACCTGACTTGGACAGGGCCGGAGTGACGAACGGGTCAGCGGCGGCAACGCCCCGCATGAAAAGCCAGTCGATGGTCTTCAAGGGCCAGTCCGGGGGGTTGGTCGGTTGCAGCCGGGTCGTCACCTCGCCGGTATTGCTGGCGCGCCAGTCAAAGCCATGGTTTTCGAAATGGCGAAAGCTGGGTTCGACCTTGTATGGATCGGCAAGGGTTTGCCCGCCAGTCATGCCCGCCTCAAGGAAACCCTTGGTATTAAGATCGCCACCGATGATAGCTGAGCCCGACCCATAAAGCGCATCCAGTGTCTTCAGCATCGTCTCGGTCTGCGCCGCGCGGCCCGCAGCGTCGCTTTCGCTTTCGTAATGGACCGCGCACAACACCAGCGGCCCGTTGCCCGTGTCAATCCGTGCGGCAATGGCCATGCGCCCGCCGACCCGGTATTGCCCGTCGTTTTTGGGGGCCTGCACGAACCAATAACCGCCCGCATCCAGCGGGATCAGCGCGACATCGCGTAAAGGATAGCGCGACAGGATCGCGTTGCCGTGCAGGCCGTGCAGGTTGGTCTGACCCGCGCATTCGACCGTCTCGTTGGCGTCGCCGAGGCCCAGCTCAACGAATTCGACTCCGAAGCCAAAGCCAAAGCCCAACGCCTCAGCCAGATCGCGAGTCGTGTGGCGCTGGCCAGAGCGGGCCATGCCTAGGTCCACCTCGGTGGCTAGCACGACATCTGCGCTGACGCGTCGGATCAGCTCCGCCGATGGCTCCACCCATTTACAGCGCTCGATGTTCCAGGCGGTGACGGTCAGTTTCGCTGGCGACGGCGCGAGATCAGGCGGCTGCGCCAGTTCGATGGCGTTGAGGCAGGGCCATGTCGTCTGATAGCGGTCGTTAGCCGTGCGGTTGCCCCAGTTGGCAGAAGCTTCGGCGCGGTCTTCGGCGCTTGGCAGGCCAAGAGCGTTGACGGTGGTCCAGATCACATCACGCATCGACAGATCCCACCAGATCGGCCATTGCACCGTCGATCCGCTGCGCATCGGATCCAAAGAGGATCGAGTCTTCACGTTTGAACGCCAACGCCAGCCGGTCGCCGACCTTCCAGTTCGGGCGCGCAACCGCTTCCAACAGGCGCAAGGGGCCGAAATCGGTGTCGACGGTGGTCAGCGTCTCGCGGCCCATCGGTTCGACATGGATGACCCGTGCCGCCAGCCCGTGCTCAGACGGTATCAGCATCTCGGGACGCAGACCGACGGTCACTTCGCCCGTTGCACAGCTGACCTGCAGAGACGTGCTGCCTGCCTTCAGAATGAAGTCCTGCACCGTGCCCGCGATCAAATTGATCGGGGGCGAGCCGATGAAACCGGCAACGAACAGGGTCTGCGGTCGCAAGTAAAGATCCTCGGCAGTTCCGACCTGTTCGATCCGGCCTGCATTCATGCAAATCACCCGGTCGGCCATGGTGGTGGCTTCAAGCTGGTCATGTGTCACAAGAATTGTTGTGACACCCAGTTCGCGGGTAATCCGCCGGATCTCGGCGCGCATGGTCAGGCGCAAGGTGGCGTCGAGGTTTGATAAAGGTTCGTCCAGCAGCAGCAGATTGGGACGCTTGACCAAAGCGCGGGCCAGAGCAACACGCTGCTGTTGGCCGCCCGACAACTGGCTGGGCTTGCGGTTCAAAAGCTCGCCAACTTGCACCAGATCGGCGATCTCGCGGGCGCGGACCTCTGCGTCGGGGATTTTCTGAAAGCGCAGAGGAAACATGATGTTCTGCAGCGCTGTCATGTTCGGATAGAGCGCATATGACTGGAAAACGATGCCGATGTTGCGATGGCGCGACTCAACGTCATTAACCCTCGCGCCGTCGAACAGGATATCGCCCCCGGTGGGCATGTAGACGCCTGTCAGCATTAACAACGTTGTGGACTTGCCACAGCCCGAGGGGCCGAGAATGGCGGCAAACTCACCGTCCTCAATGGTCAGGTCGATGGCATCCACGGCGACGACCGAATCCCAGGACTTGGACAAAGCCTTGAGCACAACCTGAGCCATCAGCCTTTTACTCCACCAATTGTCATCTGCGTCAGGTATTTCTGACAGAAAAGATAAAGAACCAGCGACGGCATCACGTAAAGCAGCGACACCGCCGCCACCATGCCGTAGTCGACGCCCATGACATCCTCGCGCACATAGTAAAGATAGGTCGACATCACCCAATAACTGTTGCCGGTGCGCAGGGCGGTGACAAAGATATACTCTTCCCACCCTTTGATGAAGGAGAAAACGCCTATAGCGATCATGCCTATGCGCACCTGTGGCAGCACGACCATCCAGAACGCCTGACGGCGGCTGGCGCCGTCGGTCATGGCGCTCATCTCGATGTCCCAGGGGACGGCGTCGAAGAAGCCCTTCATGATGAAAATGAAAAACGGTAGTTCAAGTGCTGTGAGCACCAGGATCGGCGCGTAGAGCGTATTCAGAAGGCCGACCCAGAACACGATCAGGAAGATCGGGATCACCAGTGTGATCGCAGGAAAAGCCTGCAATACCAGCAGCGATTGCAGGAATGCAGAACGCCCCCGGAACGAAAACCGCGATAGGTAGTAAGCCGCCAAAGTCGAAACGGTGACCACGATTACTGTCTGCGTCCCGGCCAGGATCAGCGAGTTGCCAAAAGCGGTCCAGACCCAGGGGAACTGGCCGCCTGCAGTGGCTGCGCCCCTGATATCCTCAACGATGTTCGGATTGATCATGAAGCGGAAATTGTTTAGGTGCAGGTCGTCACCCAGGAAGAACCACAAAAGCGCACCGGCAATCAGTATCGCGGCAATCAAGCCCAGAGTCCGGTAGCGCGCGGACAGCGCCTGGTAGCCAACGACATAAGCCAAAGTTACCGGGACGAGGATGGCACAGGCAGTCCAGAGAGTGTCGGCATCCGCGCCGCCGGTGCGGGCTGTGAAGGCGATCATCACCATCCAGAAATAGGGCAGCACGATGGGGATTGAGACGGCGACCAGAAATACAGTGAGCGCGCTGATCTTCAGCCGCCGGTCGCGTCTTGAAGTCGCGGCCAAACGGTCCCAATCTGGCCCAGTTTCGGTCGTGCGGAAGGTTTGCGTAGGAACGTCCACCATCAACGCACCTCGATCCTGGGTCGCTGAAGCAGGTTCTTCATGTTTGTCAGTCGCCACATCACAAGTGCCACGACGATGCCGATCACAATCAGAATCAGCGCGATTGCCGCGCCATAGGCATACAGCCCGCCACCGATACCGGGCGCCAGGGTTTTGGTATAGGACAGCATCGCCATGGTCATGGTCGACCGCGACGGTCCCATGATCAGGAAGATGTATTCAAACGAAACCAGCAGCGCGAGCGACTGGTAGATCGTGATATAGCTGATCGGCCAACGCAGCGCGGGCAGGATCACATGGCGAATGATCGACAGACTGCCTGCACCATCAGCGCGCGCGGCGTGGAACAGATGCTCGGGGATCGAGCGGATCGCGCTGGTGAAGATGATCATTCCCAAACTCGCCCCGATCAGCCCGTTGGCGACCACGATCACTGTCATCGGATGATCCAGCTGCAGGTTCATCGGCTCCAGCCCGAAGGCCATGATAACCTGATTAAATAGGCCCCGTTCGGTCGAATCGATAACCCAGAGCCAAAGAAGCGCATAGACGATCGAAGGGCTCATCCGCGGCAACAGCCAGATCGCGCGGAATACGGCTCCCATGCGTTCCGGCACGGCTGTGGTCGTCAGCGCCAGGATCAGAGCGAAAGTCACGTTGAATATGAAAAGCGTGAAGAAGACGAAAGTTCCGGTCAGCGCCAATGCGCGGTAGAACGAGCCGCGCAGTTCGAAACCCAGCAACGCCTCTGGATCCAGTTTTCCGAGTTTGTTGAACTGCTGGGTTGTCGGGAAATCCTCGAACCTTACCGTCCGGGCCATGTCCGAAAAGGCAACAAAAATGTTCACTACGATCGGTGCAAGGAAAAACACCGACAGCAAAAGAATGGCCGGTCCCAGAAACAGGACGGTGTCAGAGATCCCGTGGGTGCGTTGTGGTTTCACGAATGCATGGTTCAATCGAGAATGATCACGGCATCGCCAAGCTCGACTTCCAGCTCTTCGATGACCATGTCGGCGGCGTCTTCGGCGCTCATCTCGCCCGTCTCGACGGCTTGGATGCCGGTAAAGACGACAGCGTTGTATTGGCCGATATTGGGATGGTTCGGCATGAAGCCTGCGACTTTCAGCATCGGAGTGCCTGCGACCAGCGCCCAGCCTTTCTCAATGAACTCCGGCATCGCTGTCTGGCCGTAGTTAATCGGTGTGTGGTTGGTACCGACCGCATGCGCCGTATTGGGCACAGGTTGCGAGGCCATCCCCACCAGCAAAGCAGCGAGGTCCTTATTCGGCGTATTCCCGACAACATAGACGATCGGGTGGCTGAGGTTCTGGGGCTTGCCGCCCTTTTCACCGGCCGGAGCGTTGATCCAGCCGATCTTGTTGAAATAGTCATCAGCGCCTGTCAAACCAAAGCTTTCCATCTGTGCGCCGACGTTCCAGATACCATGAAATTTGCCCATAGAATCGCCGCCGCGAAAGGCAGCATGGGTGCTGTCCCAGCTCCATGTCGTCATGTCTGCGGGCAACGAGCCATTGTCCACGCAATATTTCAGCCAGCCATAGAACTTAGTCAAACCTGACCTAGTGATCTGCAGCTTGGCCTCGGCCTTGTTGTAATTTTCGATCCCGAAGCTGGCCATCACCATCTGGAAATCCGGGCCGACATTTGGCCGGTGCACCCAGCCGACTTTTGCGGCACCGCTTTCGACGGCCTCGGCGGCCAGATCGCACCAATCAAACATGGTGAATTCGCCCGCGTTCACGGCGGCTTCGAGGGCACTTAGTTCGGCGTTGGTTTTGCCCGCAGCACGCAGGATGTCCTTGTTCATAAAGAACATCCGCACTTCGGAGTCCTGCGGGACGCCATAGCGTTCGCCCTTGAACTTCACCGATTCCCAAAGTTGCGGGATGATGTCGGAATACATCGACGCGTTGGCGCTAATGTGCTCTTCGAGATTCGCGAGCATTCCGCCCTCGACAAAGGCGCCGATCCACTCATGCGCGGCCACGGCGATATCGGGGGTGTCGCCGACCGAATGCGCCTTGAGAAGGTCCAGCGCGTCAGCATCAAAGCCAGCGGCATTTGTCTCGATCAGGTCAATCTTGACGCGGGTGTCGGAACCCGCAGCCTCGAACATGCGGTTCATCTGATCGGCGGCGGCAACGATGTTGCCCGCCCGCAGGGGCCCCGAGCGGTCGGCCCGCGCCCACAGCTTAATCGTCACATCCTCAGCGAAAATCGGTTCCGCCGTTACCCCAACAACGGCCATAGCCGCAGCTGCAATCAACATAAAATGTCGCATGATACCCTCCCAGGTTTGTGGCATAGTCTGCTTCCTAACTCTCACGTATATACTGATTGTGACGATTCTACGAGGTTTTTATCTGCGGACCACAAACTTGGGTTCTTTTGGGCGGAAAGGACAAGGGCGAAGTCGTGATAACGAACTCACGCAGGTGATGATCCTGGGGTCAAACCTGACTCGCGCCGTGTCAGTATCAGTCCGGTGATATGGATTGATCAGGGCACATTCAAAAATGCTAAGATCGGGTCTGTAACGATTGTTGTCCGCATCCAGCCCAATGTCTCTGACGCCGAACTCCAACGCCCGCCATCCAGGCCAATGTCTGCTTCCAGGGACCTTAAATAGGCGCTATGCACCTGCAGCGAATTCACACTTTCCGCCCCTTGTGTCGAGCGACACGGACGGCAGCTTGGCGCCCGAGACGATTGGTCATAAACTCGAAAGAGCGCTTGATCTCGCTATAGGGATCTTTCATCGCGTGGGTTTCCGGCGAAAAGCACTCATAAGAAATTAGCCCGTTATATCCGGCCTCGATAAGCGCTTGGATTTGGTCGATATTTCCAAGGCGATCATTTTGATCAATCAGAACGCGGTGCTCATCTTCCATCTGATCCACGGCCAAAGACGGATCGACAACGCCCGAAATATGCACGATGCCCGTGTGTTCCGGAAAAATCGGGCCGCCATCAGCAAGGGTATGGTGAAATGTATCATGAACCAATTTGAACTGTGCAGCACTGTCAAGGTCGGCGATCACATCAACGAGTTCGGCCTTGGAGCGAAGTGATGAGCGCAAGAAACCGAGCGGCTCCACCAACGCGACTATATCGGCATCCTGCAACATCGGCAGGATCGCCTTCATCGCGACACGCACGTTTTGCTGCCGCTCACCGTCGGCGAGCCCAGTTCCGTCATTGCGCGGGATGAGACTAATCGTCTCGGCGCCTGCCTGCTTGGCCATGTCAATGAGGGACCGAACAGCCGCTTCGCGCTCGGCATCCCACGTGTTGAATGGATAGACCTGACTAAGGCCAACCAGTCGCAGGCCACTATCTGACACGAGCTTCCCTGCATCCGCCGCAGACATGCCGTCAAACAAGGGCCGAGCGATGTCATTTCGGGCCTCAATGCCAACGCAGCCAAGCCGAGACGAGAGTGCAACAAAATCGGCAAACGCCAATTGGGGGGTGGTCATATGGTTAAGTGCGAACTGCAACGGGGTCATTTCCTTCAGATGCCAAGGTCAAACATAGACGGTTAACTGTTGAAGGATAGTGGCTGTCAATTTGCTGATTCGGTCAATCAGCAGGGCGGCATTATGTATCATTGATGACATAATGACGTCGTCATGAATGACGTAATTACGTCATTATGAATCGCCCCGGGTTTACTGGAGAGTAAAACTCTCAAAGGATGAGCCCCATGGAACAGAAAAAATCTCCCCCAAAGTACACGGCTGAATTTCGCGAACGCGGTGTTCGGCTTTTCCAAGAAAACCGTGGCAACTATAGCAGCGACAACGCGGCGTTTAAGGCGATCGCACCCAAGTTGGGATGCTCGCCTGATAGCCTGCGTATCTGGTGCCAGCAGTCTGAGCGGGATGCGGGTGCGCGCTGTATTCCGAAGAGGACGTCGCGGCGGGGATGACTACCAGCAAGGCCGATTTGACCTTTGCCTCGATCCCCTACGCGGTGCTTCCAGCGTTTCAAAAGCCGGTATATGATGCTATCCGCACCGAAGATGCCGCGTTTTACAGCGGTCTGACGGATTCAGGTTTCATGCTGGACTTCGAGGATGACGACACCGGGCTGTTCATGAAATATCTACGGCGCGGGTCAGGCTACTACATAGATGTCGGGGCCAGCCAGTTGATTATCGATGGCAAGATCAAACTGAAATCAGGCAGCGATGTCAGCCACCTGACCGAAACTTCGGTTGTTTTGCAAGATGGCACGGAATTGCCCGCCGATCTGGTGATTTACGCGACCGGTTATGGGTCGATGAACGGCTGGGCGGCTGATCTGATCAGTCAGGACGTGGCTGACAAAGTGGACAAATGCTGGGGCCTTGGGTCTGGCACCACCAAAGATCCGGGCCCGTGGGAAGGCGAGTTGCGCAATATGTGGAAGCCGGCCCAGCAAGAGGCATTGTGGTTCCACGGCGGCAACCTGCACCAGGCGCGGCACTATTCGCAATTTCTGTCATTACAACTGAAGGCACGTCAGGCAGGCCTTGCCATACCGGTTTATGGTTTGCCCGCGGTCAACCATCTGAAATAAGGCATCACCCTGCTTGACAGCTTCTCTCACCTTCGACAAAGATTAGGGGCGATGCCGGTATCGGAGAACGAATGAAATTCACCTCAGACGATGCGATAACGCTACATCAGATCATGCAATGGCGGCGCGATGTGAGGCACTTCCGCCCGGACCCCGTGGCCCCTGCTCTGATCGACAAACTGGCCGCGTCAATGGAAATGGCCCCATCGGTTGGCAATTGCCGTCCGTGGCGGGTAATCCGGGTGCAAGACCCGCACCGGCGGGGTCAGATCGCCAATCTGTTCGCTCAAAGCAATGCCGTGGCGGCGGCTGCCTATCCCGATGCCGATCGCGATGCCTATCTTGGGCTAAAACTGGCGGGGCTGAACGAGGCGCCTGAGCATCTGGCAGTATTCTCCGAGCCTGACCCCGCCGAGGGGCGCGGCCTTGGGCGCCAGACCATGCCTGAGACCGTGGTGTTTTCAACTGTCATGGCGATGTATGCGCTGTGGTTGACGGCGCGGGCTGAAAATCTGGGCATTGGTTGGGTGTCAATACTTGACCCCCAAGCGGCGGCGGCGGCAATTGATCCGCCGCCCGGATGGCAATTCGTAGGGTATCTCTGCGTTGGATACGCTGAATTTGACGATGACACGCCGCTGCTGCACCGCAACGGCTGGCAGGCCAATACCGCTCAGCCGTGGTTGATCCGCTGAGCCGAGTGACAAGACTGCGGGGATAGTCGCGCGCAGAGTACCTCTGCGATAAACCCGGCGCACCCGTTAATTCATCTCACTTTTGACTCATATAGGAAGTGCGACCCGATGACCTCAACCCCGCATTCTTTCACAGCACTGATCTTCGATCTTGACGGCACGCTGATTGACAGCGCCCCAGACATGGCAGCTGCAGTCAATCGCTATCTGGTGGCGCGGGGCTGGCCCGCCCAAGAGACCACTTATGTCGAGCGTTTCATCGGTCATGGGCCGCGCCGCCTGCTGCAAGATATGTTCACCGATCTGCAGCTGCCAACCAGTGTCGCCAGCATAGATGCAGCCCACGTGGCGTTCATGGAGCTTTATTGGCAGTCACCGACACGGCTTACCCAATTCTACCCCAATGTGGCGGCGGATTTGCACAGCCTGCATGCGGCAGGCATCGCCCTTGGTCTTTGTACCAACAAACCGCAGGCGCTAACTTTGCGTATTCTGGACCAACTGGCGATAGCCCACCTATTCCGCACGGTTGTTGGTGCCGATGCCGTACCCGCCTGCAAACCAAACCCCGGCCATCTTTTGGCGGTGGCTGGCAAAATGGGTCTGCAACACGGAACATGGGCCTATGTCGGCAACAGTGGTATTGATCAGGCCACTGCACTGGCTGCAGATGTTCCGTTCTTTGTGGTGCCGTGGGGCGGCGGAGCCAGGGTAAAGGTCGCAGATTGCTATCGACTTACCCGCCTACGCGACCTTCTTTGAACCTTCCTCGACATCCGTCTTACGATGATCATCGCCTCGCTAACCTATATAGTTATTCTTAAAGCTGGGTGCGATCGAGCGTTCAGAAACGGATCAAAAGCCTGAAAACACTGCCTTTGGGCGATCCAAGGTGGGGAGCGTATCCAGCCCATTCACTGGTGCCCTGCGGGTCTATTAACGCATCGGGATTGCAGCACTTGGTCGCAAATACGCGACAAGACCATTTCATCTGCGAGTGGTTACGCTTGACTGGGTGCTTGGCTCGGCCCCGGTGATGCTGCAATCCACTGGCGCGCAGAATGCGGTAGAAACTCGATTCCGATGCCAGATACCGTCCCTGATCGGCTAGCTTTGGCACAATCTTGCTTGGGGGAAGGCTAGCAAATTCCTCTGAATTACAGACATCTAGAACAGCCGCGCGTTCTGCCGCGTTCGGCGCGTTTGCCGGTTCCGAACGCGGCACGAGGGGGCGCTGATTAGGGTGAACCTCGCCAGATCTTATCCAGCGCCGCAGAGTGCGTTCGCTGATTTCCAACTCAGAACAGGCTTTGGCGCGCCACGCGCTAGCGGCAATAGCATCGTCTATCAGAGCAACTGCGTTTTTGGCGATCTGGGGTGTTGATTATGCGTCCTCTCTGTCCCCTGACCTGCCCCCCGAAACTTCCCTCACTTTAATGTAGAGTTTGCTCAACTTTTG
>ERZ889078.1420-NODE-1420-length-19052-cov-9.020266_pt1 | contig 19052 bp, 15 predicted proteins | sample MGYA00521266_ERZ889078 | MGnify/ENA primary metagenome ERZ889078 (study PRJEB32303, sample SAMEA104408618) | aquatic metagenome | biome: Brackish water; feature: Pelagic; material: water | place: Baltic Sea | collected 2014-06-16T06:34:00 | depth 76,534 m ...
CGACGACTACGACGCGATCTCCTCGGAATTCTATGTGCGCGGCTTCTTGAAGATCTACGCGCGCTACCTGGAGTTCGACCCCGAAGTTGTCCTCGACGCCTTCGAACGGCAGACGTCTGTCAGTCGGCTCGTCACGACGGGCGAGCCGGAAGAGCAGGACGAAGTGCGCACCTACTTTCAGGTGCAAGCACCGAAGGGGAGGACGCTCTCGCCCGCGCAAGGGCTGTTGCTCTTCATCACGGCCGCGACGCTCGTGGCGTTCATGATGTCGGTCAACCGCAGCTCGGCCGACCGCCCGAAGGTCGCCCACAATCCCGCCGTGACCGCGCCGACCACACCAGCGACGGCCACCAACGGCGGCCGATTGCCGGGCGTCGCGCCGCGTCGCACCAGTGAGGGCCAGGGCCGAAACCCGGGCTCCACGTCGCGAGCAGTCGCCGCGCCCGGCGATGCACCCCGCCGCTGACCTCGCTGACGCCCTCATCGTACGCCTGCAGCCCGTTCGCGACGCAGACCTCATCGTCACGCTGTTAGACCCAGATCGCGGCCGCGTTGACGCCTATGCGCGCTCCGCTCGCAAGAGCAGCCGTCGTTTTGGCGGGCGGCTGCAGCTGTTCGCGCTCGGCCGCGCCCGGCTGACGCAGGCCAAGGGCGGCCTGCCGCAACTCAGTGAATTCGAACGCAGCGCCGATCTCGCGCCCACCAGCGTCGATTGGCCGTTGCTCTGTCTTTGTTCGACGATCGCGGAGCTCGCGGCCGTTGCGTCGCAGCCAGAACACGCCGATCCCGAGCTCCACCGGTGGGCGTGCGCGTCGCTGCGCGCCTGTGACGACCTAGCGCCGAGCCGACTTCGTCTCGCGAGCTTGGCCGTCGACCTCGGCTTTCTGCAGGCCGTCGGCAGCCTACCCGACGTCTCGCGTTGCAGCGTCTGTGCGGGCGACCTCACCGTGGGCGCGACGTGGGAGGACGCCAACGAGGGCTGGAGTTGCCTCGCGTGCAGGCCGACCGCGGGGCCGACGATCGACGCCGCGGCCTGCGCTGCGGTGGCCGCCCTTGTGCTGGACCCACACGCGGCGCGCACCGTCTTTCTCTCCCGCAGAGTCGGCAGGTTGGTCCGTGGCCACGCCGACGCGCTGCTCGCCGACGTGCTGCCGCGCCCGCTCCGCACGCGCGAGCCGCTCCGAGAGGCGTTGGCGCTCATCGAGGTGTGAGCTCCCCAGCACACACGACCCAGCGCCGCAGATTTCAGGCTGGCGATTTCTGGCTGGCGATTTCTGGCTGGCGATTTCTGGCTGGCAAAGTCGCGCTGGCGGTGCAGGTATTCCTTGTCTGACAGGCGGGGCTGTGCTACATCGCGCGCCCCTCAACGCCCACATTCATGGGCGCGGAGGATTACGCACGCCCCCATGAGCGAGGACATCGACCCCCAACCGGGCCGCCTCGCGTCAAAACTCCGTGTTGTGGACCGCGCCCAAAGTGGGTCGGCACCTGCGATGCACCGGGGGCGGAGGACTCAACGGAGAACCACAATGGAAAAGATCACAGTCCGTGACATGCTCGAAGCGGGCGCTCACTTTGGCCACCAGACTCGTCGCTGGAACCCCAAGATGCGCCCCTTCATCTACGGCGCCCGCAACGGCATCCACATCATCAACCTCGGCAAGACCGCCAAGCTCTTCCGTGACGCGCAAAACTTCATCTCGCGCACCACGGCACGCGGTGATCAGGTCCTGTTTGTCGCCACCAAGCGTCAGGCCCGTGACATCGTTCGCGAAGAGGCTGAGCGGTGCGAGATGCCCGTCGTCGCTTACCGCTGGCTCGGTGGCACGCTCACCAACTTCCAGACCGTGAAGACGTCCATCGAGAAGCTCAAGGACTACGAGATCAAGCTCGAGCCCGAGATGGCTGCGCGCCTGCCCAAGAAGGAAGTCGCCAAGATGACCAAGAAGCACGCCAAGCTGGTGCGCAACTTGGGTGGTCTGCGCGACATGCCGAAGATGCCGGGCGCGATCTTCGTGATCGACCCGGACGCTGAGCACATCGCGATCGCGGAAGCCCGTCGCCTCAAGATCCCCGTTGTCGCGCTCATCGACACCAACGGCGATCCTGACGTAGTCGACTACCCGATCCCGGCCAACGACGACGCCATGCGTTCGATCCGTCTCTTCGTTGGCGCGGTCGCCGACGCATGTCTCGCCGGCGTTCACGCCGGAAAAGCAGCCTTTGCGCAGGACTTCGACGGCGTCACCGCCGCCGCTGACACCGCCAATGTTGAGGTTGTGCGCAAGCGCCGCCGCAACGTCGAAGACGACGCGCCGGTTGAGGCCGCCGCGCCCGTCGAGGCCGCTGCGCCCGTCGAAGCGGCTGCGCCTGTCGAGGCCGCTGCGCCCGTCGAGGTTGAGGTCGCTGTGGTGGTCGAGGCTGCCGCCCCAGCTGCCGCCACCGCCGCAGAATAAGCCCCGTTCAATTTTTGCCTCAATGGCGACGATACGCGACTCGCTGTAGTCGCACATGGAGAGAGTCATGGCGAAGATTTCCGCCCTGCAAGTCAAAGAGCTGCGCGACAGTACCGGCGCACCCATGGGTGACTGCAAAAAGGCCCTGATTGAGTCTGAAGGCGATCTTAACAAGGCCGTCGAGTGGCTGCAGAAGCGCACCGCCGCGAAGGTCGAGAAGAAGGCTGGCCGCACGGCAGCCGAAGGTCTGGTGCAGACGTACCTGCACCACGACGGTCGCACCGGTGTGCTCGCCGAGGTCAACAGTGAGACGGACTTCGTCGCCAAGAACGAGGATTTCCGTCAGTTCGTGAGCGACCTGTGCATGCACATCGCCGCCATGAGCCCGACCTACGTGCGTCGCGAGGAGGTGCCCGCCGAGGTCATCGCCAAGCAGCAGGAGATCGCTGAGGCGCAGGTCCGTGAGCTCGGAAAGCCGGAGCATCTGGTGCCCCGTATCGCTGAAGGCAAGGTCACGGCCTGGTTCGCCGATCACTGCCTCGTCGATCAGCCTTATGTCAAAGACGACAAGGGTCGCGCCGTCGGCGCCGTGTTGACCGAGCTCGCCGGCAAGATCGGTGAGAAGCTCGTGATCCGGCGTTTCGTGCGATTTGAGGTCGGTGAAGGCATCGAGAAGCAGACCGACGATTTCGCTGACGAAGTCGCTCGGATGGCTGCAAACTAAGCCCCGCCGCTGATGTGAGACAGCGCGCCCCCGCCGCCCAGCGCGACGGGGGCGCGTTTTTTTTGCACGTGACGCAGAGGTCTCCGAGCGCCGCCTGCGCTTTGCCCGATCGTTGGGCCGCGGTCCTCATGGGCGCTTCCTCTTGTGTCGGCCGCGCCGCCTTGATACACCCCGACGCGCTCAAACTAGGGGGCTTCATGCCAGCATTTGGACGGATTCTGCTCAAGCTCAGCGGCGAGGCCCTGGCGGGCAGCGCTGGTTTTGGAATCGACTCCGCGACGCTGGAGCGCATCGCGCGCGAGGTCAAGGCGGTCCACAGCCTCGGCGTGGAGATCGCGATTGTCATCGGCGGCGGCAACATCTTCCGTGGCATGGCCGGCGCCGCCGCCGGCATGGACCGCGCCAGCGCTGATTACATGGGCATGCTCGCGACGGTCATGAACTCGTTGGCGATCCAGGATGCGCTTGAACATCTCGGCGTTGAGACGCGCGTCATCAGCGCGATCACCATGCGTCAGATCGCCGAGCCGTACATCCGGCGTCGCGCGATCCGGCATCTCGAGTTGGGCCGCGTAATCATCTTTGGCGCAGGCACGGGCAACCCCTACTTCACGACGGACACCGCCGCGGCGCTGCGTGCCAATGAGATGAACTGCGAAGTGATCCTCAAAGCGACGAAAGTCGATGGCATCTACGACGCCGACCCCCACAAGGTGCCCGGCGCCGTGCTGATCCCGCATCTGACACACCTCGACGCACTGTCGCGGCAACTTCAGGTGATGGATGCCACCGCGCTGTCGTTGTGCATGGACACCAAGCTGCCAATCATCGTGTTTAACCTGGGTAGCGAGGGCAACATTGTCCGTGTTGTGCAGGGCGAGGCGGTGGGCACGCGGGTCACGACGACCGACACCAACGAGACCCCTTGAGGCGAGCCTAGGAGGCACCCCATGATCGACGAGATCTTGCTTGAGGCTGAGGAGCACTTCAGCCAGGCCATTGACGCTTTCCGCCGCGAGGCCAGCAAGCTGCGGACTGGACGAGCGTCGCCCTCGCTGCTTGACGGCGTGCGCGTGGACTACTACGGCACCTCGACCCCGCTCAACCAGGCGGCAAATGTGACGGTGGTCGATGCGCGCCTGCTCCAGGTGAAGCCGTGGGACGTGAAGATGGTCGGCGCCATCGAAAAGGCAATTCTGACGGGCGATCTGGGCCTGACACCGTCGAACCGCGGTGATGTCGTGTTGGTGCCGATCCCGGCGCTCACGGGCGACCGTCGGCGAGAGATGGTGAAGATGCTGCGTGCCGAGGCTGAGCGCGCCAAGGTCTCCATTCGCGCTGGGCGTCGTGACGCGATGGACATGTTGGAGGCGATGGAAGACAGCTCCGAAGACGAGGTCCATCGCGGCAAGAAGGAAGTGCAGGATCGCGTCGACGCGGCGGTCAAGCGAGTCGAGACGCACGCAGTCGAGAAAGAAGCCGAGATCCTGAAGGGCCCGTAGCCCCGGCGCTGTCGGGCCCCGAATGCGCGCTATCAGGTCAGGTCTGCGACCTCGACAGGGTGGCGTCATCGGTCAGACCCTGGCGCACCTGGGCGATCGTGGCGGCCAGCCAGATCTCGACCGGCAGCTTGCACGCGACACGAAACGCCGTCTCGAATGGGTGCCCCGCGCGCATCTGGCGCGACAGGCTGCCGAGGCGCCGCGCGCCAAACGTGTCGTGCCATCGGAAAAACAGCAGATGTGCCAGATCATAGCAGGTGCGGGCGTCCTGACCGACGAGGCTGGCGTCGGCCCCGGCCAGGGCGTGCAGATCGCCGCGGCCATCCAGCCGGCGCCACAGCCCAGCGGTCGGCGCGCCTTCGCTCGCCAGGACCGCCATCCCTTCACGAAACCAAGTCGGCAGGGCGACCGGCGGCTCACGGCCCGGCGGGGCGCAGCGTTGAAACAGCAGGCAGTGCGCGAGCTCGTGGGCCAAGGTCTGACGGAGCGCGAGGCGCGACGGCGGGTTGATCCAGGCGTCGGGGCACAGCAGCGTGACGCGCTGCGTCTCAGCCACCGCCGAGAGCAGCCCATCGACGGGCGCAGAGGACGCCCGCGCCAGCTGCTGCATGCTCGCGACGGTCGCTACGGTGACAGGAGCGAGAAATCGGCCCCATGGGGCCAGGCAGTCACCCAGGTGCTCAAGCTCCGCGCGGCACAGCTCCGCGACCTTTGGGTCGATGTCTGACGCCAACAGCAGGCGCAGGTTCGCGAAGTGCGTTTCGAGTTGGGTCACCCGCCGCCACCCGCGTCGGGAATCGGTGTGGGCACGGGTGCGCCGAAGCTAAAAGTCGTCGCGCCCTGCGTGCCGTTGGGCTGCGGCGCTGGCGGTGCCCGGACTTCAGGTGACGGAAACTGCCCAGGAAAGCAGCCTGCGAGCGCGAGCGCCAACGCCAGACCGAGGATGCGGGAAAGCGCTTGGCGCATGAGGACTCCTTCACTAGCGTGGCTGTCTGCTCGCCGCTCGGTCGCTATGCTAGCATCCCGCGCCCGTGGGGCAAGGAAGCCGGCGGATGGATGGTTCGGATGCGATCACAGACACAACAGCGACCAACGGTGGGCCTCACGCTCGGAGATCCCACCGGGGTTGGCCCGGAGGTGATGCGCGCGGCGGTCACTTCGGTGCTCGCCGACGACCGAGACGATCTCAAGCTTCACCTCTATCTGCCCAGCGCCCTGGTCGCCACGCACGGCGCTGGTTGGCCTACGGCGGTGACGATCCTGTCTGCGCCGCTGGTGCAAGACGCAGCGGCTCAGACCAGCGCGCCATCGCTCCGCTCCGAGTCGCTGCGCGTGGGCGAGCCTTCGCGCTTTGCCAATCGCTGCGCCCTGGCGGCGCTGTCGACCATGACGGACGCGGCCGTGGCTGGTGAGCTGCACGCCATGGTGACCGGCCCGGTGGCGAAGGGGATCTTCGATGGGATGGTGCCCCAGCCCCCTGGCCAGACCGAGTACGTCGCAGGGCGCCTCGGCGTCAGCCGGTTCGCGATGATGCTGGCCGGCCCGGCGCTGCGGGTGGTTCCCGTCACGACCCACGTGCCGCTACGGGCCGTGGCAGACGTGCTGACCACGGCGGGGATCGTCAACGCGACCACCGCCGCCTGCGCCGATCTACGTGACTGGCTCGCGATCCCGGCGCCGCGGGTGGCGGTCTGCGGCCTCAATCCCCACGCTGGCGAAGGCGGGCGTTTGGGGGACGAAGAGGCTCGCATCATCGCGCCGGCGGTAGTCGCCCTTCAGCGCCAAGGCCTCGACGTGACCGGCCCGCTGCCCGCTGATGGCCTGTTTTTTCAGGCCTTACAGGGCCGTTGGGACCTCGTGGTGTGCATGTATCACGACCAAGCGTTGGGGCCGCTCAAGACCGTGCATTTCTACGATGGCTGGAATCAGACCTGCGGCCTGCCGGTTCCGCGGCTCTCGCCAGACCATGGCACCGCCTGGGATATCGCCGGCAAGGGTATCGCCGATGCGCGCAGCGCAACAGCTGCGCTGGCGCTGGCAGCCGAGATCGCGCGGAGGCGGGCGTGAACCTCTGTCTGCCCACCTCACGTCGACGCGCCTGGCGGTCGCCGCGAAGGAGCACGTCTGTGACGGTCGCTGCGCTCCTCGTCATCCTGGCGTCGGGGTGTGGTAAACCGCGCCCCACCGGCCCTCGGTCAGATCAGCCGTCAGCCCCGGCGCCATCGACTATTCCGACCGTTCCGGCCACGCCGATTGGTGCCGATGAGGGCCCGGCGACGATCGGTTCTCCAGCGCCACAGGCGGTCCGCAGCCCCAAGCCCGGCGATGCGACGACGCTCGCGCAGCTCGCCACGTGGAACGAACGCGCCGGCGTGCGCTTGCCGCGCAGCCAGTCGCCGAGCGTTCGCCGGGTCGCGATGCGCTACGCAGCCAAGGCGACCCCAGCGGTACAGTTGGGCCGCGCCGGTCTCTGGCTCTATGGTCGGCGGTTGCTGCCGACCCAGTGCCGTGGGCTAGGTGGTCGCTGCGGCGCGCGGCGCGGGCCTCACGAACGTCTGCAGCTCCGCCCGGATGACCTTGGTGCGGCCACCGCCGAGGGGCCGCGGGTCGTGCCCGCGCTCGCCAAGGCGACGCGCCATCTGAAGGGTCGGGAGGTGCTGCTGCTCGCTGACGTCGACGTCAGCGCTGCGACCCTGACCCAGGTGTTCGCGACGCTGCGCGGGGTCGGCGCTCATCCGCAGCTCGCCGCGCTCGGCACCGAGGGGGTCGTCGCGGTGTGGCCCGATGACGCGCCGCACGACCGCCGCCTGCTTCGCCGCTCGCCACCGGGCGAGTCCGCGCCAGCCGACGTCGAGGGGCTCACGGTCGAGCTGACGACCGCGGGCGTGACGGTGGTGCTGCAACGCGCGGGCGGCGGCTACATGCGCCGAACGCTGCGACGGTCGCCGTGGCGCGGCGTCGCTGACTGGGCAGCCCGAGTCGCCGCGCTGCCCAAACCCGTGCACATCGGCCTCCTCGCGGTTGAGGCGGACGTGGACGTCGCCACCTTAGTGCGCGCGGTGGAAGCCCTCATCGCGCCCTGTCTGATCGCCCCGTGCACCACGCCAGCGCGCCGTCTCTCGGGCTGGCAGATGATCGCGCTCGCGCCAGGCGCCGGCGCTGGCGAGGTCGATCCCGGCGAGCCGCCGGCGTCGGTTCATTCTCCTGCCGCGGCCCGGCCCGCCCGCAACCCGCAAGGACCAGGGCTGCTGCCGCCCGATGAACGGGCTGGCCGGCCGCGGCTGCGTCAGCCGCACCTCGACCTCGACCTGCGCGCACACACGCCGCCGACCACCATGCCGCACGTTGGGGATCGCAAATGACCACCACGCCCGCTCCGTCCGCCGACTCGTCCTCAACGGCAAGCGTCGCCTCCCCCGCTGCGCCTCCGTCGACACCATCCGGATCGCCATGGCTCGATCTTGTGCGCCGCCCGCAGCGCCGACACCTCCTGCGCCTGCAAGCGAGCGAGGGTCCGGTGGCGGCCGCGCCGTCTGTCGTCGGGATGCTCGCGGAGCGGCTCCGCGAGACGTGGGCCGCGCGTTTGGGGCTCTCTGCCAGCGCGATTTTGCCGTGTGCGTCGGTGTCCGAGGCGCTGCGCCTCGTCGCCAACGCCGCGCTCCTGCCGGGTGACGCCGTTCGCATGGCGCGCCCAGGACAGCTCGCGTGGGCCGCGGCGGTCCTTAGCGCCGGCGCGGCGTTTGTCGACGTCGGGAGACTGATCGGCGGCGCCGTCGACCCAGCCACCCGTGACGCGTCACCTGCCGCGCGGCTCGTGATTCTCGGCGCGCCCGCGCCAACTGGCGCCATGGACCCACACGATTGGCCCGCCGCGCCGGGTGAGCTGCGTCTCGCCGACGCCACGCTCGCTGCCAGTCTGCGCGGCCAACCATCCGCCGGTGCCGACCTCACCCTCATTGTGCTCCGCGACCCGGATGCGCCAGGCACGCCCCTGCTCGCGGCGCTGTGTGGCGCGCCCGAGGACATCCTGGCGCTCCAGCTGCTCGCCGGTCCAAGTCCGCTCCCGGAGCGCATCGTCAGGGCGGCACTCGCCGCCTCACAGCGCATCGACGCGGCCGCGGAGGCTGCTTTTCTGCTCGCCGTCGTCGCGCGTGCCGAGCGCCTGCGGTCCCTGCTGACGCTCGGTCCCGGCCAGCGTTGGCTGCCGAGGGCGGGCATCTCACAGGCCGTGTCGTGCTTGGCGGCCGATGGCCACGCCCTCGCTGCCGCCGCGCAATCTCAGGGCTACAGCGCAGAGGCGTGGGGCGCGTTCCCTGGTGGTGGCCTCGTCCGTTGCGCCTTGGTGGCGTAGCCGCTGACGCTCCGGCCCGGTCGCCTAGGCGGCGTGGTCGCCCATCTCAATCTCAGGATCTGCGCCCGCGAGCGCGTCGATCTGGACACGCACGCCGGCCTGCTCACCCAGGTCCGCGATGACCCCCGCCAGCTGCCCCTGCAAGATCGCCGCGACCCGCGCCGGCGCCCGCACGCGGTAGACGCCAGGTTCCGCGGTGCGAAGGGCCAGCCGCAGCCGCTCCAACGTCTCGACGGCCAGATCGCTCGCCGCGCGGACGTAGCCACTGCCGTCACACGTCGCGCACGTCTCTGTCAGCCGCGCGTAGATGCTCTGCCGCACTCGCTTGCGCGTCAGCATGATGATGCCGAGCTGGTTCATACGGGTCATGCGAACCCGCGCCTGATCCGCCCCGAGCTCGGCCTCAAGCACGGCCTCGAACATCCGCCGATCTTCTGGTTGGCGCATCTTCACGAAATCGATAGCGACAAGCCCGCCGATGTTGCGCAGCCGCAGCTGATGGGCGATCTCCCGCCCCGCCACAAGGTTCAGCCGGAGCTGAGCGTCGGCGAGTGGTTCGCCGTCCTCACGGCTGCCCGAGTTGACGTCGATGACGGTCATCGCCTCCGTGCGTTCGATCACCAGATCACCACCGCCCCGCAGCGGCACGGTCGGGCGCAGCGCGGCCCGCACTTCGGTGTCGAGGCCATGCGTCCGAAACAGCGAGTCAGGCCCCTGGTGGTGGCGTACGGCGGGTCGCGCCTCGGGATGAAACCGCGCCAGGAAGCGCTCGACGCGGTCGCGGTCGGCGTCGTCGTCGATCCAGACCGTCTCCGTCTCCGAGTCGACCAGATCGCGCAGCGCACGTAGCGTCAGATCGAGATCGATGTGCAGAAAGCTCGGCGCGCTGGCGTGCTGGTAGCGCTCGATGATGTCCTGCCACTGCGCCCGCAGAAAGGCGATGTCGTTGCCCAGCTCAGCCTCGGTCGCGCCCTCGCCGACCGTTCGCACGATCGCCCCGGCATCCCGCGGCAATAGACGATGCACCACCTCAAAAAGCCGCTGTCGCTCGGCCGGATCATCGATCATGCGCGACACACCGACGTGGGGCTCCCGCGGCAGCAGCACGACGTTGCGGCCCGGCAGGCTGATGAACATCGTCACCCGCGGCCCCTTGCGGGCGGCAGGTTCACGCGTCACCTGCACCAGCACCTCTTGGCCGGCCTCAAGCAGGCGTCCGATCGCCTTGGCTTTCGGTCGAACCGGCGGCGCGCCCTCCACGGACCCCGGATCGTCGGGCCGCGGCGTCAACGTGTGGCTGACCCACACGTCGCTGGCATGCAGCAACCCCATGCGCTCCAGGCCCAGCTCCACAAACGCAGCGTTCATCCCACCTTCGATGCGCTTGATGCGACCGCGGTAGATGTTGCCCGACAGGCTGCGACCACCGGTGCGCTCGACGTCGAGCTCCACTAGGCGGCCATCGACCTGCAATGCGACGCGGGTTTCCTGCTCGGTTCGCTGAATAAAGAGGTTACTGCTCACCCGGCCTCTGACTTAGTTGGTGCGTTTGATGTCAAAGCTGCCTTCAACGTAGATGAACTTGCCCTTGTTGATCGCGTCACCCAGCTTGGCGCTGAACGTGCCCTTGATCCGGCCGCCGACATCGTCAAACGCCGTGAGCGCGACGGTGTAGTCCACCGCTTGAAACTGCCACTGCACGGTCGCTTGGTCATTGCTGCCGTCGTTCATCCAGATCGCGCTGTCTTCAGCCTGAGCTTCGAGCGCCGTGAAGCCGCCAGTGGTGAACTCCTCGAGTGGCGCGATCTGAATCTCTAGCTTGTTCAAGCCCTGATCGCCCGTGATCTGCAGCATCTTCGTGACGCTGGAGAAGCCCGCTGAGCTGAACTCGAACTTGATCTGCTCGGCGTCGGGCCCCGGCGTTGGCGTCGTGCTTTTGGTGATGGTCAGAATGTCAAACTGCTCAAGCGGGATGTCCTTCTTGCCCGCGTCGATGAACCCGGTGCCACCGGTGTCGGCCACCTCACCGCCTGCGTCGACCGCCGGCCCCGCGTCGACCGCGACCTGCTGGCCCTCCACCTCGCGATGACAGATGCCATCGGTGCACACCTTGCCGTCACCACAAGCCTTGTCGACCCAGGCAGAGCCCGTCGCATCGCACGTCGCGGCGATCTTGCTGGTCGCGCATTTGACCTCTGTTGGCTTGCAGCTCCGGGCGACGCAGGCCGCCGTGGCCGCGTCACAGCGCTCGTCCGCGGCGCACTTGGTGCTCTCCCACGATCCGCCATTGCAGCTGAGGGCGGCCTTCCAGCCACACTTCTTGTCGCCGGCGGTGCACGCCGTGGTGACACATTCGCCGAAGATGCAGTGCTCGGCCGCCTCGCACGTGGCGACGACCGTCGGCTCGCTCAAGCCGTCGGCCGGACAGGCCAGGACCTTCTTATCGTCACACGATCGGCTGCTGCGTTCGCACTTGACCCCGGCACAGCCGACGTTTCCGCCGGTTGTGGCGCAGGCCTTGCTCTCGCCACACCAGCCCACCGTCCAGGATTTGCCTTCGTCTGCGCACGTGAGCAGCGCGTTGCCGTCACATCGCTGCTCGGTGCCACTGCATAACGTCTTAACCGTGCCCAACGGTGCCTTCGGGTCGGCCCCGCAGGCGCTCACGCCACAGACCAGCGCGATCGTCATCACCGCGTAGCAGGTCCGCGTCGCGGCTCGCATCCTCATCTCGTCGCCGTATAGACGCCTCATGACCACCCTCCACGCCGACCCGTCGGCGCGACCTATGTAGCAGATTCAGTTGGGTGGGCACAGGTGCTGCGCGGCGTGCGTCAGGCTGAAAGATGGCCCGGAGCAGCGATGTTATTGCCGCCGATGACGGGCCCAACCGGCACGTAGGGCGGCGCGTACGTGGGCACCGGCCCCTTGCCGAGGACGTTCATGATCTGCTGCATCGGCAACCACATGAGAAACACGGCCGACAGCCCCTTGCCGATGCTGTCGAAGAGCTCCTTGTGATGCATGGCCTTCTTGTCACCATGCGCCTTCACCATGCCGTCCTTCAGCTTCGTGGGTACGGCCATCTCGGCCATCATCGCCGATGGGCACGTGATCAACGGCATCGGCACGTTTGGCATCGGCGGCGCGCTCGCGAGCGGAAAGGCCGCAAACGCGGGGTACCAGGGCAATCCCGGCACCATGACCTTGCCTTGCCAGTCCCCCCACGCCTTGCTGACGTGCTTCGCCACCGACTCGCTGTACTTCTTCTCAGCCTTCGAGCTCTTCGGCGCCTGCATCATGATCAGGCTCTTGAGCTTCGGGCCCTTGAGGCAGCCCGGCGGTCCGACGGCGACGGGGCCGGTGATGATCAACCCGCTGAACTTGGCCTGCAGACGCCACTTGTCCCACGCGCCGCAGAGGGCATCGCAGATCCCGTCGATGTACTTGTCGAACTGCTTGTGCAGCTTCTTCTGCGTATCGACATGATACTTGTTGGGCGACGCCGGCAAGAACAGCTTCGTCGTCGAGAAGGGTCGCACCAGCTCGGTGATCTTGAACGCGTCGACGTACTGCTTGCCGTCGGGATCGCCTGTCGGCTGCTTCCACTTGGTCGGCAGCACGATGGCGTGCGCCTTGAAGGCGACTTTGACCAGATTCTTGAGCATGGCGGGCTGTGGGCCGGGCATTGCAACCTCCTGCGCTGACATCTGCGGGCGCGGCCGTGATCATGACCGATCGGCTGGCGCGGCAGCAAGCCTACCGTGTCCCGGGCCGCCAGGATCGGGGCATGATCGCCCCGCGCGGCCGCCTAGAGGCCTGCTTCACCGGAGGACAGCAAGATCTCTCGCGGCTTGTTGGCGCTCCGCTGCGGCCCAACGATCCCCTTGGCTTCCATGTGATCGATGATCCGCGCGGCGCGCCCGTAGCCAATCCCAAGCTTGCGCTGCAAGAAGCTGACAGAGGCCTGTTGCGCCTCGATCGCCACCTGAACCGCGTCCTCAAACAGCGTATCGAGGTTCTCCTCGGCGTCGAGCATCAGCCGCTCACCCTCCGGATCTTCGAGGATGCTCATGTCGTAGTTCGGCTTGCCCTGCGCCTTCCAGTGATCCGCGATCGACGCGACCTCGTCGTCCGTGATCCAGGTGCCGTGGCAGCGCTTGAGGTGGCTCGTGCCCGGCGGGACGTAGAGCAGGTCGCCCATGCCCAGCAAACTCTCCGCCCCGATGGAACCCAGCACGACCTTCGAGTCGATCGAGGACGCCACCTGAAAGCTCACGCGAGTCGGGAAGTTCGCCTTGATCATTCCGGTCAACACGTCCGTCGACGGGCGCTGGGTCGCCAGGATCACGTGAATGCCGCACGCGCGCGCTTTCTGTGCGAGACGCGCAACGGAGCGCTCGACCTCTTTGCCGCTGGCCATGATCAAGTCGGCGAACTCGTCGATTACCACCACGATGTAAGACATCGGCTCCGGCATCGGCGGCGCGTCGAGCAGCTCGGCGCCCGGGCTGTTGGCGTCCACCAAGACCTTCTTGCCGTCCATCACCTTCATCTTCTTCTTGCGCGAGTTCTCTCGAAGCTCCGGCAATTTGGCCCGATATCCGGCGATATTGCGCACTTTCGCGCCAGCCAGCACGCGGTAGCGGCGATCCATCTCACGCACGGCCCAGTTGAGCGCCAGCTCCGCTTGGTGCGGCTCGGAGATCGGCGGCAGCAGCAGGTGTGGGATGCCCTCGTAGATGCACAGCTCGAGCACCTTGGGGTCGATCATGATGAACTTCACGTCATCGGGAGAGGCCTTGTAGAGCATCGAACACAGAAAGCTGTTGATCCCGACCGACTTACCGGTGCCGGTCGCGCCTGCGACCAACATGTGCGGCGCTTTGGCGAGGTCCGAGACGACGGGGCCTCCCTCGATGTCTTTGCCGAGGATCACCGTCAGGCTGCTCTTGGAGTTCATGAACAGCTCGCTGTCGAGCACCTCGCGGAAGTAGACGAACTGCCGCTGCTTGTTCGGCACCTCAATTCCCACCACGTCTCGACCAGGAATCGGGGCGACGACGCGGACGCGCAAGGCCGACAGGCTCATGGTCAGGTCATCTTTGAGCGAGACGATCTTGCTGATGCGCATGCCGGCGGCGGGCTTGTATTCATAGGTCGTGACGACCGGGCCGGGGCGGATCTCCGTCACCTCGCCGATGATCTTGAAGTCCTCCAATTTTTGCTCAAGCACACGCGCGTTGTCGACCAGCACGGCCTGCGAGGCCGAGACGATGCGATTGGGCGGCGACTGCACAAGGTAGTGCGGTGGCAGCTTCCAGACCTTCTTGTCGCCGATCTCCAAGCTACCTTGCTCGGATGCTGGCGCTGCAGGTTTGGGCTCGCTCAGCGCCGCGGTCATGACGATGCGCGGTGAGCCCGTGCCGGTGATCACACGGCCTGGGGAGGTGTTCACGGCCGCGTCCGCCAGCTCGGTGGGGTCGGCGCCGGCCACAAGTTCGGACGCGGTCGCCGACGTCTCGCGCTGATTTGCCGGGCTGGCAGCCAGTTCGCCGTCATCCAGTTCGTCGTCCAGTCCGTCGTCCTGCCAGAGGTCGAGCGGGTCATCCAGCCCGTCAGCTGTGTCGACGGACACGAACGTTGCCGCTGGTGACGGCAGCGTCGGCATGACGTCGGTTGCGTCCACAACGCCAGCGTGACCGTCGGCGATGTTGTGGGTTTTTGGACCGAGCTGCGGCGCGTTGGCCGGGATCAGACGGTCCGAGTTGGACGCGTCGGCGCAATCGACTGCAGCGTCATGATCGATTGGGTCCTGCACGAACGCCGCGCGCGGCGCTGGCGACTGCGGTGGACCCTGCGTGGGCGCGCCCGGCGCCGGCGTGTGCTGGTCAGCGCGCGCCCGCTCGGTGCGGACGGGCGTCGGGATGAGATCAACCGAAGGCGCCACGGTCATTCCGCGAGGAAACGCGCCGGTGGTGGCGTCAAGGTTCGCGCTCACGTCGTCGGCGACCGCGGCGCGATGCGTGCCGCTGGGCTGTGTGTCCGGCAGCGCCACGTGCGCGTTGCCTTCAGGGACCCGATACAGCCCGGTGTTTGGATGCCACGCGACCGGCATGGCCTCTTCTTCCTGCGCCAAGCGATCGGCCTCATCCTCCGCGCGCGCCTCTTCGTCGAACCTGCGGGCCTCCGCGAGCGCGGATTTGGCTTCGGTGCGGGCCTGTCGACGTTCGCGCCACTCGCTGCGCGTCGCCTCGAGCTGGGCGATGCCACGTTCCCGTGCGCGCCCCCCCCACCGTCGACCCGTACGGCTGAGCCCCCTGGCCGCCATCCGTACCAAGGGCCGACCCGAGAGCGCTGACACCGAGGTGACGACTAGGATGACGCCGACCAAGGCCGTGCCTGCCGTGGAGACAAACGCGCGCGTGAACTCGGCGATGGCGCTGCCGACAAACCCTGCAGCCTCATGGCCCAGCGGACGAATCTGGACCCACCGCGCGACCAGATGGATCAACATCAAGCCGCCAAAACTAGCGCCGATGCCACCGGCGACCGTACGCGCAGTGGGTACCAAGTCTCTGCCCAGCAGGGTGCGAATCCCGATCGCGAGCAGCAGAAAGTCCAGCGCAAACGCGCCGACGCCGATCAGTTGCAGCAGCAGATCGGCGATCCGCGCGCCGACCGGCCCGATGAGGTTCTGCACGTCCTCGCTCGCGCCACGCCCTGCGTGCACGACGTCCATGTCCGCAGGGCGGAACGTGACGAGCGCGGCGCCGAAGAGGACCGTCAGCCCGATAACGATCACCCCGATCATCTCGCTGCGTCGCTCCAGGGCTTTGGGATCGGGCGCTTTAGCGCTGGTCAGGCCTGCGAGGGCCGACGTCGCCGCCGCCGATACACGGGATACCGCTGAGGCGGCACCCGACTTGGGTGACGGCCTTGAGCCAGAGGCGCGTGATGCAGCACGCTTCGGGGTCTTCGCATGAGCCATGATTCTCCAGCGGTTACGCGGTGGGCGTTGGACGGCTCCGACGCTATCAGCCGTCGCGGATCTGGCCAGATAATCGCTGTCTACTTTGCGGTGTCGAATGTGTGCGCAGGCGCCGACGTTGCAGGGGCGTGAGACGCGGACCATACTCGCGCGCTCCCAGGAGGATCCATGGCTCGTTTTCAGCGCATTGTCGGACAACTACTGATCCCAGCGACGGTGCTGCTCGTGCCGCTCTGGTCCTTTGGCAAGGGAGCCCCCGCCGCGGCAGCCGCAAAGCCCAGGGCGGCCAGCCCTGCGCCCAGCCCGAGCGTCAAGCCGCGGCCACCGGCGGCCGCGAAGCCGGCGAAGACCGACCCGGCCGCGCTGGCGATCGTCGCGGGTATCCAGGCGTTTTATGACAAAAGCGCCGGATTCTCAGCCTCGTTCACCCAGGTTGTGAAGAAGCGCGGGCTGAAGAAGGGCATCAAGCGCAAGGGCAAAGTCTGGCTGGTGAAGGGTGCTACACGCACGGATAAAGACGGCAAGCCGGTCGTCGATAACGGCAAGATGCGCTGGGACTATCCGGACGAGGAGATCTTCTACTTCTCCGACGGCGAGGTGCTGTGGTCCTACGAGCGGCGCGAGCGGCTGGCTGTGAAGCTGCCGGTCAAGAACAGCCGACTCTATCAGGCGACGAGCTACTTGGTCGGGCAGGGTGACCTGGCACGAGACTTCGATCTCGAGCTCGCGACGTCACCGCTCAAAGGCACCAAGGCGTTGAAGCTGCTGCCGCGCGAGGGCACCGGCGTGATGCAATCGCTCACGCTGATCGTCGACGAGCGCACCTTTGCGGTGAAAGCCTCGATCCTCGTGGACCCCCTGGGTGATTCCACGTCGCTCTTCTTCAAAGACGCGGCGTACGGCGAGATCGACGGCAAGATCTTCGTGTGGACGCCGCCTAAGGGCGTCAAAGTGAAAACGATGTAGTCCACGCCCTCGTCCGCGTTGTTGTGGCCCGCATGGCGGCGCGATTGACGGCGCAAGGGGCGCGCGCCACCCTGACGCCTCTGCGAACCCAGAGCCGCCCGTGCCCGACGCCAAACCCCAAGATCATCGCTTCGTTCTACCTGCCACGACGCGACGTCGGCCTCGCGCCGCCATGCCGCGGGTTGTCCTCGTCGCTGTCGCTGTCGCCGTCGGCGCGATGCTGGTGCTGCCCGTCCAACAGACCGCGGCCGCGACGTCGGGTGTGACGACGCCAGCGCCGGACATCAACGCACAGTCCTTTGAATCCGCGCCGGCGACGTACGACGGCCTGTTGGTGCGCAGCGCGCGCCCTCAAGGTGACGGCAGCTGGCAGCTCGGCGCGACGCTGCACTACGCACGCCGCGCGCTCTCGTTCGCCAATCGAACAGGCGACGTCGACCTAGTGCAGACCGTGCTGGGCGATCTGTGGATGCTCGACCTGGGCGCGGCCACCGGCTACGGCAAGTGGACCTTCGAAGCTACGCTCCCCGTTGCGCTGCTGATGCGCGGCGGTGGCCCGAACTTGCTCTCGATCGATAGACCCCTCTCTCCCGCCTTCGGCGATCTGCGCTTGGGTGCGCGGCGCCATCTCTGGCAGCGCAGCCTCGGCGATCTGGGTGAAGTGGATGTGGCCGCGATGGCGTTGTACGCCGCACCAACAGGCGCGAGCGGTTCATGGCTGACCAACGGTGGCGCGCGCGTCGATCTGCTCGGGCTCGGCACGTGGCGCTACGCCGGCTGGCAGGTGGACGCCGCGTTTGGCCTGCGTTTGCGGCCTTTGGAGCGCCTCGATGCGCCGGTGGCAGACCCCGCGACCGGGCAGGTGAAGGTCAACGACGACGGGAGTCCGGTGATTGAGACCGCGCTCGCGGTGGGCAGCGAGGTGGTGCTGCAAATCGGTGGCGGCCGACGGTGGCTCGCTCAACGCCTCGGTGGGCGGCTGGCGCTGCAAATCAAGGGTGCCGCGGCGTCGGACGCGACGGCTGGTCAGACCCTCGCGGAGGTGCTGGCCCAGGCGGACTGGCGGCTCGCGCGTGGCGCTTGGCGGGTGTTCGGCGCGGTCGGCGGCGCGATGACGTCGGGCTACGGCGCCGCGCAGGTGCGCCTGATGGCGGGGCTGCGCTTCGATCCCGGCCTGCTCGCCAACGACGCGGACGGCGACGGTCTGGATGACCGCGACGACCGCTGCCCGAAGGAGGCCGAGGACAAAGACGGTTTCCAAGACAGCGATGGTTGCCCCGATCCGGACAACGACGGCGACGGCGTGCCGGACAGCGTCGATCGCTGCCCGCTCGTCCCAGAGGATCGGGACGGTCGCCACGATGGAGATGGCTGTCCCGATCTTGACGACGACGGTGATGGCATCCCGGACGCACAGGATAAATGCCCAACGGAAGCCGAGGATTTTGACGGCTACGACGACACGGACGGCTGCCCGGATCGAGACAATGACGGCGACGGGATCCCCGATGAGGACGACCTGTGTCCCAACGCTGCGGAAGACAAGATCGGGCCTGACCGCCAGGACGGCTGCCCGGACGGACCGGCACCTGCCCCGGTCAGTGACGAAGGAACGAGGCTGCGGCTCCAAGGACGGGTTGGTTTCGCGTATGCCACCGCCACCCTCAGCGCCGCCGGCCTCAACTCGCTCACCGCTGCCGCGACCTACTTGCGCGCACACAGGGAGATCCAGGCGATCGAGGTGGCGGTGTTCACCGACAATAATGGTGTGCCCGCGGCGCTGAAAGCCCAGTCGCAGGCACGCGCTGAGGCGGTGAAGGCCTACCTCGTAAAGAAGTCGGGCCTCGCCTCCCATCAGATTCGCGCCGTTGGACGCGGTGCGGCCGAGCCCATCGCAGACAATCGCACCCTGGCGGGCAGGTCGCGCAATCGCCGCGTCGAGCTGCGCATCCTGAAGCGCCTCGCCCCCCCGCCAGGCCGCGCCGCGGCGCCGACAGCCAGCCCACGGCGGCCCACTGCGCCCTCCCCGGCGGCCAACCCACGTCGTGGCCCAGCCACACGG
>ERZ889078.1423-NODE-1423-length-19015-cov-15.064135_pt1 | contig 19015 bp, 20 predicted proteins | sample MGYA00521266_ERZ889078 | MGnify/ENA primary metagenome ERZ889078 (study PRJEB32303, sample SAMEA104408618) | aquatic metagenome | biome: Brackish water; feature: Pelagic; material: water | place: Baltic Sea | collected 2014-06-16T06:34:00 | depth 76,534 m ...
TCCTTATGGCCGCTGCCATTGCCCCGGCCGTGTGCAACACAACCGTCATGGCCCGTCCCTCCACCTCGCTGCGGAGCATTGCATAGGCCGTGAGGCGCTCGAAGTGCTCAGCGTTCATCCAATCATCCAAGGCTTCGGACTCAGCGTCCCGCGTCCGTAGCTGGTAGGCCAGCCCTTCGCCTGATAGATCGCGTAGGTCTCAAGCGCCGACTCGTAGGAGCTGCGGCCATTCTCCACCCACGCGTCGGTGAGATCCCAGAGCGCGGGCAGATACGGCGGCTCCGTCTCGACGCAGGCGAACCAGAACGGGCAGACGTCCAGCCCCAGCGCAGCCGCCGCCATGTCTCCGTAGAACGCCGCCTGGATATCGTAGCGGAAGGCGCCGATGGACCGGGCGAACCCATCGCTTGACGCGTCCTTCGTGGTCTTGAGGTCTGCGGCGAAGGCGTCCCCGAGGAGGTCCAGCCGTGCCTTGACCTTCATCCCCGTGGCCGCGTGCGTGCCGGTGATCACGACTTCCTTTCGTGCGGAGGCGAAGAGGCTCTTGAACTCGGAGTTGGCGGCGTCCTCGATTGCGAGCGCCTCCGCAACGTCTGAGCGAAGGACACACTCCCGCCCCTCGATCGCCGCTTGCTCGGTGTCAGCCTTCCACGCCTTCGTCCTTCGGCTGTCCTCTTCGCTCACCAGATACTCGGCGACGAACTGCTCCGGGGTGAGCACCAGGGAGTGAACCAGCGAACCAAGCTGCATGGCCGCGGTGCTGTGGTTCGTCGCCTTCCAGTGCTTGAACCTGTGCGGGTTCTTGACGACTTGCGCCAAGTCGCTGCGGCTCACCGCGTCGAGGGCGAAGTAATCAGCAGCCGCCATGCCCTCGTGAATCTGCGTGTCGGTGAAGGTCATTCTTCCACCCCCTCGAATGCGTCCGCCACCGCCTCTTCCGTCTTCTCCCATGGCACGGCCACGGACTGGGCCGGGGCGGTCATCGGCTGCGCCTGCTTGCCCATTGCTCCCTCGTCGTCGAATCGCCCCGCTGCCATCATCGCGGTGGACTTCGGGAGCATCTTGTAGAGCGCACGCACGGCGGTTTTCTTGCACATCTCGACGGGCCACGCGGTCCAGGGGCCGTCCTTGAACCCAGCCGTCTTACTGACGGCTTTTCGCTTCTCGATGTCCTCCCGGTCCAGCACCACGAAAGAACGCTCTGTCGTGCCTCTCAGGACCGCACAGGCGTACGCGTGGGTGATCTTGCCGTCCTTGTCGCCCGTCTTCTGGTGCGTAAATCCCCGGTGCGTTCCGTGGGTCTCCTCAAAGATGTCACCTTCACGCACCACGTCGGCCCAGATGGACAGGACAAGACCGCTGTTCATGGCGATCTGAATCATCCCCTGGTAACCGATCTGCAGGGTGGCTGTTTCCTTGTAGGGGATGACGTAGACTTGGCCCAGCGAGGGCTCAAGCCCCAGCTCCGCGCACGCCATGACAGCGAGGGCGAAGGACCGGGGGGAGCACTCCCTCAGTTTGTCGTTCCTCTCCACGAGGCCCACAGCCATCCGGCAGTATTTCGCCGGGTCCATGTTGGCGGGGAGCAGGGACTTGATATCCCGCTGCCTTGCCGCGATTGCTCCCTCGAAAACAACGATGTCGTGCATTCCCATCAGATCCCCCAGTTTCCGGCCATTGTCCACAGCGCCCACGCAATCGCAGGGACGCCAGAGAGGAGAAGGAAGGTGAAGACGCGGTCAGTCATTATCGTTTTCCTCCTCATCTGTATCTTCCCCCTCGTCATCCTCCACGGACGCCAAATAGGCCTGCAAAGCGTCGGTGTTACCGACGCGGATTGCCCTTGGCTCTGTCCATCCATTGGCGCGGCAGATCTCGTTGAAGGCTGCGGCCGCGCTGCGCCGGAGGCGGAACGGGTAGAGCGGGCACTTAGGGGCGGTGCATTCCGCCACCTCTGCCAGCATCCCGCCCATGCACTCGAAGCAGAAGGACCGCACCACGCGGGCGAGGCTCCCAGACTTCCAGGCTGCGTCTCTCTTCGCTACGACTGCTTCAGGCCTGTCCATCGAAGGCCTCCTTGATCCGATTCGCCTCCCCGTGGAGATACACGAGGCTGACCCCGAGGGCCTCCGCGATCTTGTGGAGCGTCCTCGTATTGCCCCCGTTGTCGAGGAAGCGCCCGAGCGTATTCGGCGCCATGCCCGCCCGCTCAGCCAGGGCCGACTTCGTGGCGATTCCGCAGACAGCCATCTGCGCCAGGATCGCCCGCTTGATTGACTCGTCGAATGTCATTTCCGCCTCCTGGCAGTCGGAGCACATCTCGGCTCCGGGTTTGTACGCGTCGCATCCGTCGCAGAGGTCGAGGTCGTCGAGGTTCATTGATCCCCCTTGCTCCCTCAAGGTAGCAGTCCTGTGGCGCCTGTCAACAAAAAAGATTCGTGGGAGTAGAAAAAAGATTAGGGGGCGGGCGATGCGGACGTTTACTTTCGGTCGAGAACCAGTGTCTCTCTGTGTCCGTAGCGGGAGTCGAACCCAAGCGACTCTGAGCGGCGATAGCCTCCGCGGGAGCAGATTCTATCAATGACCTTTTCCCCGATCGTCCGGTAGTCGGCGTCGAGGCCCACGAGGAGGTCATCGGTCCACCGGGAGCTCCCCGGCTCTGGGAGCTCGATAACCTGCACCGTCGCGCAGCGGGTGCCGTCGATCCAGTCGTCGAGGGCCTCGACGTCCTTCGCAAGGTGGTGGTGCGTGGACAGGCTCACGAGTGCGTCAAACTGCTCGGTCGGCGGGGCGTGCCCGCGGGTCTCGTCGCCGGGAGAGAAGAGGGCGACGTCCACGCCGTCACTCATTAGGCTGGTGGGCGTCTCAATGCCCGCAGCGGCGAGCGTCGCCCGCAGCTCCACGAGCATCGCCCCGTTGCAGGCGAACACCACGGACGCACGGCGAGCGATTGGAAGGAACTCCTCGGGGTGCGCCTTCCATGTCTCGTGATCGTAGAGGCACGCCATAACCGTCATCTCCTTCGGGAGTCCGCCAAGTACCGGCGTCAGACTACGCCACCACGCACCGACGATGGTTTGGACCCCCCGGGAGCGGGAGATTACTCCCGGGAGGTCCGCAGCGGACACCGCCGACGCTCGGCGCCCGCCGGTCTCTATGGTCTGCACGAGTCTATCGGCGACGCGCTGGATGGGTCGGCCCTCTGCTCCGTACGCGACGAGGGTCACGGAACTTGAGTGCCGCCCGGGGCGGCTGTCTCGACGGCGGGGGTCGCTGAGCGAACAGCCGAGAGTCCGCCGCCAGCACCGAGCGCACCGAGGGCGAGATAGATCAGGGCGCGGATCCAGGGCGGGATGGTCTCCCAGGCGACGGTGATCGGTCCACCCTGGCGCCGGTCAATGACTGGCTCCTCGTGGGTGATCGGCTGGGAATGGTACGGGGTCGCCGCTATGTGGTCGATCCTGGTCGTGAGCACAGCGATTGCCGTCGAGTTCTCCCCCTGCCTGTGGAGTACGCGATCCAGCTTCCCGTCCATGCCCTTGACCAGGTCGTTGGTGCTCTTCATTGCGGCCGAGATTTCTCCCCGATCCTCCTTGCGCTGCTGTTCGAGGTTCTCTAGACGCACGCGCGCGGCCTCGTCGTTACATTTATGCGTGGGCGGGGTGGTCTGGTCAGGCATTGTGTCTCCTACGGCAGCGCGGGCCATGCAGCATTGTGGTATGGAGCCAGATAGATCATCAGCTCAAGGATCTGGTATGTCAGCGTGGAAGCGCACTTGAAGTAAAGGTCGACGGATTGCGGCTCGTTTGAAATGGTCACCGCCATAGGAGAATCGGGCTGCGCAACAACGTTCGCCTCGTTGGTCCAGACCCACGGGAGCTTGAGCGCCTTCGAGTCGTCTGAGTACACCGACGCGGGACGGCCCTGCGACTCCTGCGTGAAGGTAAGATAGTGGTCCCAGTCTACCCCGTCCGGGCCCCAGTAGAGGACGGCGTTCAGCGCCTTGTTCGCCGCGTTCTGAACCTTGGCGAGCGCGCCGACGCAGACGCCGCGCGTGTACGCAGGGATCGTGATCGTGTGCTTCCAGTCCGTAGCGCCCGACCAGTAAGAGTCATTCGCCCCGCGTCCGAGACCCATTGGAACGGCCAGTCTACGGGCTGCGGTCCCCAGCCTGTCTTGCGACGCGTCGATCGCTCGGAAGTGGATATACTCCGGTCGCATCCCGTTGCGCCATGTGCGGGAGTCGAACGCGCTGTCTGGCGTGCAGATCGTGCCCATCAGTACACCTCCCAGAGCGTCAGCCCCATCATTGCCTGTCCGCGGGTCGTCGGGCTCAACATCTGGACGTAGACCGTAGCCCACCCCATTTTCCCGCCCGTCTCCTCTTTGACTGCGACGGTGCCGGTTTCCCACTGCGTCGGGTCCGTCGGATCCCAGGTTCCGATCGGGTCATCGAACGACACTGCCGAGGGCAAGATCCCGCTGTCTTTCTGGTAGTCGGACAGTAGCCGGAATCGGTCGTCCGCCTGGTTATAAAACCCTGTGACGGCGAAGCCGAGCGAAGACACCCCCGGCATATACGGCACCGGGATAACTGCGACCGTCTGCCAGTCTGCGGACTCTGTCGGCGAGACGTAGACGGCGGCGGCCTTGTCTGCTCCGAAGTCTGAGAAGGCGGCGAAGGTCGAAAGTTTCTCCTCTCTGAACGCGTCAAGGTTGTCCTGGAGTTGGTCCATTCGGTCCACCGGCAACGGGGACTGAGCGTTCCATCGCTGCCAGCACTGCGGGATATGCCCGTCCCCGCGTACACCGGACGTCAGTTCGTTGGAGCCGTCGTCGGTCGATTCCACGGTGAAGCACTTGACCTGCGCGTGTGTCCCGAAGTCGAGGTAGACCGCCCACAGGTCGATGAAGAACGGTGCATCCACCCCTGCGGTGTCCTTGAAGGCCTGGATCTCCGCAGCGGTGAACTCAAGGACGATGTCCGTCCACGAGGTCGAGGCGATGGCGAGTGTAGTGTCGATGAGCGCAGAGCGGTCTGCGTCGTGGATCTCCACCTCGATGCGAGTGTCCGCCGCCGAAGAGGTCTTGCACCTGATCGTCGCTTTGAATCCCTGGCCGTCGAGGAGTGCTGGGACATACCAAGTGCCAAGTAGGAGCGACAAGCCATCTACGGCCTCGTCGTACTCGATATGTCCTGCGTCGGCGTCAGACGTGAGATCCTGATAGACGTAGGTCTTCGTTACCCGCTTGTGGAGATAATTCGAGTTGCATGCCAGATCCACGAGGCCTTTTGTTGCTGCGTCCATCCCGGCTGTCGGGTCGTCCTCTCCTTCGACGATGACGTTTCCCGGGTAGAACACGGCGTCTGGGATGATGGTGTAGCCGTCAGGGACGTAGAGACACGACGGCCCGGCGGCAACAACGAGCTCATAGGCTCCGATGTCCCAGCCTGCACCCTGGGGCCTGGGTGTCTCAACATAGTCGTTGGTGACGGTGCCTGTAAGGTCAGCGCCAGCGTCTTGCAGCGGAGACCCGGCGGGCCAAGTGAAGTCCGATCCCGGCGTCGTGAACTGCGGATCCCCGGACGCAGAGTTCACGGGAGCCTCGTAGTTCTGTGTGTCCGCGATATTGTTGTAGAAGTGGTTGTTGGTTGGTGCCGTCTGCGTCCCGCCCGCTGCGGACTTCGAGATCCCGTAGTTACTTGAGGAGAAGGTGTTATTGGCTATCGGCCCTGTGAGGTCAGTGCCACTGAACCGTATCCCCATAATGCAGTCGTAGAACGTGTTGCAGAGGATGCCGAGTCCGGTGGCGGAGGAGTCTACCTCAACCCCGTAATAGGCGTTCTGCACGATGTTGTTGATGAAGTACACGCCGCTCCGCATGGACCTCACTCCGATTGAATCCCGAGTTCCACCGGTGAACAGGCTGCGCTCGATCAGTCCATTGGTGATGTACGTCGCCTCGATCCCGTGCGTCCGCAGCGTGGACCCGTCGAAGTGGAACTCGCATTCGGTGACCATGAACCCGGTCACGGCCCCATAGGTGTGGATACCGCAGCCGTCCGCGTTGTCCCTCGGGTAGAAGATGCAGCGTGTAGCCGTCCAGTCTGCGAGGGCCCTCAGCCCGATCAGGTAGTACGTGCCCGTCCCATTGGAGTGGAAGAGGATATCGTAGACCTTGCATCCGCCGCCGTAGAAGTCCCATAGATCCGTGTAGTTCCCGGCGGGAACGACCTTGATCAATCCCTCATCGCCTGGGTTGACTTTGATGGTCAAGTTGGTCTGCGTGATGTTGACGCTGGTCTCGGAGAATGTCGTCAGCGCAGCGCCAGTCGCGAAGGCGATGATATTGTCCCCGTTGCCAGCCGCTGCAAAGGCGAGGGCGAAGGTGGCGTATGTTTTCCCGGAGCCTACTGTGAGATCTGCCACGTTACCCCCTACAGGTACTTGAAGCCCTCAGTCTCTACCGAGCTGAAGTCCGTCAGGTTCCCGTCGTTGTCTGCGATGAAAGCGAACTGCATCTGGACAGAGGCGATGTTCTCTTCATCCCAATCGGCGAAGGTCAATCGCGTCTCTGCTCCGACAGTGAGCGCCGGAAGCGCGGTAACGTACACCTTGCCCGTGTTGACGTCGACCCCTGCGGTATCAACCGTGAGCACCTCAGAATCTACGTCCTCTGCGCCTCGGTTATAGACGCGGATCTTCGTCGCTCCGGCAAACCACAGCGCGTCAATCACGTCTGCGGCTGGGATGCTGAACGGGTTTGGTTCTGTCGCCGTCGAGAAGGCACTCGCGGACAGGGCAAGGTAATCGCCAGTGCCGTCGGTGCCCTTCGATGTCACGGTCGCAGAGGGGGCGTAGTAGGAATAATTCCCGTCCATCGCACCGACGCCGGTGATCTTGCAGCACCAGGATCCCGAGGGGTCAAAGTAGCTCTTCTCGATCTTGAGCGCCGTCAACGTCTGGGAGGTGATTCCGCGCCCGCCTTCCTCGTTCGGGATCCCGGGGAAAGACAAGACAACCTGATCGCCGGGTCCGAATCGCCACGCTGCCCGCGTCGTGTAGAAGGTAAACAGCGGGCAGCGGCGGCTGAACCTGGCGAGGATTCCGGGGGCGATTTCCCCGGCCACCTGGATCGCTGCGCTTTCGCTTGTCCCGAGCCCCTTGAGGTCCAGATCAAGCGAGCGCTTGACGCCATACTCGATCTGCGAATCAACCTCGTTGTAGGTTACCCGCGTGTCTAGCTGCTTCTCTGCGGCGCAATCGTAGAGCGGGCGAATAGTAACAGCGTTGATCACCTGCTCGATATCGTGGGTGATGCGGAGGCGGTCGTCTGGCGTCATCCCAGCGGGGATCACGGTCTGCCCGGTGCCGGTCTGGATCTCCAGGCCCCCGGATGCGTCGAGGCCGATAGCGGCGACCCACTGGTTGACGATGTTCCGGGTGTCGACGATTGACAAAGCGTACCCGCCCGGCGTTGGCTTCGGCACCAAGCACAGCCCGAGGATCGTCAACTCCCGGTCGATGAAGTCTCGAAGGTTCATCGGCTCCGAGAAGACGAAGGACCGCAACAGAACGGACTGGCTGTATTGCTCCCTCGCCTTGTCGAAACTATCGAGGTCGAAACATGGCCCAGGAATCGCAGCGCCCTGCCACTCGCCGACCGAGGCCACGTCATATCCGGCATAGTCCCCGACGGTGTAGCGGTTGCCTCCGGTGGAGATTGCCAGGGTGAGGATCAGGGACAGGATATCGGTATCGGCGAGGCCCCACATTAGCTTTACCGGGAGCCTGTCTGTGCTCCCGAGTTTCCAGTGGTCTGTGTCCCACTCCCACTTTAGGCAATATTCGAACACCTCGGAACCCATTGCCCCGCGGTCAAGCAGCGACAGGATCCGCATGTTCTCAAGCCAGGGTGTCGCCTCGTCAAGGGCGTCGTAGGTTGCGACTTCGATCTCGTTGATTCCGACTGCGCCAGTGGACGGAACGGACTGCGAAACTGGCCCAGACTTTGCGTCGAAGATTACAGGGAGGTACTGGCTCCCTTTGCCGAGGCGGTACAGCGTCGGTGGATCCACGGCGGAAAACTTGCAGGTAGCAAGCGCCGCCGGAGGTACCCAGTTCGGCGGCTCCGCGATGTCAAATCCGCCGGTAACCGTGTGGTCTTTGTAAAACTCCTTGTTTTCGAACCCTAGCATCAAAAGCGCCGAAGACTCGGTCGCGGCCCGCACGGTGACCGCGAGCTCGACGTATCCAACCGGCGAATCCGGCATGTCCGCAGGATCGACGGTCACCACCAGGCGCTTGCGTGTTTCCTCCGTGAGCTGGGATTCTGATCCTGCGATATAGTCGAGGTTGATGTTTTCAAAGGAGATCTGAACCAAGCCTTCGAGGGCGCCCCCAATAAGCGCCGCCATAAACAGGCCCGCGATGTCCTGCCCGAGGTTCGGAGTGAACCCGTCAGGGACGGTCACAACGACGTTATCGGAAAGCGTTGTCGGGGCAGAGTACGGGCCCGTGTCGGCAGTCCAGAGCGTGTACGTTACTGAGATGTCCATCTCGACGATGTTGTTGACCCCGTCCTCGATGAACGCGCCGTTCCATTGCTTCTTCGTTGCCGAGTCTAGCCCGCCGTATGTCTCGCCAGAGAGGAGCCGCCCATCGATCTTGTAGCCCCCGAGCTCCGTGTTCAGGCGCTCGCCGAGGTCTCGCACTCCAAAGGTCCACGTTGTCCAGTCGTCCGCGGACGGCATCGAAGAGATCGGGCCGCCGAAGATCGGCCACGGCTCCACGGACGGGACAACGATCCCATTGTGGTCGAGTAGTCCCATCCAAAGGCGACAGGTCCGCCCCTCGAAATTCACGGGCGCCGAGCGCACATAGACGCTCCCTTTATGGAGATCCTCAGACCAGACATAGGAAGACGCCACGGTGCCGCAAGTCGCCCGGGTGCAGCCCGTAAAGGACGTCGCTGTCTTGCCAGAGTAGGTGATTCGCTCCTGCCCGATATGGATCACGCCAGACGCACCAAAGGCCGCTGTGCTCGCTACGTTGATCGTGACGTCCGCCCACCCGACGGTCTCTGTGATGTGCGTCGTAGCCAGCCCTGCGGGCTTGTATGCGAAGAGCGTGCGCAGGAATCCGTCGGAGGTGTCCGGGCCAAGAGAGACAGGGACCTCCTGGACCGGGGCGACACCCTGGCGCCTCGACGCCTCCTCGACGATAGCCCGCAGCCCGTGCCCGGTCTTGAGAAGGTCTTTGACGGTGGCAGCGGAGAACCCAGTCGGGCGGAAGTCTGCGGCGACGGTCGTTATCCCCGCACTTGTGAAGATGTATGGCAGGCCGTCAATCGTCGCGTAGAACCAGACCTTGAGATCCGCCGTCTGCGGGTCGGCGAAGTATCGATCCATGCGGCTACTAAATGCCATAGATCACCCCCTGCAGATTGCGGGAGTGCCCGATCACGTTCGGGGATCCCGACCCTGTGCGCGGCGAGTCAAGGTCCCAGTCTGCGCCTCCGTCGAGATTGAGCAGCTTCCACCCCCACGTCCCGGGGTACGGGCGGCACTGGTAATTGTTGTTGTCGCCGTCGACGGTGTCCCACGCGTTCCATACTGCAGCGCGCCGTCCCTGCACCAACCACCTCGCGAAGTCGAGCCAGGCGTCATGGTCCGCATTGGTCCACGTCAGGGCGAAGGAGTAGCGGACATGACGGTTGATCAGGGCCGCGGACACCCTCCCGGAGTCAGCGAAGTTGGCGACCCTGTCCATTCCGAGGGTGTAGGATTCCGAATGGATTGGATGGTCCACCTGGAAGAAGGACGGCGGGATTCCAGTGGTATACTCTGCCGTGGTCGTGATCGTCGCTGCGGAGATATTCCAATAGTCCCGCAGCGCCGTCTGCCCCTCTGTCTCGGCGTCGGTGAAGTCGATCTGAAAGGACACCGTATCGGACGCCCAAGCGATTGTTCCGGTGGTGTAGTTCTGGGTGAGGTAGAAGCTGCTATCTGCTGGGCCGTAGGTCGTCGCCGCAAAGACGGCCGCCTCGATTGCCCGGCATAGGTGATAGTGCGTCGGAAGGATCGAATCCGTCAGCGCGATGTCTGTCCACGAGACCGCGTCGTGAGGGATCTTGATGCGGAATATCGGGATCGACTTGAGCGAAGAGAACGGCGCCTCGAGGCGGGTGACGACGGACATCAGACCACCTCCTCTGTAAAGGCGTCCCACTCTGCGATCCAGTAAGTCCGCATCCTGTCGTATTGCGTCGACACCTCAATCCGCGTCGTGTCCGGGTGCAGGTGCCAAATCGACTGCCTTCTCCCGATCTCGTCCCTGTAGTTCTCGTAGTCGCCGTCGACCTCTGCGCCGTCCGGGTCAAGCCAGGCGGTGAAGTACGAATAGGGATTCTCTGATGCGCCCCCAGGCGGGAGCTCGTCGAGTTCGTCAAAGGCGGTGCAATTCTCGATATCGGTGGTTCCGTTGTACCCGGCGTAGGTCCCATCTTGCAGTTCGAAGATCTGGTTAGCGTCGCGCTCTCCGGACAAGAAAGAGAAGAGCCTATAGAACTGTCCCGCCGTGTAGTCCTGCGCGGTGAAGTCTGCATCGGGAACCACCATGGACACGACGAACCGAGCCTGCCTGAACCCGCCGGGGCTGTCTGGGTTGACGACCTGAACCGTGTGCCGGTGCCCAGACAGGAGCGGAGATAGCGCCATGGGTGCGGACAGACGGCGGGAAAACGTCGGCGCCTCGAGGAGACGGATTCCCGGGTTGAATGTGCGGTGCGGGACTGCTCCTGCCGTGTATGAGACGACGTTCGACGCTGTCATTGAGGAGAATCCCATCAGGGCCCCAATGCCGCCGCCGACTGGGTCATTCCACGCGAAGTCAAAGTTAGCAAACTTGGACACCAGCGAGACGATTCCGCCACCGTTCAGCACCGGCCAAATGAAGACCCCGCCGATCTCTGCAACCATCTCGTCATACATCCAGATCAGGAAATCATAGACGGAATCGAACTCGTCACCGGCGGTCAAGACGAGGTGGTATGTCGCGCCGCCTGTCGGATAGGTCACGTCGATCGACTGTCCAGCCGTCAGTTTCCAAGGGAGCTGGAAAAGGGGCCCATTCACAGTTGCCCCCCGGCGCCGATTAGGCCCCTGTCAATCGTGGCGAGGCCCACGCCTGCGTTGAGGGTGTCCGCCATTCCCTTCGCCAGTTGCTTCTGGTCCGCGTTGATGAAGCCGCGCACGTTGAACACGTAGGTATTGCCAGCGGACGCAGCGCCGGCCGGCGACGAAGCGGCCTTCTCTGGTGCGCGGTAGACGGTCTGCGCTCTGTGCCGCCCTCCTCCGCCGAATGCGCCCCCCGCAATCGCTCCGTAGAGCCCTGCGGCGACGCCATGCGCTGCCGCGACCCAGGGAGTTGCGAAGGTCGCCGCCGCGTGGGCCGCTTCCATCATGGCGAGAACGACGGCCTTCCTGCGCTCGCCCTTGATCCACGCCGAAGCGGCCCCGAGGGCACCGGCGCCCGCTGTGGCGTAGCGGCTCGTTGCGCTCGTGAGCTTGCCTGTCGCCGAGTCCGTCTGCGTCAGCGCGGAGCCAATGCCTGCGATCCCCTGCCCCGTCGCCGCTATGCCCTGGTTCCACTTGCTCGTTGCCGTGAGGTTCTGCGAGGCCACGGATTGGAACACTGCGCCGATCTCGGTGGCGTTGCGGCGGGTCTCGTCAAGGCGGCGGCGGAAGTCCTCCTCTTCGCGCTCTCGAATGATGCGTCGGGTCTCCTCATCGTACCAAAGCTCGATTGCCTTCTTTGCCGCCTCGTAGTTGTCCAGACTGGCGAGGCCGCCTTCTTTCGTGAGGGCGGCGATGCGCTTGGTACGCTCTGCGGCGAGGACATCCTCCTCGCTTGAGCGCTTCCCTGCGAGGGCCTGCTCGAAGTCGTAGATTTGCGCCTGGATCGCCTGGGCCTCCATGGCGACGCGCTTGACGCGCTCGGTGTCGTTGGCTGCGGCCTGGTTCTGTTTCTCCTCGCGGGCGGAGTATTCCGCGTTCGCCGCGTCGATCCTGGCGCCGAGTTCCTCTCTGGCCTGCTCTGCGAGCTCCGCACGCGAGGGCCCGGTGCCGGGAGTCTTGTCTTTGGTGTCTGACTTTTTGCCGCCGATCCCGAGCAGCCCCTTGAGCGCGTCGCTTGCCGTGAGCGTCGACAGTTTCTTTACCGTGTCCAGAAGGCCGCGGGCTTTCTCCGCAATCTTGCCGAGGGCGTCCTGCGCCCGTGCGTTCTCCCACGAAAGGAACGTCTCCTCCGACGCCGTGCCAAGCTCGACCATGTGCGTCGCCTGGAGCGCCAGAAGATCCAGCCTTGCGCGGTCCTCGGCGTTCAGGCTTGCATATCCACGGATGGACAACTTGAGGATATCATCCTGGAGCTTCCAATACTTTGACAGGTTGGCGAGCCTCTTCTGTTCCAGCTTGACTTGCTCGCCGATCTCGTCAGTTGCCACCGACGCCCCGGTGTTATAGTCCTTGAGCGCCTCGATCTGCGCCTGCCTGAACTTCGTCACAACGGACGCAAGCGCGGTGATGGTCGCGCCATAGGACATCCCGAGCCGCTGGGCCTCTTCGAGTGCCCGCTTGACTTCCATCCATTCCGCGGTTTGCCTGGAGACCCAGCGCCAGGCGCCGACCTCAGAACCATAGACGGACTTCATCAGGCCAGCGGCAGACTTGATTTCCCCCGAGTGTTTCTCCGCGTATGCGATGACTTTCTCGTAGGGCTCTGCCAAGTCGTTGGCGCGCGCAATGATTTCGTCCAGTTCGCGCCCTGCGCCGATGTGCGCTGCCTGCGCCCGGGAGTAGGTGTCGATCAGGCCTTCGAGCTCTTTCCCTTTCTGCTTGCGCTCGATTCTGTCGATCCCCTCAGCCCAGTCCATCAGGAACGACCCGAAGCTTGACGTCGTCTGAGCGATGGAAGATCTGAGGTTTGCGAACTTGGTCTGTAGCCGCGTTACGCCGTCTTCGAGAGGCGCGGTGTCTACGCTGCCGAACTGCCGCTCTGTCTCTGCGAGGGCCCCGTTCATGGCCGCGGTCTTCTTCTCCGCCTGGGTCAACTGGCTTGCAGTCTTGCCGAGGGTCGCTGCGTATTCCGCCTGTACCTTCTTCGCGTCAACGACGATCCCGAGGCTCGCAAGGGACGCCGAGCGCCCGGTGACGATTGCCTGCGTCAGCCCTTCCAGGGTGGTCTTGTAGTCCTTCCCCGTTGCGGCGGCGATCTTGAGCCCAGCCTCGGCGACGCGCCCCATTGTCTCGGTGTCCTTCGTCACCGAAGACAGCTTGTTTGAAATCATCTGAAGCGTGGTGTCGTCGAGGATCCCGCCGGACTTCTGGCGCATCGTTGCGAGGAGCTTGACGCCTCCTGCGTTCAGGCGCTCGAAGGCGGCTTCTACGGCGTTCGCCTGGGCTCCCTCTTTGGCGAGGTCCAACACCTTCTTGAGCGCCATGACGGACGCAGCGACGGCCACGAGGGGCCCGAGCATGGACTTGAATCCGCTTGACGCAGTAGCGCCAGCCGTCGCCCCCGCCTTCCCCGTGCGCTTGATGTTGTTCTGCAGGTTCGTCAGGACTTGCTTCGTGCCGTCCTTGGCCGTGATCTCCTGCCTGAATTCTGCCTTGTAAGCCATCAGTCGCCCCCGCCGTCTCCCTCAAAAATGAGCTCGATATCGCGAGCGTGCCGGATGTCGTCCGCCATGTGGATAAGCGTCAGCTCACCGGGCGGAATTTCGTTGATGTTCACTGCCCCGTGCTCTGCGGCGAGGGACATTCGGATCGCGTAGTCTGTCCAGGCGACGGCGTCCGGTGCGCTGTCCCGGAGGATAGCGACAGGGCACCGCGGGAAAGACACCTCGTTAGTGTGCGTCTTCTTCTTGATCCGCCCTCCGAACACAAACTTGAGCGGCTCTGCTGCCACCGCCCCGGGCGCGCAGCCCATGTCGGCTTTGACGTCCTGCGGGCACTCGCCGCAGCGCCATGGGATGCGCGACTCAATCTGCGTTTGTCGGAGGGCGATCATCAGTTTTTTTCCACTTCCTCGGCCAGCCCATCGGCGGCCTGCTCGAAGTTGCGGAGCCAGAGCACCATGGCGAGCTCCCGCCCGAGTTCCGGTCCGACGAACTCAAGCACTGCGTCGGACGCCACGCGGTGGAAGCCAACGCGGCGGGTGGAGAACGACGGGGCGCCCTTGTGTGGATCCTTCCACCCGCGGAGCCCGACGGCCACGATCGCACCGTCGAGGCGTGCGTCGCGCTCCTCCTTTGGCTCTGCAGGGTCGCCGCCTCCGAAGAGGTAGTCCCTGTCCGCCTTGGTGAATTTCGCCAACTGGAAGCGCGTCGGAGTGCGCTTAGGGTCCAGCACGAGGAGCGACTCGTTGCCGGTGCTCACGTACTCGGCCACAGTCTCTGGGGTCATCTCGCCGTCGAGGACCGCTGGGTCCATCGGCGAGATATACTCGAAGGTTTCGTCAGGTGTGCGATTTGTGAACAAGGTCTCCCTCCTTGTTGCGGGCCTATCCCCAGAAGACGAGGACCTCCTTGTCCGCGGGGTCGGCGTCGGTGTAGGTGTCGGACGTGATTACTGAACTGCGGTCGTTGCCGATAGTCTTGAAGGTCAGCGCCTTGGCAAGTTTGCTGTCGCTGTCGGCGTCGGCAGGGGTTGCCATCTGCACGCAATTGGTCACGACGAAGCCATTGATCTGCCCGGCGGTGGTGCCGGTCTGCACGAGGATGGCGTATTCCTTGCCCGCCTCATACTGGAAGTTCCAGCCCGCCGCCGTGGTCTCGGTGCCCTGCAGGGGGTCGATCGTGATGACGGCCTGCATCTTCGTCTTGTCCCACTCGGCCACCCCGCCGACCTTGTTGGCGTCCTTCTGTGCGGAGACTTCCATGCCCATGTCCAGCTCGATCTTCGAGCAGGTCGTCTCGGTGCGGACGCCGTCGGTGATGTTGTAGATCACGCACTGCCCACCGGCCCAGATCTTCTTCGCCGGGTAGGCGTAGGTGAGCGCCTTCGGGGCGCCGCCGGTGTCCTCGCGCACCCAGGACTGCATGGCGAGCGTGAGGTCTGCGGTAAGGAACCCGCCAACCTCTGCAGAGATCTTCATCGCAGAGGGGCGCACGCCGGTACAGACGGTGTAATCGGTGGCGGCCTGGCCCAGGCGCTCGACGGACAGCGGCCAGGAGTACGTAGCGTTGTACCCGGCGATGTTGTAGACGATCACGGTGCCGTAGACTTTCGTCCCGGCTGTAGGGATCGCCGACAGCGGGATACCGAGGTCGAGGGTCTCGGGGCCTCCGGTGATCGCGTTGGTGACAAACGTCGCCTCACCGTTGACGATGATCACCTGTCCGTCCACGAAGGACGCCGCTGAGGTCACCACGAGGTGGGAGACGGTGGTCGCCAGTTCGACGATCCCTGTCCCATCGTACCCGCCAGCGTAGACCCCCCCGAGGCCCGCCGCAAGGAGACGCATATCGGGCGTGATGTCCGCGTCGGCGGCGAGGGTCGGGGCGTCGGCGACGGTGCCGGTATCGTAGCCGCGGAGCTCCACCGGGAAAGACACCGTTGACGCAGACTTGACGCCGAGGACGCCTGCGACATCCTTCGAGAACCCCTGAACCAGCGCGCTGTTTTCGTGGTACTCGTTCTGCAGATCCCACGTCGGGCGGCCCACCGTCTCGATGTAGGCAGGGGTTTCAGCCGACTTCGTTCCGAATGCCACCTTCTCGGGAGCGACCTTGACCGCTCCGACTCCAAACAGATAAGGCATGGTTTCCTCCTACGCCGCGAACGTCTGGCGATAGTCAAGGCGAAGCGGGAGACGCAGAACGGCGAAGGTGTACTCTTCGTCCACCTCAACGTCCATGTCTCCAGTCGCCCAGCGTTTATCTAGTTCAAGACTGGTGTAGCCGTCGTTCCCGTAGGTGGACGGCAGCGAACAATGATAGATCAGCGAATCAACGTCGCGGTGAATCTGCTTGAACGCGGCGAGGATGTCGCGGCCCAGCGGGTAGGCGACGACGATCACGACAACCTTGGAGAGGTAGATATCGCGCCCCATTGGTCCGTAGTCCCCGACAGCAACCATGGGCTCCACTTCGAGGGCAAAGCGGCGCTCCTGCGCTGCGACCTTCGGGGCCTCGTCCATGCTCCCGGTGTAGAGCTTCCAGGGGCGATCCGCTTCCGTCGGCGGGGCGATTGCCTCCACAGTTGTCGCCGTGTTGGCGAGGAGGTCTGCAAAGTCAGACATTACCAACCAATCCGAACTGAGGACATGGCGGGTTTGACTTCATCTGGACTGCGTTCTGCGTCGTCGCCCTTGTCGTACCACTGGACCCCGGCAAGGGCCATGTCCATAGCCTCGGCAACGCGGCGCTCCATAAGCCCGATCCAGGTTTCGAGGTCCGTATACCCGGAGGGGCGGTATCCCATCTCTGCCAGGCGCAGGAGGCCCACCGCATAGGTCGGAGGCGCGAGGCGCTCCATGCCGATGATCAGTCCGGGGCGCCAGCCCTTCGCCTCGATTCTGCGGAGGACGTCGTCCCAGGCCTCGGCGAGGATATCCGCAAGTGCGACGCTGTCGCCCTTGGATCGGGCGTATACTTCCCGGTTCGCCGCCTCGAAACCCGTGAGGGTTGCTGCCTGGTACCACGGGGCGCGCACAACGTCGTAGTAGGTGTCATGGATATAGGAGACGCCGCCAACGGTGTAGGTCCACTCTGCGCGGAAGTCGGTATCTTTCAGCGCCTCTGTCGTGTTGGCTGCGGCGAGCAGGTACGAGAGGCGCGTCCCGACGAAGGTAGCGCCGGAGCTGTAGTCGTGTTCAAGGTCTGACTTGGCGGTGACGGACACCCCGGAAGCGATCGCGTCCACCTCGACCCACTCTTTGACGCCGGTGGTGTCGGTGAGTAAGTAGGTCTGTCCGGTCGCAATCGAGGTCGTCGCCGTCAGCGGCACGAGCCGCCGGTTGTCCTGCGACGCTCCGGCGGCTGCGTCCGTGGTGGTGTTGACGGCGTCGACCGTTGCGACTGCGTCCGTGACGGCCACTGCTAGGTCTTCGTCGCCGGGGGTCTTGATCGTGATTGTGGCGGCGGATGCCCGCCCTTCCTGGGGCTGATAGTACAGAGTCGCGGCGGTGTCCTGTCTGACTTGTGCGTTCAAGGATCCCCCCGGTTCCGGGGAGGCGAGAGGGGCCCGCCTCCCCGGCTAGAATCAGCCCGTGTACTCGGCGGTCGCGCTCTTGAGCCGGAGCATTCCGTCCTGGACGAGGATCTTGGTTCCGTAGATCACGGAGCCGACCACGTCCGAAGACAGGCCGCGGACGTGCCGCCCGTACTCAAGGGAGATGTCCTTCTGGACGGCCAGCCCGATCGCGGGCTTGACGAAGGCCCAGTTTGAATCGTACCCGGCGGCGCTGGGCAGCGCGTTGGACACGACGACGGTGAAGCCGTAGATCGAACCCACGACGCCGTTGGCCGTCGCCTGCGTGTCGCCGATGTAGTCCCGGCTGATGAAGTACGCGTTCATCAGGAGCTGGCTCAGGAAGTACGGGGTGACCGCCAGGATCCGGCCCTCTTCGGGAGCGTTGGCTGCGTCGAAGGTCTGCTTGACGGTGATGATCTTCTTGTGGAGGTTCGCCACGGTCGTGAGGCTCGCATCCACTTCGGTGTTGCAGTTCGCAACCTGGCCCGCGAGGGAGGCATCGATCGCCCGCCCGAGGCACCCGCCGATCTCGGTGGCGTAGATGCTGAGGAGAGGGAAGGACGCCTGCACCGCGGCGATGTCTTCGAGGGTGACGAGCTTCGCCTTGTACTGGTCGATCAGCACGTCGACCTTGCCCTCGGTGTTGGACACGGGGGTAAGGTCGGTGTTCGCCGTCTTCGTGTCGGCGGTCAGGCTGGTGATCGTCGGGATGTGGATCGTGTCGCCAAACTTCCCGGTGAAGTCGAGGGACTGGACGAGGGGACGGAACTTCTGGGCCACGGTATAGGCCCTGATGACCATCGGCCCCCAGACCTCGGGGATCAGGTTCGCTGCGGTGGTGATCGTGATGTCAGCCATAACGGCCCTCCTGGTGTTGGATCAGCCCGCTATGGCTGTATCGTCTGCCAGGACGACCCTATATCGCTAGGGCAAGGCGTGGTGCGGTAGGATCCTGGTTGTCACGTCGAAACCTTTCCGACGTGCTCAGGATACAAAGACGGGGTCGGGGGTGTCAAGAGGTTTTGTGCATCTGGGCGAAGGCGGCCTCTGCTCCGGCCATGTCTCCCTTGGCGATGCACTCGGCGTACCGCTTCGCCGCATCCTTCGGCGTGGTAGTCCCGGGGCCCGGGATGGTGCCGGGTCGACTGCCGGTGTCGAAGAGATAGCCCCTGGATTTCTTCCACGCGTCGAGGGCCTTTCTGGACTCGTCGGTGAGTCGCCCGTTCTCCACTGCCACGAGGTCGGACGGCACGAGCGCGGCGGCGTCGCTGGCGTTGTGTGCGTCCTTGAAATAGGACGCGACGGCTGCGGTGGCGAGGGATGCGGACAGCGTCGCGTTGCGGGCGCGCTCCTCGTCTCGCTCCTTCTGCGCGTTCTCGGTGTCCCGTTTGAGCTTCTCGACGTCGGTGAGCTTCTCGGCTTCGAGGGCTTCGAGACGGGCGCGCAGGGTCGCCGTCTCCTTCTCGGCCTTGGTCTTCTCGTTGAGGATCCCGCGCAGCCGTGACGCTGGGATCATGTCCTCCGTGGTGGTTGTCGTCGTGTCGATCACTTCGGTTTCGGTGGTCTCTTCCATGATTCTCCCTTTCATGGCAATGCAGGCGGTAGGCCTGCGAGTTGACGCTCGTGGTACTTGTTATAGAGACGCATGATGTGGTCTGCCTGCTTCTTGCCGATGTCCATAAAGCGCCCGTCGGGGACGAAGTTCATGGGCCTGGTGGGCATCGGGCGCCCGGTCTTGCGGAACGACAGGATGGAGGC
>ERZ889078.1426-NODE-1426-length-19003-cov-13.662867_pt1 | contig 19003 bp, 16 predicted proteins | sample MGYA00521266_ERZ889078 | MGnify/ENA primary metagenome ERZ889078 (study PRJEB32303, sample SAMEA104408618) | aquatic metagenome | biome: Brackish water; feature: Pelagic; material: water | place: Baltic Sea | collected 2014-06-16T06:34:00 | depth 76,534 m ...
TTTACTTGCTGCCTTTGTGGTGATTCCCGCCCTCGTTGCCCAGGACACCGAGGATAAGAAACCTTTGTTTGGGATCAAATTTTCAGGGTTTGTGAAAACAGATGTTTTCTTCGATTCCCGGCAGGTTATCACTGCCAGGGAGGGTCACTTCCTGCTTTATCCTGAAAACGAGAAGCTCGATGCTGAGGGGAATGACATCAATGCCAAATGGAACTACAACATCCTCTCCATCCAGACGCGCCTTGCCGGCTCTATCTGGGGCCCTGATGTTCTTGGCGCCAAATCTTCAGCATTTGTTGAAGGGGCATTCTTCGGTAATATCAACCCGGCGATCAATACGTTTCGTTTGCGGCATGCCTTTATCAAGTTGAACTGGAAATCAACAGAATTGTTAACCGGACAAACATGGCATCCGATGTTCTCGACAGACTGCTTCCCTAACACTGTCTCCTTCAACACAGGAGCACCTTTCGTGGTCTTCTCGCGGAATCCACAGATACGGGTAACACAGAAAATTGGCAAATTCCAGCTTCAGTTGGCTGCTCTCTCCCAGGTAGATTTTACAAGTACAGGTCCCGATGGTCCTAACACGAAATATTTGCGTAACTCTGTGCTACCGGAACTCGATTTCCAGATCCAGTTCAAAACAGCTAACAACGATAAAGGGACATCATTTGTGATCGGTGCAGGTATCGATTTCATGATGCTGACCCCCAGATTGGCTACCACAGTTACCCTCTCTCCCTCCTATGACACTGTGATCAACGGAATCGTGAATCATGTGAATGCTGTCACTCAGGATTACAAAACCAACACCAGAACATCAGCTCTTGCCTTTAACTTTTATACCAAGATTAAGTTTCGTCCAATCACTGTTAAATTAGCCGGACAATATGGTGAGAATAATTACTCATTCACTATGTTGGGAGGTTACGCAGTTAAAAGTGTTACTGATGCAGCCAGAGGGTATGTTGACTATGCGAACGTTCGTTCCTGCGCCGTTTGGGGTGAAGTACACACAAATGGAAAACACTGGCAACCAGGCATATTCGGGGCATTCACAAAAAATCTGGGAGTTGGTGAAACAGTAACAGGACCCTACTATGCCAGAGGTGCAAACATTGATTACATTTGGCGTGTATCTCCCAGATTAGTTTATAGTATTCAGAAATTCAGAGTTGCGCTGGAGGTAGAATATACTGTTGCCGGCTACGGAACAACCACTTCAAAAGGGTACGTCGCCGATCCAAAAGCTGTTGGGAATCTGAGGACTCTGCTGGCGTTTTTCTACTTTTTCTAGAGGATTCTGGATATAAGTTGGAGGATCATGGATCCTGAATCTTTTAACCTACATCCTAGATCTATCTAATGTATGTTTGGGGATCAATCACGTTTATCTTTTTTGCCCGATACATTTGCAAGCAGGTAGATGTAATCAGCTTGTATCAGGGAGTCAACCTGGGGAGCGCCCTCTGCCAGTTGATGAAAACGGATACACCAGGGACACCAGTTGCCACCGAACTGTACCAAAACATGTTTGTTTTCGGCTTTTGCCTGCATAACAGCCGACTTCAGATCAGCCCGAACATTGGCTTCCGGATTATATGGACCAGATCGTTCCTGAGAGAAGGTTTGAGTAGTGAACCATGATATAAAAACAAATACAAAAATTTTCTTCATATTTCCTTGTTTCTTGATGTTAAAACTTAACCACAAAGGACACAAAGGATATCACAAAGGTACACAATCAAAAATGGTGAAACAGCACTGATTTCGCCATTTCACCATATCACCATCTCGCAAAGAAGCACGGGCAGGTTTGGAACCCGCCCTTACATCTTACATCCCATACATTTCAATGATCTCCTGCTTGCTTTTACCCAGGATGTTATATTTCTTTCCAACCTTGGTAAAGGCATCCAGAGCTTTCTCGAGATGGTGGATCTCATGTCCGGCAGATATCTGTGTACGTATACGTGCCTGCCCCTGAGGAACTACCGGGAAGAAAAATCCGATTGCATAGATACCCTCTTCGTAAAGGCCTCGGGAGACATCCTGCGACAACTTTGCATTGAATAACATCACCGGTACAATTGGGGTGTCGCCATCCTTGAGTACAAAGCCAGCTTCGGTCAGCCCTTTTCGCCAGAATTCCGTATTTATTTCAAGCTTATCACGAAGTTCAGTGTTGGCAGAGAGGATCTCCAGTACCTTGATCACACCGGAAACCACAGGAGGAGCAATAGTATTGGAAAAGAGGTATGGTCGGGCTTTCTGACGGCACATTTCAACCAGCTCCTTCCGGCCGGAGACACAACCCCCGGATGCACCGCCAAGTCCTTTACCAAATGTGGTAGTGATGATGTCTACTTTGTCCATCACGCCATATTTTTCATGTGTTCCACGACCTGTTTTACCGATGAACCCGCTGGCATGTGATTCATCTACAAAAAGCAGAGCATTGTATGTCTCACACAACGCGGCCATCTCATCCAGTTTAGCAGTATCACCATCCATTGAAAAGACCCCATCGGTGATGACCATCTTCAGGCGGCGATCATGATGCAACTGAAGTTTGCTCTCCAGATGTGCCATATCGGAGTGCTTGAAGGTGTCGTGCATTGCGCTGCACAACCTGATGCCATCTATGATGGATGCATGCACCAACCGGTCGGAGATCATGACATCATCCTTGGTCAGTACCGCTTCAAATATACCGGCATTGGCATCCATGCAGGAGGGAAAGAGGATGGTATCTTCTGTTCCCAAAAACCCGGAGACCATATTCTCCAGCCTCCTGTGGATATCCTGTGTGCCACAGATAAACCTGACGGAAGACATCCCGTAACCATGGGAATCCAATCCTTCGTGGGCTGCTTTCACTACATCGGGATGACTGGAAAGGCCCAGGTAGTTGTTGGCACAAATGTTTATGACTTTTTTCAAAGAGGAACCCGTCGGGAATTCCACTTCAATTTCGGCCGCCTGAGGAGAGTGAATATATCTCTCCATCTTGAACAAGCCGGCATCCTGTAGTCCGGTGAGGATGTCACTGTACATCCCCCTGGTTTTGTCTGAATATGCCATTGTAAATTCCTTTAAGATTAACCGATATACTCCTTCACAAGAACACAGATTTTATTGATCGAATCAAATGCTTCCGGGGTGGCTTTGTCGTCGGGGATAGAGATATTGTATTTGTTCTCCAGAAATCTCTTTAACGATACCATCGAGAATGAATCTACAATCCCTCCGGAAATCAGAGGCGTATCATAGGTTACTTCCGAATCGTCTTCAACATATTCGTCGATAACATATTCTCTAACTGCTGCTAACATTTCTTCCATGGTGTTTTCCTTTTTAGTTCTGTTAATATTATTGGTTACTTACATATTTTTCCAGGTAATTATCTGATGCTGGATCCTGGATGAAGTCATTAACCTTTTTCCAGGATCCAGCATCTAGCATCTAGCATCTAGTCTTCTTCCAGAGTCGATGTATCCCCGATCTCTTCACCCCACTCTTTCGCATGGAGGATCCGGCGCATGATCTTTCCACTTCGCGTTTTGGGCAAGGTCTCCACAAACTCTATCTCCTGTGGCATCGCAAGTGGGGAGAGCTTTTTCCGGACAAAATTCATTATCTGCAGATCCAGCTCTTTACTCGCGGTGAAACCGGGCTTCAGTGTAACAAAAGCTTTAACAACCTCCATGTTCACAAAATCGGGTTTTGCGACAACAGCAGATTCAGCAACTGCTTCATGTTCCAACAGAGCTGATTCCACTTCAAATGGGCTGACAAGGTGACCTCCGGTATTGATCACATCGTCGTCGCGACCCACAAACCAGAAATACCCTTCGTTATCGATTGATGAGCGGTCGCCCGGTATATACCAACCGTTGACGAATTTCTTTTGATATGTCTCTTCATTATTCCAATAGGTTCTCATCATTGAGGGCCAACCGGGTTTGATAGCAATCAACCCCATCTTTCCACTCTCTTCGAAGGGTTCATATGTCTCCGGATCAACAACCGTTGCTATGATACCGGGGAATCCTTTTCCCATTGAGCCAGGTTTGATTTTCATGTCGGGGAAGTTGGTAATCACCATGCATCCGGTCTCAGTTTGCCAGTATGTATCCAAAAAAGGTTTCCCGAAAACCTTCTCTGACCAGATTACAGCTTCAGAATTCAATGGTTCCCCAACCGAGGCAAGGTGACGCAGAGAGGAGAGGTTATACCTCTTCACCACATCATCACCGGCTTTCATCAGGGACCGGATAGCAGTTGGCGCCGAATACCATACCGAGACTTTATGCTTTTCAATGAAGCGATACCAATTGTCGGCCGAAAATCCCGCATCAAGAATGCATTGAGTAACGCCATTGCTGAACGCTCCGATGATTCCATACGATGTACCGGTAACCCAACCGGGGTCTGCAGTACACCAGTAAATATCGTCATCATGAAGATCAAGAACCCATTTGGCAGTCAGGTATTGGGAGATGAGTGAAGCGTGAACATGCTTCACCCCTTTCGGCTGGCCCGTAGTTCCGGAGGTGTAATGCAAAACGGAAGGCGATTCTGCATAGGTAGGAAAGATATCGAATGTTTCGACTTTGGGGGCTTCATCCAGATTGAATGATACCTCCCGCTCCTGTAACGGCTTTGCAGGATCCTGATCCACAATGATGATGTGTTCAAGCCACGGCATCTTGTCGATAATCTTGCGGATCTTTGGCGCGTGTTTCTTCTGTGTGATGATTGCTTTTGTCTGAGCGTTCTCCAGCCGGATGAATAACGATTCATCGCCAAATGCCGAAAATAGTGGCTGAGCAATAGCGCCTATCTTTAAAATTCCCAGGAAGCCCAGGTAAAGCTCTGGAATTTTATCCATGAACAGGCAAACACGGTCTTCATTTTTAATGCCCAGCGACCGGAGAAAACTCCCGATAGTATTGCTGGTCAGGCGAAGATCATTGTAGGTATAGCGTTTCTCATTGCCGGTGGGACCTTCCCAGATCAGAGCAGGTTTGTCAGCTTTTCCCATCTCACAGATCCGGTCGGTGCAGTACCAACCGATGTTGATCGGATCTCCCTCTTTGTACCCGAGTTCGTTTTCCGAGATCTTCCAGTCGAAATTTTTTACGCGTTCATCATATGATCCGAAATGCGACATAATTGTTCAAAATTTGATTAAGGTTACTATTTTGGGTTGCTGTTTGTTGTTTGTTGTTTGCTAATGGGCGGGTTTAGAACCCGCCCCTACTGGTCCGCTTGTCGTCTCGTCCCTCGTCCCTCGTCCTTCGTCATTCGTCTCAACTACTACCACTGCTGTGGCCAGATCCTTTAGGTGCGATAAAGATACATGAATTTTCGATATCAATTCCTTCTCACACCATTCTTTTGCCTTCCCGTATACATTGATTTCAGGCTTCCCCAGCGAATCATGCGTCACTTCAATGTCGGCAAACCGGATACCAAAACGCCATCCGGTTCCGATCGCTTTCAGGAATGACTCTTTGGCGGAGAAACGGGCAGCATAGTGCTGGAATTTATGCCGTTTTGACTCACAATATTCAACTTCATGCCCGGTGAATATCTTATCCCGGAAGCCAATATCCTTCTCCATGACTTTTTGGATACGCTCCACTTCAATGATATCTGTTCCTATTCCGAAAATCAAATCGCTCCGAGTTTTTTCCCGACCCTGATGAATTTATCTATCGCAAACCGGATCTGATCTGTAGAGTGGGCAGCGCTGATCTGGACCCGGATACGTGACTTTCCTTTTGGAACAACCGGATAATAGAAGCCTATCACGTAAATCCCCTCTTCCAGCAGTTCGTTGGCAAAATCCTGGGAAAGTTGGGCATCATTCGGCAGGTGTCCGAAGAGGATGGGTGTTATTGGGTGGATCCCGGGTACAATCCGGAATCCGGCATCTTCCATACCCTGACGAAACATCCGGGTATTTTCAAAAAGCTTATCACGTAACTCCGTTGTTTCTGACAACATATTGATTACTTCCAGTGTAGCGCCAGTAATGGCAGGCGCCAGGGAATTGGAAAAAAGGTACGGTCGTGAGCGCTGTCTGAGTAGCTCCACGATCTCTTTTTTACCTGAGATGCAGCCCCCTGAAGCGCCTCCAAGTGCTTTCCCGAAAGTAGTGGAGATGATGTCGACCCGGTCCATGCAGTTACAATATTCATGCGTCCCCCGACCCGTGGCGCCAACAAATCCCGTGGCATGCGAATCATCAACCATCACCATGGCATCATACTTATCAGCCAGGTCACATATTTTATCAACCCTGGCGATGATCCCATCCATGGAGAACACACCGTCGGTGACAATGAGTTTGAATCTGGCAGCGCAGGCCTGCTGGAGGACCTCTTCCAGATCCTCCATGTCATTATTTTTATACCGGAACCTCTGTGCTTTGCAAAGCCTCACCCCATCAATGATAGAAGCATGGTTTAATTCGTCGGAGATGATAGCATCCTGTTCGCTTAGAAGTGGTTCAAACACACCCCCGTTGGCATCAAATGCAGAAGAGTACAGGATCGTATCCTCCATACCCAGAAACTCGCTTAACCTGGCTTCGAGGTCTTTATGAACCTTCTGGGTACCGCATATGAACCGGACCGAAGCCATTCCGTAACCATATTTGAAAAATGTATAATTGGCAGCCGACATGACACGTGGCTCAGAACAGAGACCCAGGTAATTGTTGGCACAGAAATTCAGTACATCCAATCCCCGCATGGTCTTGATCTGAACCCCCTGAGGAGTCACCAGGATACGCTCATTCTTATACAATCCATCTTCTTTGATTGATTCCAATTGCTCCTGAAGAAACTGCTGAAAAGTGCCGTACATCGTCCGCTAAAGCTAAAGATTTTTCTAAGCGCAAAGGTAGGAAAAAACAAGTTATCCCAATATTCTCTGTATCTTTATATCCTTCAAAAAAACCGTTAATTGATTCAACATCACTGATCGAATGGAAAATTTCACCTCCTGCAATCCAACAACCATCCATTTTGGAAAAGGTGTGCTATCTAACCTTGGCCCAACCCTCAACCTGTTCGGAAACAGGGTATTATTAGTATCCGGACAATCCTCGATAAAACGATCCGGACTTCATGGAAGGATTCTTAAATACCTGAATGATTCAGGACTGACCGTTTTCGAATACGATGGGATCTGTTCCAATCCGTTGATTGAAGATGTGGAAGCCGCAGCAGTTGTCGGACGCAAAAATCAGGTGGATATGGTACTGGCCGTTGGCGGTGGCAGTGTTGTCGATTCGGCAAAAGTTATTGCCCTCACTATCCCGGTCAGTCACCCTGCCTGGGATTTCTTCGCCGGGAAAGTCACGCCGAATCAGGGATTGCCCATTATCGCTGTTCTTACTCTGGCAGCTACCGGTTCGGAGATGAATCCCTATGCTGTTGTCTCAAACCGGGAGGTCAAACTGAAAGCAGCGGTTAGCTCGCCACTCTCCTATCCTAAGCACTCCTTCCTGGATCCGGAATTGACTCTGACCGTTCCGCAGGATTACACTGCTTATGGAATTGCCGACCTTATCGCCCACTGCATGGAAGCCTGGTTTGGCGCCGGGGATTGCCCTATGAGTGATAAACTCATACTGGGAATAATCAAAGAAGCCATGGAGGCAGGGCCTCCTCTGTTAACCGACCTGCAAAACTATGATCTCCGCGCCAGGATAATGTATGCAGCCACCCTCGCCCTGAACGGGATCACCATGCAGGGAAAAGTCTCCGGCGACTGGGGAGTTCATGCATCAGGTCATATCCTGTCACTCCTCTATGATGTCCCTCATGGTGCATCACTGACTATCGTCTACCCAGCCTGGATGCGCCTCTTCAAAGATCAGGCGGGTGATCGGATTGCCAAACTGGGATCAGGGATGTCCGGTAAGATGCTGGATGCGGATCAGGCTATTGACTGGATTGAAGACTTTTTCCTCTCTCTGGATTGTCCGGTTAAACTCCGGGACCTGAATGTCCCAAACCCCTCAGTAGATGACATAGTGGAAGCGATGAAGATCGGAAAGGTAAACGGAATGAATATGGAATTAGCACCTGAATATTACCCGAAGCTGGTGGAGTTGTATTATTAGATCTCCGATTTATAAACTCACCTCATCCCCCGACCCCTTCTCCTCAAGGAGAAGTGGAGTATCCCCTCTCCTTGAGGAGGGGGTTAGGGTGAGGTGAATAGATCACTTGAGTGCTCTCAAATTCAGTTTCCTCAACAACGGTGACTTTTTCGCAATAATCCCAACTACTGCCAGTGTCATGGATCCGCCAAAAATAACCGAGGGGATCAAGCCCATAATCTTAGCGGCCAGTCCTGATTCGAAAGACCCTATTTCATTGGATGAACCGATGAAGATGCTATTGACGGAGGCTACACGGCCCCTCATCTCATCGGGAGTTAATAGTTGAAGAGTGGTAGCGCGGATGATCACGCTTACGTTATCGAACACTCCACTCATACATAACAGGAAAAGGGAGAGGTAGAAGTTCCTGGAGATGGCAAAACAGATGATACTGAGTCCGAAGCCGGCAACAGAGATAAACAGCCACTTGCCTGCATTAGCTGCCGGGGGTTTGTAGGCAAGGATAAATGACATGATAACAGCACCAAGCATTGGAGCAGCACGTAGAAATCCCAGGCCCTGAGGGCCTACAAAAAGGACTTCGGCTGCGAAAATGGGTAGCATCGCAACAGCTCCTCCGAAGAGGACAGCCAACATATCGAGCGACATGGTTCCCAGTAAAATCTGATTCCGGAAAACAAACCGCAATCCAGAAACTAACCGCTGCCTGATAGTCTCTGTCAGGATCACCTGCGGGTTTTGATAGCGTTTTACGAACAACAGTAGAATTAAAGCGACAATCACAAAAAATAGCACTGTGATGTAGGCGACCTGAACACCAAAAAATCCATAGATCAATCCTCCCAATGCCGGTCCTGAGACGGCTGCGATATGCCAAACAGTGCTATTCCAGGTAGAGGAGTTGGTGTAAAGATGCCTTGGCACCAGCTGTGCCATCAGAGCAATTGTTGAGGGATAGAGGAAGGCCCTTACGATCCCGGTTAATGCAACAACGAAATAGATTGGGAAAACTCCCAGCGCCATAACTGCCATCAGGCCTTCGTAACTGAAGGCAAATAACAACAGAGTTCCAAAAAGAAATAATACCGAAAACCAGGCAATAATCCTTTGCCTGTTATACCGGTCGGCCACATGGCCGGAATAGAGCGCTATGGAAATAAATGGCAACGCTTCAGCCAGACCTATCAGTCCGAGAGCAAGCGGGTCATGTGTAAGCTCATACATCTGCCAGCTTACTATAAGGCCCTGCATCTGGAAAGCAATGGTAATGAAAAACCGGTAACTGATAAAGAGACGAAAGTCACTGACTTTCAGGACAGCATAGGCATCATGTTTCGGTTCTACAGTGTCCATTTTTATGGCCCCTCTCCTTCAGGAGAGGGGTTGGGGTGAGGTGAATTGGAGGCAGGGGTTTGGGGTGAGGTGGAAAGGGGTTAGGGGTGGGGCTCTTAATCCTCCTCCTGCTCCTCTTCTTCGTATGCTTTCAGCAATTTATCCTGCACTTCGGAAGGAACCTGAACATATTCGGCGAACGTCATGTTGTAGGTAGCCCGTCCACTCGTCAGGGAGCTGAGCGCTGTGGAGTAGCGATTCATTTCGGCCAGGGGAACTTTCGCTTTGATCTTCTGGTAATTGCCTTCGCTATCCATCCCCATGATCAGAGCGCGCCTTCCCTGCAGGTCGGTCATCACCTCTCCCATCTTCTCTTCAGGAACGATCACCTCTACATCATAAACCGGTTCGAGAATCTTTGGCCCGGCATTCTTGAAAGCCTCTCTAAAAGCATGTCTTCCGGCCAGTTTGAATGAGATTTCATTAGAATCAACAGGGTGCATTTTCCCGTCGTAAATGTTAAAGACTATATCGCGTGCATAGGAACCGGTTAATGGGCCCTCTTCCATCTTCTCCATAACCCCTTTAAGGATAGCCGGCATGAATCGTGAATCAATGGCGCCACCAACAACACAGGTGTGCATAATAAGTTTGCCGCCCCATTCCAGTTCAATGGTATCACGTCCGCGGATCGGGAATTCAGACTGATCGGCCATCCCCTCCTTAAAGGGCTGGATCATCATGTGAACCTCACCGAACTGTCCTGAGCCCCCGGATTGTTTTTTATGGCGATAGGTTGCTTTCGCTGATTTGGTTATTGTCTCCCTGTACGGGATTTTAGGAGACAGGTATTCGATAGGAACCTTCTCAATATTTTCCACAAACCATTTGACCAGATTCAGATGAAGCTCCCCCTGTCCTTGAAGAATCAGTTGTTTCAACTCTTTTGAGAAGCCGAAAAGCAGCGTAGGATCCATTTTGGTAAGTTCATTCAGAACAGCTCCCACTTTTTCGTCATCGTTCGTGTTTACAGCCTTTACTGCTACCCGGAATTTTGGGTTTGGGTAGATAGTAGGTTCGATGATATCATCAGGGTTTTTTAGTGAATCGAGGGTATTATTGGTGAACGTACTTTTCAACTTGATGGTTGCCCCAATATCACCAGCGACAAACTTTCCAATTTTCTCCCTGTTCTTGCCATTGATGACAAAGAGTTGGGGAATACGTTCTTTTGAATTCCTGTTGGAATTTATCAAATCCTGACCTTCTGCTACCTCACCGGCGTAAACCTTGAAGTAGGAGATCTCTCCCAGGTGCGTTTCAACAGCCGTTTTGAATACAAAGAGAGACGTTGGATCGGCTGCTTTGCAGGTAAGTTCCTTCCCATCCGTAGTTTTGACTCCCGGCATCTCATCAGGAGCAGGTACGGAATTGGCGATAAACTCTAAAAGCCGGCTAACGCCAATGTCATGTTTGGAACTGACGCACATCACCGGAAACATTGCACGCGACATTAATCCCATCCTGAGAGCCTTGTTGATCTGTTCCTCGGTAAGGGTTCCTTTATCGAAGTACTCCTCCATCAAGGCTTCGTCTTTGGATGCCAGCTCTTCAATAAGAGCAGCATGCATCTCTTCTGCTTTGTCTTTTTCTTCTGCAGGAATATCGAGGATCTCCGGTTTTCCTCCCCCTTGAGCATATTTATAGAGCTTCATCTTCAGCAGGTCGATGATGGAGCTGAATCCGTTGCCCTGATTTACAGGATACTGAAGAACAGTAACAAGGCTGCCAAACTGCTGCTTAAGCTGGCGCACGGTTTCATCAAAATTAGCCAACTCAACATCCAGGTGATTCACAACAAAAACAACCGGTATTTCCATGTTGTCGGTTTGTCTCCAGGTAGTCTCTGTTCCCACCTCAACCCCGTTCTGAGCATTCACTAACATCAGAGCCGTATCGGTCACTCTGATCGCAGAAATTACCTCTCCAATAAAATCATCAAAACCAGGTGTATCTATGATGTTAATCTTTATATTTTCAAAAAGTGTGTAGAGTATGGAAGATGAAACTGAGTTCTGGCGCTCCAGCTCAATCGGACGGTAATCGGATACCGTATTCTTATCATCCACGCTTCCCCTACGATTGATAACACCTCCTTCAAATATCATAGCCTCAGCCAGGGTAGTTTTTCCCGATTTAGCACCGCCAATCAATGCGATGTTCCGGATTTCGTTTGTCAGGTATACCTTCATGGTAGATTATTGATTACGTATATTATTGGTTAAGAATTGCTTCGAAAAGGGCTCCAAAGGTACAAGGTTAAATTTAAATTTCAAAGGATAAAGAGTGACAAGGTGATGAGGTGATGAGGTGACAAGGAGATATGATGGATGTGAAAAAATATATGCAAGATGTATACCTTTTTCGATTTTTCGGATTAATGAGAAAAATCAAAATTATTAACAAATGAAAACACACAAAGACCTTAATGCCTGGAAGGAGAGCATGAATCTGGCAAGAGAAGCTTATCGCATAACAAAAGCATTTCCAAATTCTGAAATGTACGGTTTAACCAGCCAAATAAGAAGAGCAGCTGTTTCAATCCCTTCAAACATCAGTGAAGGGGCAGCTAGAAATCAAAAACGTGATTTTATCCGTTTTATTCAATTCTCACTGGGAAGTCTTGCTGAACTTGAAACACAATTAATTCTTGCCAGTGATTTCGGCTATTTAGACAGTGGAAATCTGAGTCAATTCATTAATAAAAGCAATTTAATCAGAGCACAATTGACAGGTTTGATAAAAGCACTTAAAAAATCCCTCAACAACTAAACTACTACTCCATAATACCTCATCACCTTGTCACCTTGTCACCTTGTCACCTCATCACCTTGTCACCCTATTACCTTGTCACCCTATTACCTTGTCACCATTTTTCTCACTGTCTCCCATCGCGTTTCAGGCATCTTCGCGCCAATCTCTTCAATGATGTTACCGGCAAGCAAAGCTCCTGCCTCACCGCATTGTTGCATAGGCCATCCGAGAGAGTGACCATATAGAAAACCTGCGGCATAAAGGTCCCCGGCGCCGGTGGTGTCAATGGGATTGACAGGAATGATGCCAATCTCGGAAACAACCTCCTTAGACTTAACGAGCGAGCCATTTTTACCGGTTTTTACGACGGCAACCTCACAATACTGGCTGATGTGATGCAATGCCTGCCCGGGTTCATAGCCGGTAAACACCTGGGCCTCCTCCTCGTTGGCAAAGAGGATGTCAACATACTTTTTCACCATCTCCGTCAGGAAATCCAGGTTCGCCTCAACTACATTGTAGCTGGCCATATCAAGAGAAACCAGGAGTCCGTTTGCCTTGGCCAGCTCCAGGGCTGTCCGGATCAGCTCGTGGTTCTGGACCAGGTATCCCTCGATGTGAAGATAGTTGTAATTTGGGAAGATGCCGGATGCCAGATGCCGGATGCCGGATGCCGAAAGTTCTACTGCAGCTCCAAGAAAGGTAGCAAAGGTACGCTCCGAGTCGGGAGTGATCAGCGTGATAGCTCTTCCTGTCTCGGTATCGCTCTGAATAAGAAACGGTGTTACCCCTGCATCCCGCATATCCTTCTCAAAGGATTGACCAAACTCGTCCCGGCCAATTACTCCAATATATCCAGTAGATGCGCCCAGCATACCCAAGCCATGGATGGTGTTAGCGGCCGATCCACCAGCTGCCAGGCTTTGTGGAACATCTTTCAATGTCATCAGAATTTCATCACTACGCAACTTGTTGACCAGCTGCATGCTTCCTTTTGGAAGGTTCAGTTGTTCGAGAAGGGACTCCTGCTCAATCCGGATTAAAATATCCACCAGGGCATTCCCTATTCCAAGAATTTTCTTCATAATATGCTGTAATTTTTCGGCAAAAGTACAAATTCCGGCACTTCACCGCTCATTTTGTCTCTTTCAAAGAATTTATTAATACCTATGGGAACACACTATTTCTCTGTTTTTTCCGTTTTATTCAGACTATTTACTAATAATATGAATACAAGACTTACCTTTGGTATCTTGTTTGCGTTGCTTTCCTTTCAGGGATGCACACAAAGCCAATCCAGTAATGACATGGACAATAAGAAATTAACACCTGATGAAGAGCATGTAATCCTCTACAAAGGAACTGAACGTCCCTTTTCGGGCGAATATTACGATTTCTGGGAGAGAGGGACCTATGTCTGTAAATTATGCGAAGCCCCTTTGTATGAATCTACAGCAAAATTTGATGCCAGTTGCGGATGGCCTTCGTTTGATGATGAGATCGCCGGAGCTGTTAAACACACCCTGGATGCAGATGGACACCGTACTGAAATCTGTTGTGCAAAGTGTGGAGCACACCTCGGCCATGTATTTGAAGGAGAGGGATTTACTTCTAAAAACACCCGCCACTGTGTCAACTCCATCTCAATGGTTTTTGTTCCTGAAAAAACTTTCGGGATGACCGATACGGCTATTTTCGCCGGAGGCTGTTTCTGGGGTGTTGAATACTTTCTCCAGAAAGCTTCAGGAGTAAATTCTGTTATATCCGGTTATATCGGAGGTCGAAATAAAAATCCAACATACAAAGAGATCTGTTCCGGTACTACCGGTCACTATGAAGCGGTTAAGGTGACCTTTGACCCATCCCGGATCAGCTTTGAAGAGCTGGCAAAACTGTTTTTTGAGATTCATGATCCAACCCAGTGGAACCACCAGGGACCCGACGTGGGAGAACAATACCGGTCGGCTGTTTTCTATCAGAATGATGAGCAAAAAGAGATCACTGAAAAGTTGATTGAAATCCTGAAAGAAAAGGGATACCGGATCGTAACCGAAGTTAAACCTGCAACAACATTCTATAAGGCAGAGGACTACCACCAGGATTATTACGAACACAAAGGATCCACTCCCTATTGTCACGGTTATACGCAACGATTTTAAGAGCAACTTGGCAACTAATTTTTTCCTAATTTTGAGAAAAATCCTGCCAGATGGCTTTTTCCCGTTACAAAGACCTGCCAAACAAGATTAAAAGCTGGAACATTCCGTTAATCATCCAGGTGTGGATTTTTTTTCTGATCATTCTTTTTTTTCAGTTGATCTGGGGAAATTTTGAAATTGAAATCGTTAATTTCCAGCCTTTTATCGTTATCAGTGATGCTATTGGAAACTTCCTGCTCACCATCATTCCGGCGATTGTCAATCCTCTGTTCGAGGTTGATATCACCCGGGAAGGGATCAGCCTGCTCCTGCCAAACGGACTTTACGTTAATTACATCTTCAATCTTTCAGGGATAAAGCAAATGTGCCTGGTTATTGTGCTGTTTCTCATCGTACCGGGACCCTGGGTAAAAAAGATATGGTTCATCCCGTTGAACCTCTTCATTATCCAGATCACAGTTTTGATCAGGTTTTTTATGATCATTATTCATTGCCTGGTCCAGCCTGAACATGCAAATTTTCTGCCGGATCTTTTATTCGGGCCCATGTTCTATATAGAAATTCTTATTATATGGCTGGCCTGGATATTGATTGTTGCGAAAACAGCCACCTTCAGATATCCTTCGTCAGTAAACCGGTAAAATCAGTTACCGGCATTTCTCAGTTGGGGGACCTTGATCTTGTCATCTTTCGTCAGACCCGAAAGTACTTCGATGTTAATGCCGTCGGATAAACCGGTTTTAATCATCCGCTTTTCATATTGTTGCGGAGCAACTTCAACCTCAACAAAAATGGAATCATTTTCGAATTGCAATAAGCTCTCTTTTATTGCCATTACATCGTTAACACGTTGTAGTACAATATCGGCATTGGCGCTGTATCCTGCCCTGATGAACTTGTCGTTTTTCAAATCTACATCGGCTTTTATCTCAAACTGTACGGCTCCGTTCTCAAGGACACCTTTGGGGGAGATGTATTTCAGGATAGCTTCGAAGGTATCGTTTTCAATTGCTCCTACCATCAACAGAAGGGGCATCCCTGGATTGATCTTCCCAACTTCAGTCTCATCCACCTTGCCCTGAAAAATCATATCACCAATGTTCGCAATAAACGCAATGGTTGTTCCGGGATTGAAATTATTGGCTTCAATAACCGAACTCCCAACCTTGACAGGTACATCCAGGATCATCCCGTTAATGGTGGAAGTAATCAGGGTATTGGTAGCAGCTCCTGCTTTTTTAGTCGTTCCCTCCCTGACAAGTTCCAGGTTGGCTTCAGCTGCCGACAACTCCTGCTGTGCATTCCGATAGGTTATCTCTGCCATCTGGAATTCCGAAGCCGAAATTACCCCGCCACTCTTCAATTTCTCCTGACGGTTGAAATTTATTTTGGCATCATCAAAGGCGATCTGTGCACGTTCCAGCCTTCCTTCAGCATTGTTCAGGTTAACCAGGTTTGGAATGATCCTGACTTTGGCAAGGACATCTCCTTTCTTCACCTTGTTGCCGGGTTCCACATACACCTTTTCAACAATTCCGGAAACCGTTGGTTTGATTTCGATCTCCTCACGTGGGATCACAGACCCCGTTGCCACAGTCTTCTTGATGATGTTGGTCGTAAAAGGCTGCTCGGTTATAAAAACAACAGGTTTCTCTTTTGACTTGTTATAAAGATAGAATATGGTTATTCCAAAAGCTGCTAAAATGATAACCAGTACAGCTATTCTGATTATTTTCTTAAGTACACTCGTCTTTTTCATAGATATCTAAATTTCACCATTTCGCTATTTCACTATTTCGCTATTTCGCTATTTCACCATCTATTATTGCTCATACCTCAACGCATCAATCGGTTTTACAGCCACTGCCCGCCGTGCAGGAATAAATCCTGCCAGAGCTCCTGAGCATACCAGGATGGTCAGGGCGATCATTGCAACCCTGAAATCCACACCGGGCTGGTAAAACATATCCGAGTCGGCCCCGGAAGATTCCATAGCATAGTTTACAAGCTCAAGAAGCCCAACTCCAATCACCAGGCCAAAGTATCCTGCAAAGGTTGTCAGAACAATAGCTTCCATGATGATCTGGCTGATTATTTTGACCGGCGTTGCACCAAGTGCCCGTTGAATGCCAATCTCTTTCGTTCGCTCCTTGACCACAACCAGCATGATGTTGCTTACCCCGATGATTCCTGCTATCAGTGTTCCTATTCCAACAATCCAAACCAACACCCGGATGCCGGTAAACAATCCCTGGAACTTCCTGAATTCCTGTTCAAGATTGAAATGTCCGATGGCCCGGTCGTCGCTGGGAGCAACCCCGTGACGTTGTTTCAGAATTTCGATCGCTTTCTCTTCAACAACACTGACCGATATTCCATCCTTTGAGGTGATGCCGAAAAATCCGACCATATTACCGTAGTTGTATGTTTTTTGCAGGGTGGTGAAGGGCATGTAGATATTCTGGTTCTCACGTTCGGCCTGCTCCCCGTTTCGCTTCGAATTACAGATTCCCACCACTTTAAAGTAAACCCCCTGGATCTGAATATACTCTCCAAGAGCCTCTTCATCCTTCTCAAAAAGAAGCTCTTTTACCCGTTTACCTATCACCACTACTTTCCGTTTTTCCTCGATATCGATATCATTGATCAACCGTCCTTCATCAATATAGAGTGGATCAATCAGAAAAAACTCGGGGTATTCGCCCATGATGGAAAAAGATCCTGACTTCAATCCTCTGATCACGTTGTTGGTTGAGAAGAAATCGCCTCCGCGGATGCGGGGAGCCAGGTATTTGATCTCCGGGATCGCATTTCGTAACGCCGTAGCATCATCATTGTCGTAGTTGAACCTTCTGCCCCTGGGAAATCCTTTGTAGGGAACGGTTGTCTGCTGTGTCCAGATGAAGACACTATTGGTGGCCATATCAGCAAAATTGCGCGAAACGGAATTTTCAAGGCCATTGCCGGAACCCAACATGATAATCAGCATAAAAATTCCCCAGAAGACGCCAAAAGCAGTAAGAAAAGTCCTTAACTTATTGGACTTTAATACATGATAAATCTCCTGCCAACGATCCAGGTCAAACATTTGTTCTCAGGTTAAAGGGTCGAGGTTCTTTATTCATCTCTAAGCGCTTCTATCGGCTTGATCCTCGCGGCTTTTCTTGCCGGGAAAAGTCCGGCCAGTGTGCCCGCCGCAATAAGAAGTATGGTGGCTCCAACTGCAATTGAGAAATTGGCTTCCGGGCTTCTGAAAAAGTCAGTTTCAGGCAGATTCCTTGATATGAGTTCCAGTACACCGATCCCGAGAACCAATCCGATATATCCCGAAAATCCGGTAATTACAATCGCTTCCCGAAGGATCAGACTGATAATCGAAAAAGGTGTTGCCCCTAAAGCCTTTCTGATTCCAATCTCTTTTGTCCGTTCTTTTACCGAGATCATCATGATGTTGCTTACACCCACGATCCCGGCAATTATGGTTCCAATTCCCACAATCCAGATGAAAAGGCGGATACCCATAAACAGTCCCTGGAATCTCCTGAAATCCTCATTCTTATTCCAGATCGACACGGCCCGCTGATCTTCCGTATCAAATGTGTGTTTTTTTGCAAGCAGGTTTCTCGTATAATCCAGCATCAGGTCGACCTCTTCCACTGAGGCATCACCGGTAGTGAAGGAGATCTGGCTTACGACATTCTGACCGCTGAAGACACGTTGTGCTGTTGATATAGGAATATAAATGCGACGTTGTTCGCTGTCGTCACGTCCGAAATCCCTGAAAACCCCGACCACCCTGAACAACACGCCATTGATGTTGAGATATTCTCCCATGGCCATGGTATCGGGTTCTTTGAAAAGATCCTGCTTTACCTTCTCCCCTATAACAGCTACTTTTCTGAACTCATCAATATCGAGATTGTTCAGAAAGCGCCCCCGGATCATCTCAACTTCCTTGATATTTCCATAGTCGGGATGGCATGGGGAGAGATAAAACGAGCCGTATTCATTCTTGTAAGAGGTTATGATATTGCCTAAAAACATCCGGGACGACATGTATTCATGATCCCGGACAGATTCCTTCAGCAGATTGTAATCGTCATTAGTAAAGCGGATCATTCGTCCGGCCTGAAGTCCTTTAAACTCCTTGCTTGTCATCCCGCTGCTGATCCAGATCCCATTATTGGCACCGCCCTGGAACTGATCCGTGACTCCATTCTCCAATCCCTTCCCCGACCCAAGTAAAATGATGAGCATGAAAATGCCCCACGCTACAGCAAACCCTGTGAGAAACGTACGGAGCTTGTTTTTCCTGATCGTACTGTAAATCTCCTGCCATTTATCCAGTTCAAACATCGAGTTTCAGGTTGTCGGTTGTCGGTTGTAAGTTGTCAGTTTAAGGGTTTTAGTTGTTCCAGGTATTAACCAGGAGTTGTCAGGCGACTTTTTCGTACTGCTTCGGTCTTGACACAGAAGTTACTTCGTTTTTCGGTTGCTTCGCTTCGCTCGCAATGACATTACTTCTAACTTGAGTTCTGTCTTCGTACTT
>ERZ889078.1430-NODE-1430-length-18986-cov-40.354498_pt1 | contig 18986 bp, 19 predicted proteins | sample MGYA00521266_ERZ889078 | MGnify/ENA primary metagenome ERZ889078 (study PRJEB32303, sample SAMEA104408618) | aquatic metagenome | biome: Brackish water; feature: Pelagic; material: water | place: Baltic Sea | collected 2014-06-16T06:34:00 | depth 76,534 m ...
ATCTTTGAAAAATTCATTCATGGGAGTAGTTTTAAAATTAGGATCATCTAATCTTTTTTCTGCAACTCTAATATCTAAATAATCAAAATACATATCAAGAGCAGAAGCAATCAAATGGCTTTTCTTTTCGTTTAATTCCTCAGCATAGCGATTAATATCATCATTTAAAGCGGATGGTAGGGTAATGTTTAATCTAACTGTATTCATAGCGTCACTCCTTAATGAGTATAATTATACACCTTTTAAAGTAGGCGTTAATTGAAGCAATTTAGTTATTTATTAAATGTATGCTATAATTTTATTAAGAAGTAGGTCTTCTGGTATAAAACCAACGGAGTTCGTTTAGGACGTTACGCTTAGGGTTACATTTGTAAAGCATGAGCTAACACCCGTGAAACGCAGTAGTTTTTGGTCTACTGCTCCTCAATAAACAAAGTTTTCAATTCTAACCTTTTTTCTCTATGAATTTTTAGTTTTACTAATTTGACTGTATTGTTGTCATATTTTTTATAAAACTCAAGGTTAATTAAAGAAGAGCCTGTTTTAAAGTCCTTTATAATGCTTTTTTTAACATTATCAAAATGTACAATTATTTCAGGTATTTCACAAATATATTGTATATCATTAGAATGTCTTTTTTTAACATGTCTGACATCATTACTTCTGATAATGCAACTGTAGCCACTCATATCTAAGTGTAAAATTCCTTTAATTCTTCTGATTGATTCATACGGAATAGGGAAAGATAATTCTTCTTTGAATTGTTTATTGGAAATTGCATCTTGAACGAGAGAACAAATACGTTGTTTTAATGTATTCAAATAATCCTCTTATGCTCATCTATTAAAGAAAGATTATACATCTTTTTATGTACAAAAGTAAATATAAGTAATAGTTTTCAACTATAAAATTATTATGACCATAAACACACTCTATCATAGTAAAGTAGTCATAATAAGTACTTAAACACCGTAAAGTAGGGGAGTTACTAAACTCGGCTTATGTTATACCTAACTTCATTTTAATACCTAATTTACAGGGCTTGATAGATTTCCTTCTTATCAATTGTAACCGATTTGTAACAGGCACTTATCTTTGAAAAAATGATGATCTTCTTAATTGGGAATGGTGAAGTTTATGCAATGGATTTATTTTAGGGTTTTGATTTATCGTGTTAAAATAGCAAGATTATGGTATACTTTCACTATTTATAAAAAAAGGACGTATTATATGATTCGAAAAACAACTCTTTTGTTATTAGTTATAATATCCCTATCTTCATCAGCTAATGCCGTAACTCGTTATATTTCAGATGATTTATACACTTATATTCATTCAGGTCCTAGCAGCAAATATAAAATTATTGGTAGTGTTAATGCTGGTGAACGCATTGAAGTGATTCAAACAGATCTAAATGCTGGTTTTACTCAAATAAAAGATTCGAAAGGTCGTAGCGGCTGGATTAATTCAAAATATACTTCTAGTCGTCCAGGTTTAAAAGAGCGTTTAGCAGAACTTGAAACTAAATTTATAACATTAAACACGCAATTACATACAACTAAAGATAAAGCAAATAAAGACATAGTAGGTTTAAAAGATAAGTTAATATCTCATAGTACTCAAGTTAGTGAATTAGAAAACACAAATGCAAGATTAAATAAAGAACTACAAGAGATTCAAGCACTAAATGATAATTTAAATGAAAAACTCGATACTGAGAAAAATGACCTACTAATGCGTTGGTTTAGTTATGGCGGTATGGTTGGTGGAATCGGTCTTCTTTTTGGACTAATACTTCCCTCGTTAATGCCAAGCCGTAAGAAAAATCGCTGGTAGTTTTAAGTTTAAAAAAATGTCCCTTTTCTAGGTTTTATCTCTAGATTCTCAGCAATACACATGATAGTGTACTTGATAGTAAATATGGGTGCTTAAAGCACCTTTGAAACTATCTCTCTCCGTTAAGCTTTAATTATTATAGCAAGTGATTTAGTCGTCGTTGTGTAGTGGTCCAGTAAATTCAAAGCCAAACTTCATTTTGTTAGCTATTTCTTCTTGCACTTCTTCTATTGCGTCATCTGTTCGACCTTCTATTTGCTCTAGAAAATTTTCTTTTGCTTTTTCTTGATTAAAGCCATGTTCCTTATAAGGTTTATCTGCACCATGTTCTTCTATGAACTTTTCAATACTGTCTTCCCAAATGAATGTTAGATTACGCTCTATGGATTCTGACTCTTCTTTACCAGCTATTGTATAGTTAAATACTACAGCATCTTCATAAGTTATGACTGTATACGCTCTTTGTTTTTTTTGAGATGATTCTTCATTGTCTGGCATCGTTCTCTCCATTGAAAAAATATTAATTAATTAGAGTTATAGCAAAATTAACTGTAAATTATATAAATTTTTATACTACTTTTCGTAATTAAATCTATGATGCACCGTCTAGAATTTTAATCAACTCTTCGGGTCTGTTTGAATTTTTAATAGCATTTTCTCGTGTGATGACACCTTTTTGCATTTTTTCAAGGAGTTGCTGCGTTTGTGTTGTCATATGAGTTTCTTTTTGGTTTAACTGCATTTGTGAGTAGATCTGATGAACTTTATCTTCTCGTATCTGGTTTTGTACAGCTGGATTTGTTATCAGAATCTCTAGTGTAGCAGTTTTCCCTCCACCGATTTTAGGAATGAGTGTTTGTGATACAACTGCAATTAATGAACTTGCGAGTTGTGCTCGAACTTGTGCCTGTTCTGCACCGTCAAAAACATCGATAATACGATTGATAGTTCCCGGTGCAGAATTCGTATGAAGTGTTCCAAACACCAAGTGACCCGTTTCAGCGGCAGTTAATGCTGCACCAATAGTTTCAGCGTCACGCATTTCCCCAATAAGTATAATATCTGGGTCTTGTCTTAGTGCATACTTTAGTGCTGCTGCAAATGAAGCGGTGTTGCTTCCTACATCACGTTGCGAGAAGAGTGATTTAATATTTTTATGTACAAACTCAACAGGATCTTCAACCGTTATTATATGACGTCGCTCAGTTAAGTTTATTTCATGAAGCATAGATGCAAGTGTAGTTGACTTACCAGAACCGGTTGGTCCTGTCACAAGAATCAGACCTTTTTCACGTTTTATAAGTTCTTTAAATATTGGTGGATTTCCATATGCATCAAGAGTAGGAATGTCAATTGGAATCATACGAAAAGCACAAGCAATACCATGAATAGTACGGTAATAGTTTGCACGAAAACGTCCAACATTTGCAAGCTCAAAAGAAAAGTCAAGTTCGTTATATTCTTCAAAATCTTTCTTTTGTTTGTCTTCTATAAGAGTATAAGCCATCTCTTCAACATCTTTTGCATCGAGTACAGCAAGATTTAAAGGACGTAACTCTTTATCAATCCTAATCTGAGGTTCACTGCCAACAACAAGGTGAAGATCAGATGACCCATAGGCTAAAACACTCTTAAGTAACTTCTTAATATCTAAAGATTTTGGTGCGACAGTTTCACTCATAAAAAGACTCCATTATAATTATTTTCATTAAATCCAACGAGAAGTTCTTCACCAAATTCTACAACAGGACGTTTAATAAGCATGTTCTCTTTACAAAGCCATTCTTGTTTTTGTGTGTCATCTGGGTTTATTTCTTTTAAGTTTAAAGTACGATAAGTTGTACTTCTTGCATTGAATAGTGTTTTTAAGTCGGTTTTCTCCAGCCAGGATGCAATAGTTTGGCAAGGGATTTGTTTTTGTTTAAAATCAAAAAGTTCATAGTCTAGATTATGTTTTTCAAAGTACTTGAGCGCTTTTTTTACACTGTCACAATTTTTAATTCCATACACTTTTATCATGTTCTACTCGATTATTTTAGGGACGATAAAGAAATGATCAGCACTTTGTGGAGCATTTTTAAGGATTGCATCATTCACACTTGTGTCACAAGATGGCTTGTCTTCTCTTAAAAATGTGCTTGAATCATTCATAGCAAAAGTATCATCTACACCATCTGTATTGAGTTCACTTAGATTATCAACAAAGCTTACAATTTCAGACATCTGATTTATAATTTCTTCTCTTTTGTCATCTGCTATTTTTAAAAAAGATAACTTTTCTAATTTTTTTAATAATACTTCATCTACTTGCATAAGAATCCTTGATTGAAAATTGTATATCGATTGTAACAAAAAAAAGATATGTGTTTGATGAAACTTTAACGAAATATTCGATATTATACATCATTATTAATTTAAGGATTTTTTTTGAGTATTAAAAACGATATAGAGATGATAAAAGAAGAGTTAACTTCAGAAGAAAAGTTTTTTGAAAAGTCTGTTATAACTGAGCGATTTGTTAAAAAATATAAAAATATTCTTATTGCAGGTGTAGCTTTTATTGTAGTTGGTGTAACTGGAAATATTGTATATGACATAAATAAAGAAGAAACAGCAAAAGAAGCAAATGTTGTTTTGAGTAGTTTACAAGCAAACCCTTCTGATTCAAATGCACTCGCACAACTTAAGTCACTGAGTCCAGCCTTACATGATGTATATATATATTCTAAAGCAATAGCAGATAAGGATGTACAAACTCTAGAGAGTTTAAAAGATTCTAAAGTTTTGCCTTTAGCAGATTTGATTCGATATGAATTGGCACAAAACAATAAAGATGTAAATGAGCTAACTGCATATGCTTTAGCACAAGATGCAATTTATAAGGATTTGGCACAGGTTCAAGCAGCGATCATTCTTATGAATGATGCTCAGACCGATAAAGCGCATTCGAAGTTACAGACGATAGAAGAGGTTTCACCGCTTTCTAAAATTGCCAAAGCACTTTTACATTATGGGGTGAAATAAATTTTGAAAAATATAGTATTAATAAGTTTATCAGCTAGTTTAATCTTATTTTCTGGATGTAGTTCAAAAAAAGTTTTTGAACCTGAAATGACAGGTAGTTCTTGGGATAAATACGAGAGTATTGGTGAAGATATAATAGACATAACATCTACAAGTGCACTTTTAGATAACAGAAAAATTTTAGCAAAAGATACAAAGATTGATATAGAAATCGCAGAGAACTATAGACTAATCGCTAATACTGATGGATGGATCTTAAGTGCTACAGTCGATGGAAAACTTAAACTTCAGTCTGTTGAAGACAAAGACAAAACCGAAGAGTTTGAGTTAAAAAAAACTATAGCAAGTGCAAGTGTAAAGGATGATAATTTAGCTGTAATCTTTGCAGATAATGAATTAGGAATATACTCCATATCTTCAAAAGAACTTCTTTTGAAAGAAACTGTTGGAGATGCTTTAGCTATTGACTCTAGAATTGCAAGTCCTTATTTTATTGGAGGAGTTGTTATCTTTCCTACGCTTGATGGAAAAATAGTTATTGTTAATCTTGAGAGTAAAAAAAGATTGAGAACAACTATAGTTTCTTCAGAAGATAAATTCAATAATATTTTGTATTTCAATGTCATAGATCAAAAAGTTATCGCAGCAACTGCGTATAAAATTCTTTCTATGGATCAAAAAGAAGCACATGAAAAGTATGAAATCAGAAGTGTCGCGTATAATGGTGAAAACTTGTTTCTTGCTACAAAACAAGGGGAGATTGTTTCTTTAACACCAAACTTACAGCTCAATGCTAAGTTAAAGTTTCCATTTGCACATTTTTTAGGTTTAATTGCTAAAGATGACAAAATATATATCTTAGAAAAAGAAGGTTACCTTATTGTGGCACCCAAAGACTTATCTTCATACACTGTGCATAGCGTAAGTCTTGATGAAGGTTTTGTTTTTGTGACAGACAAAGGTTTCTTTGTAAATGATGAGCTTATCTCTATAGAGTAAGAATTGTCAAATGAACTAGAAGCCTTTATAGAGTACATTAGTGTCAGAAAGGCTCTTAGTAAAAAAAGTGTAGAGGCATATTTGAGTGATCTTTCGATGGTGGAAGAGAACTTGCAAAAGCCCTTGTTCTTACTTGATTCTAAAACTATTTTAGAATATCTCTCCCGCTATGAAAACAAACGAACTCTCAACAGAAAACTTTCTTCTTTAAATGCTTTTTTTGATTTTTGTTATAAGAGTGAATTCTCTAATGATCACACTAAAATAAAGTTAGCAAAAATTCCAAAACTACTTCCAAAATTTTTATCTCATAAAAAGATAATGGCGTCACTTGAAGCTATAGACAGAAGTACGTGGATTGGGATGCGTGATTATGCTCTCATATTATTTTTATATGCAACGGGAGCCAGAGTAAGTGAATGCCTTGAACTCTCACGTGAAGATATAGATGGCGAGTGGTTGCATATACGACATGCTAAAGGTGAAAAAGAAAGAATTGTTCCAATAGCTGAAGTCGCTAAACTCGCAATTGACATATATCTACAAGAGTTTAAATATGAAAAAGATTTTGTATGGGCAAACTACCAAGGAGATAAATTAAGTAGAATATCTGCCTATAAGATTACAAAGAAATACTTAGGTGTCTCGCCACATGTGATTCGTCATTCCTATGCTACTTCACTCATTATTGGAGGAGCGGACTTAAGAGTGGTCCAAGAACTACTTGGTCATGCATCTTTGCTCACTACTCAAATCTATACACATATACAAAAACAAGATCTTCAAAACACACTAAGAAAACATCATCCTTTAACCTAATTTAGACCATAGCCTAAGTGTATTTGTTTTTAAGTGATATAATAAATCAACACATATACACGAAGGTTATTTATGAATAATTCTATTACAGACAGTATAAAATCACTACCGCCGCTTTCAAAAACGATTATAGATATAAACAAGATTCATGTAGATCCAGAGGCTTCTATTATGGATTTAGCAAAGGTTGTGGAACATGACCCTATGATTATTGCAAATCTTTTAAAAGCGGCCAATTCACCACTCTACGGTTTTTCAAAAGAGATACGAAATGCATCCCAAGCGGTTTCACTCTTTGGTATGAGTATGACACGCTCTATAGCGATCTCAAATGCAGTAAGAAAACTTTTAAATGTAGATATGCAGCCTTATGGAATAACATCTGAAAAATTTGCTGAAATCTCAGAACTCCAAGCTACGCTAATGATGAACTGGTATAAGCAAATAGATAAAAATAAAGCAGAAAAGTTATATCTGGCTGCCTTTTTACAAGAGACCGGAAAGATACTCATCGCAAACAGTATTATTCAAAATGATGAGACTACAGCATTTTATTCTGAGATAGAACTAAGTAATAATATCGCTCAAGTTGAGAAGACGTATATGCAAATGACGAGTTCAGATATAAGTGCGCAAATATTTGAACATTGGAATTTTGATGAAGAGTTTGTGTCAATGATTAAGTACGCAGATAATCCCCAAAGTGCTCCAAGTAAGATAAAAGAGTTTTCCACCGCTTTAAATATTGTGAAATCCATTGTGCCGGTAAATAAACCGTTCTCTGAAACATCTATCAATATAGGTCTTAAAAAGGCTAGTGATGCGGGATATAATCATGAACTTTTAGAAGATGCTGTGGATGATATCTTAGACCAAATACAATAAAGTAAGGCAATTAATGAGCAAAACAGTCACAGTTATAGATACATTCGGATTTTTCTTTCGAAGTTTTTACGCACTCCCGCAACACTTAAAAAACAAAGATGGTTTTCCCACAGGGCTTTTAACAGGATTTACAAATTTTATAGCAACATTACAAAAGCAGCATGATAGTGATTATCTTATCTTTGCAATTGATACCAAAGGTCCTACATTTCGAAATGAAATAGACTCAAACTATAAAGCAAACCGCTCAGCAGCTCCAGAAGAGTTAATAATGCAATTACCAATCGCCATAGAGTGGATAGATAAGATGGGTTATAGAACTCTTGGTCGTGAGGGTTTTGAAGCGGATGACATCATAGCTACAGTGGTGAAGTATGCAAAAGATAAAGATTATACAGTAAGAGTTGTGTCACACGATAAAGATCTTTATCAGCTAATAGAAGATGGCAAGATTGTTGTAGTGGATGCTATTAAAAGAAAGAGCATGGATGAAGAAGCATGTTTTGAGAAGTATGGGGTAACTCCTAAACAGTTTATAGATTATCAGTCCATTCTTGGAGATAGTGCTGATAATGTTCCTGGTGTTAAAGGGATAGGGAAGGTTGGTGCAGAGAAGCTTTTAAAAGAGTTTGGAGACTTAGACAATATTTATAAAAATATCGGGCTCATTAAAGGTGCAAACCAGAAAAAACTTTTAGAGTTTAAAGACCAAGCATATATGTCAAAAGAGTTAGTAACTTTAAGAGATGATGTGCTGGAAAGTTTTGATTTTGAAGAGTACTTAATGGATATTGAGCATCCTTTTTTAAATATCTATGATGAACTGGTGAAGTATGAACAAAATGCAATTTTAAGAATGCTCCATGCTAAAAATATGGTTAGTGATGCTCAAAAAGAGAGTGCTGTAGAAAAAGTTGTTGAGCAACAAGTTCAAGAGAGAAAGTTGGACTTTAAAGCTACACTTATAACAGATGAAAAAGAGTTGCTTAAAGTACTAGAAACTTTAAATGAAGATACCATTGTAGCGTTTGACACGGAGACAACAGGACTAGAATATGACAATGACAAACTCGTAGGCTTTAGTTTTTGTATCAATACACAAGAAGCGTATTATGTTCCTTTTGCACACTTTTACCTTGGTGTTGGTGAACAAGTAAGTGTAGATGTCGCAAAGAATGCCATACGCAAAATATTTAATTCCAAGGTAGTTGGACATAACATCAAGTTTGACCTTCATTTTGTGAGCAGACTTTTAGAAGATGATACCTTAAGCGTGTATGCTGATAGTATTATTTTAGCATGGCTTGTAAACCCTGAAAGTGCTTTAGCTATGGATAAACTCGCCGATAAACTCTTGGACCATACTATGGTAGCGTTTAAAGATACGGTGAAAAAAGGTGAAACATTTGCAGATGTAGACTTGGAGTCTGCATGTAAATACGCTGCTGAAGATGCCTACATTACACTTAAGCTTTTTCATCTTTTAAATGAGAAATTACAACTCCAATCTGCTACGCATCTTATAGAAGAATCTATGAATGTTGAGGTTCCTTTTATAAGAACGCTTTTAACAATGGAAAAAGAGGGTATCAAAGTAGATACTGCATTTTTAGAAGAGTTTTTGGTGGAGGTGAAAGAAACACTTGAAACACTTACCAAGAGTATATATGTACTTGCTAAGAGTGAATTTAATATCAACTCGACGCAACAGTTGGGTGTTATACTTTTTGAACATCTTGGACTTCCTACAGGGAAGAAAACAAAAACAGGTTACTCTACAAATGAAGCAGTGCTTTCTTCACTTAAAGATGCGCATGAGATTATCCCATTACTTCTAGAGTACCGTGAAGTATATAAACTTTACTCAACATACATTGAACCATTACTCAAACTTGGACGTGAAGATAAAAGAAACAGAATCCACACCTCTTTTTCTCAAACAGGAACTGCAACAGGAAGATTAAGTTCAAAGAACCCGAATCTTCAAAATATCCCTGCGCGAAGCAAGTTAGGTTTAAAAATTAGAGAAGCATTCGTAGCAGAGGAGGGTAAGAAGCTTATCGGTATAGATTATTCTCAAATTGAACTACGTTTACTTGCACACTTTTCACAAGATGCAATCTTGCTTGATGCCTTTAGAAGTGACAAAGATATTCATATGCAAACAGCTATCGCACTTTTTGGTGAAGAGGAAGCTCCGGCAAAACGGTCAGTTGCAAAAACGGTGAACTTTGGACTTTTATATGGAATGGGACAGAAAAAACTCTCAGAAACACTTGGCATTAGCACTAAAGAAGCTAAGGAAATTATAGAAAAATATTTCCAAAGTTTTCCAACGGTGAAGACGTATTTTAGAAGTATAGTAGATTCTTCTAAAGAGTATGGTTATGTAGAAACTTTGCTCAAACGTAGACGTTACTTTGACTACGAAAACGCTACGCCAATGTTTAAAGCGGCTTACGAGAGAGAATCGGTAAACTCACTTTTTCAAGGAAGTGCAAGTGATTTAATCAAGCTTTCTATGAATGAGATTCATAAAGTGATTAAGCAAGAAAATCTAAACGCAAAAATGCTTTTACAAATCCATGATGAACTTATCTTTGAAGTAGGTATTGGTGAAGCAGAAGCTCTTGGAAATCGTTTTAGAGAGATAATGGAAAATATTATGGAATTAAATATCCCACTTAAAGCGAGTTTGAATATTGGCGATAACTGGGGAGAGTTGAAATAATGCAAAATTTAGATTTAAACTTAGAACTGGAGTATATATTTATCCCCTCCAAAGTGCCGTCAAAAAAACTGATGATTATTTTACATGGTCGTGGAGACTCCTCTGAAGGTTTTCGTGGTTTTCCTCCATTTCTAAATCTGGATGATATGAACTATATCCTTTTTGACGCGCCATTTGAGTACTTCACCGGTTTTTCTTGGTATCAACTCCCGCCAGATCAGCTTCCTGGGATTGAGTACTCCTCAAAGCTTTTAACACATGACTTAGATACTCTTTTTGAAGAAAAGTTCAATGCGCAGGAGAGCTTTCTTTTTGGTTTTTCTCAAGGTTCATTACTCACTTTTGAGTTTGGAGCGAGATACCATAAAGTTTTGGCTGGATATATTGCCATCAGCGGTTATATCTACGATGCTCCTAGACTTTTAGAGGAGATGAACCAAGATGTGCAAAAAGGAAAATGGCTTTGCACGCATGGAACTTATGATGGTGTGCTTGCTTATGAGACTTCTAAAAAACAGCTGAAGATACTTCAAGATGGCGGTTTTGATATAGAATTTGTGACGTATGAAAAAGATCACACTATAGTCGAAGAAGAACTTCGTATGATTGCTTCTTGGGTGAAGTCTACTCTTTCTTCCTAGACACCTTATACACAAAAGAAAAAACTTCTGCCACTGCTTTATATAAAGCATCTGGCACCTCTTTATCGAGCGCAACATTTGATAGTAACTCGATCAGGTCTTCATCTTTTTTAATCGGTAAGTCATTAAGCTCAGCAATCTTTATAATATTTTGGGCAGTTTTTCCTTCACCTTTTGCTACAAGCCTAGGAGCGTTTTCTTTTTTTGTATCATAACGAAGGGCTGCTGCTTTTAACTTTTTCATCCCTTCACCTCAAATCCCATACGTATTTCAGTTTCGTAAGCACTTGAAGCAACTTGTTTGTATGCTGAAGCGAAACCTGCATTTGTTTTAGGTTCATGTATTCGGATTTCTCTTGGTGTTATCTGGGTATCTATAAGTGCTGAGCGAAGCAAGGGGATGTTTTCTTGTATAATATTTTTAAATGCTTCATTTGATGAATATATATGAAGGTTCAGCTGATTTTTTTCATACAGGGTGAGTTTGAGGTTTATTTCACCGTATTCTTTAAGTTTGAGATAAATATCGCAGTAGAATTTATCGTCATCTGACTTTTTCATCTGTATGTTTCCCTCTTCCATCATATCCCAAGAGTAGGGAAGATACAGCGAAGTTCCATTGGATAAATGAGAAAGAAGCTGATAGTTGTCAATTTGTAAAGACAACTTATCTATATGTTTTAAAATCTCTGTTTGATTTGGATGATTTGATTTTGTCACTTCTTCACCTGCTTGGAGTAAAACAGCCTTTAAATCATTTGTCATAATTTCTTTTACATTGTTTTGAGGGTGAAGTTTTTGGGGTGTGTTGAGAGACTCAAGTTTATTTAAAATGCTCGTAGTATCTTTATGAAAAATTGGATCTGCTTTTTGGATGAGAGTCTTTATCTCTTCTGTAAGATTTGTAATCATTTTAGGGACATTTTTTTCTAAAAAAGATTCTAAAGATACTTTGGATGTTGTCGGAGATGGTGCAACAGATTTTAAAACTTCTAAAATTTTATCTAAAGATGCCATCAGACTTTTAGATTCCATAGTAAAACTTTTTTGCAGTTGCGTAGAGATTACTTCGAGTGACTCTTTTATGGGTGCAAGTTTGAAGTTTTCACTTGTTAAGATCTTAGGCTCTAACTTATGGTGAAGTTGCTCTAAAGCTTTTGTAAGTACTGGCGTATGGATACTATCTGCTTTACTTAAAGTAGTTTTTAGTGAAGTGATAAGCTTATCAACGGCACTTGAGAGTTGCGTTAAGGCTTTTGGATTATCATTTGCTGTATTAATACTCTCAAAATTTGAGATTTTAGTTTCCAGGTTTGGAGTCTTCAGCGACTTTAACACTTCAGAATGAAGTAAAACTTTCGCTTCATTAGCGATAACTTTACTTGTTGGTGAAGTGGTATTTTGCAAATTTTTAACAAGAGAAATAAGTGTATTTTTCAACTCAAGCTGAGGGTTTTGAACATCTTTTAGTTTTGACTCTAAAAAGATTCCAGAGTTATCTAACTTTTGTTTGAGTGGCGTATTTTTTACATCTTTCATGTTGGAGAGAAAATTTTCTAAGACTTTCTCAAGAGGCAAGGGGTTTTTATCTGATTTAAGTGAAGTGAGTAAATCTTTGATACTTGTACTCACATCGCCTAGATTTTTTAAAGTAGGGTTATCTTTAACTACCTGAAGTAACTCTTTGTTTGCATCGGGAGTTGCTGCGCTTTGTTTGAGTATATTGCCCAATACCGTTTTTAAATCTTTTCCTTGCGTGATAGCTTCAAGCTCTTTGTGCGTAGCATCTCTAAGCACTCTCTCTAATGCCTTATTTGTATTTGGAAGTATGATGCCGAGTTGTTTGAAGTCTGAAATATTTATCATGAGTAAAGTATATCGTTAAAGCAGTTAAAAACTTGAGCTATAATACCCGAAATTATAAAGTGCCGGAGATAGATGATAGTATGAAAAAGTATTTAATAACTTCACCGGAATTTTATACAGACACACCTGAGATTTTTAGAGAAAAGTTACGCTGCCAGATACAAACTCACCAACCTGAATATGCACTTTTTAGAGATAAAACAACTTCAAATTATGCGCTTTTAGCAGAGATTTTTGTGAGTGTTTGTAGAGAGTTCCAAAATCTAAAAAGCTTTCTTCACCAAGATTATATCTTAGCGCAAAAGCTTAGTGCCACAGGTGTTCACCTCTCTTCAATACAGTTTGATGAAATAGTAAAAGCCAAAGAGAATAATCTAGAAGTGATTATAAGCACGCACACTCATGAAGAAGTTGCACTCGCTCAAAAACTCGGAGCCGACGCTGTAACATACAGCCCAATCTTTGCTTCACCTAATAAGGGAGAACCAAAAGGTATAGAAGACTTGAAAATTCTTTTAAATAAGTGTGATATAAAAGTATTTGCTCTTGGCGGTATTGTAGGTTTTGAGGAAGAAAGACAGTTAAAAGACATTAGAATTTATGGTTTTGCGTCAATTAGATACTTTTGGACTAAAAAAAAGGTGAAAATGTAAATATCGCATTGTCTTCGTATAAATACTTGTTATACTAAGCCTCTAAAATTTACAAAGGTTGTGAAACTTGACAATTTATATCTAAAGAACGTTATCAATTTGCAGTAGCGGACATGAAGGTGGAGTCACTGGTTCTTATGTTGGAAAAGAGATGAGTAGATATGATTCTTCAGAATTAAAAAAATTGCTTATTAATATAAAAGAATTCTCGTAGTATAATTTAGTTGAAAATTTATATATCAAAGGATAAAAAATGTTAAAAGAAATATTTATAAGTAGTTCAATAGTTATACTGCTTCTTAGTGGATGTGCAAGTAAGACAGGTCCAGAATATGATGCAGACAGTTATTCTCAAATAAAAAAAGTACAAACAGGTGTTGTTCTTAAGAGCAGACCAGTTAGCATAAAAGATGATGGCAGCGGAAAAGTTATAGGTGCTATAGTCGGTGCAGTGCTAGGTTCCACTGTTGGTAGTAACACAGGTACAAGATTGGCCACAGTCGGTGGTGCCTTGGCTGGCGGAGTTGTTGGAAGCGAGATTGGTAAGGCGAATGCATCTGAACTTACAATTAAACTTGATAACGGAGAAACTGTTGTAGTAGTTGCTAAAGGTGTAAACATAGTTGCGGGCGATAAAGTTAGAATCATAAAAGATGGTAATAAAGCAGCAACAGTAGATGTAGTTTATTAATAATACTAAATTTTAATTGAGTATAATACGAAAAAAAATTAAAGGTCGTTAGATGTCAACATATGTTTTTGGACACACAAGTCCTGATAGTGACTCAATTGTAGGTGCTATCTCTCTATCTTATTTAAAAAATCAACTCGGTGAAGATTGTATTCCAACACGTCAAGGTGAAATCTCTGCAGAAACACAGTTTATACTAGACAGATTTAATGGAACCCTTCCTGAGCTTAAAACATCAGTAGCTGGTGAAAATGTTTATATTATAGACTTTTCAGATAAAGCACAAGCTCCCCATGATATTATGGAAGCTACAATTTTAGGAATTGTAGACCATCATAAGCTTGGGGATTTAACAACTTCGACTCCATTAGAGTGCTGGATAAGACCAATTGGATGTTCTAATACTATTGTTTATGAGATGTATAAAGCTAATGATATAGAGGTTCCTAAAGATATAGCTGGAATGATGATGTGTGCAATTTTGAGTGATACTGTAATCTTTAAGTCGCCAACATGTACAAAAGTGGACACCAAAGCTGTAAAAGAGTTAGCTAAAATCTGTGGCGTTGAAGATTATAAGCAAGTAGGTATGGACATGTTTATAGCAAAATCTCAAGTAAATGGTGCATCTGCTCGTAACTTAAATACAAGAGATTACAAAGCTTTTGACATGAATGGTAACAAAGTTGGAATCAATCAGCTTGAGATGGTAGATATATCAGTACTTGATTCAAGAATAGATGAAATTATGGATGACATGAGAGCAATGAAAGAAGAAGAAGGTCTTCATACCATAGTTGTTCTTTTAACAGATATTATGAAAGAGGGTTCCACTCTTTTAACTGTAAGTGATGATGAGAGTAAAATAGAAACTGCATTCAATGTAAAACTAGAAAATTCTAAAGTATGGTTGGATGGTGTTTTAAGTCGTAAGAAACAGATTATTCCTTTCTTACAACCTCAGTTTTAGAGTATATGAGAAATTGAGTCTTTAATATCTTCATGTTGATTCATCTGTTGTATGCAAGGAGAACTTAGAAGTTCTTTTGCATGAACAATACCTAGTATAGCGCCAATAATCATTCCTCTAGCGGATGATTCTCCTCCAGCTAACATATTTTCTTTTAATGCCTCGAAAAAATTATCTTTATATTTTAAAAGAATATAAATAGTGCTGGCAAAAGCACCGTTGACACTGCAAGATGCTCCAAGTTTGTGTATAGCTTCTTTGGGCTTAAGCTCAAGTGCTTCTCGCGCCTTTTGAGTCCATTGTAAAATATTATCCCCAAAATGCTTGGAACTTTCAAGTATTGTTTTTTCCAAATCAGCACCATTTAAAATAGCAATACTTACCTCAGAAAAGAATGCTCCACTGAGCACAAGGTCTTTATTCATATGAGTTAGAATTGTGTGAAGCTTTATTGCTTCTTGCATGTCCAAGAGGGAATCATTATATTTTAGAATGATAGGAAACATCCTACTTACAGCACTTAAATCAGATGAACTTGAGCCACAAGCAAAATAATTTTTTTCTTCTGCGAGTTTTTGAAGTGTATGCTTAGATGCGCCATCAATATAACCAGTGTATTTTTGCATATTTGTATGCCACTTCTGACCAAAATCAACAAGTGAAAACTTATCTTCTTTGGCTAAATCTTGAAGCAACCAAAACATTTGATCACCATAATGGGTAAAATCGCCTTTGCTTTTTGTTGGATGGTAAGGACTTATAGGATTGTTACAATTGGACAAGTCAAAACAAGCATTTTCAATCTCTACCGTATCGTAGATCCAATGTCCACCTAGGGAGTAAGCATCACCATAAAAAGCACCATAAAGCATCCCTTGGAGTTTTAAATTATTTATCGACATAAAGAAACCTTTTTATCTTTTTTGTAGGAGTTTTTATAAACTCCTCTTCTTGCTCTACAAACTTCATCAACTTAGAAAAAGAAGATAGTTGAGCATTCACCTCTTGTCTCATCTCTTCAAGTGTTGAAGCTATTTTTTCTTTATCATTAATATCAAGCACTTCATAGTTAGGATGAATTTTAGCAATGAGTTTTGCATTTTTATCTTGCATAACAAGAGAGTCAAGTACTAGTTTATTTTGATTTATTACAGCTTCTATTTGCTCAGGATAAATGTTTTCACCACCAGGCCCTAAAAGCATATTTTTACTTCTACCTCGGATAAATAGATATCCTTCATCATCAATATAACCTAAGTCCCCAGTTAAAAACCAGCCATCTTCCATAACCTCAGCAGTCTTAGCTTCATCTTTGTAATAACCCATCATTACACTCGGTGATGTAGCGATTATTTCGCCTTCACCAGTTTGCGGGTCTTTGTTTTTTATCTTCAGTGCAACTCCGGCCATTGGTATACCTGTTGACTTGAATTTTATTTTCCCACCAAGAACTGAACCCGCTAAAAGAGGAGCAGTTTCAGTAAGTCCATATCCTACAATGAAAGGAAACTTTGCTTCTATGAGAAACTGTTCTACAAATGGTGAAATTCCAGCTCCACCAATTCCAAAGAATCGTATACGACCACCAAAAGTTTCTATGAGCTTTTTACCAGCTATGCGGTTGAGTATCTTTCTAAAAAATCCAATTCCGTATAAAAATCTTATAAATGCTGAAGATGTAAGATTTGGTAATACTTTGTTTTTGTATATTTTTTCTATAACAAGAGGTACGCTTACCATCATAGTAGGTCTTACTATACTAAAAGCCTTAAGTAAAACACTTGGAGTCGGAACTTTGTCTATGTAGTACACACTACATCCATTTAAAACAGGTATAAGCAAACCAACTGTTCCCTCAAACGTATGAGCAAGGGGAAGAATAGAAAGAAAAACATCATCAGGATAAATAGTGATTTGCACATGCGCACTCATGGCATTTGTAACAAGGTTTTTGTGTGAGAGCATTACACCTTTAGAATTTCCCGTAGTTCCAGAAGTATAAATAATTGCAGCTAAATCCTCTTCTTGGGGTACTGTAGTTTCTTGAATTTCTTTGTTTGAAGTATCTAGTTCATGATTCATTGTGAGGGTGTTTAGATTAATGCTAAAATCGATTAGAGAGTTTGGACAACTCGCTATCGTTTCTTGGTATTTAGAAGATGCAAATGCAGCTTTAGCTCCAGAGTGTTCCATGATACGATGTACATCAGAAGGGTGAAAATCAGGAAGTACAGGGACGATTACAGCGCCAAAATAAGTAACAGCGAAATAGGCAACGCCCCAGTTAGGCATATTTTCACTTAGTAAAAGTACTCTATCACCCTTTGAAATACCATGAGCTTTGAGTAACTTCACCATTTGCATTACGCGTTTGTGAAACTCCGCATATGTCATTGCTTTTTCGCCAACATTTCCAAAAGAATCATTATCTGAAAAAAGTTCTAAAGAACGATCGAGTAATCTTGCAAGTGTAAAGTTTTCTAAGTTTTTAAAGGGGTAGGTCATCTGTAATCTCTTTTATATTTTATTAATGTATTATTATACTTATAAATAGTATACAAAGAATTTTTTAAAAAATAAAAGGTTATATTTTGTCTAGAAGAAATAAAGATAAAACACAAAATCAGCATAGAGATACGGTAACGTTTAGTGAAAAAGATTTTTTACCAACAACTCGTGCCGATATGGATGCTCGTGGTTGGGATTATTGTGATGTAATCCTTGTGAGCGGTGATGCGTATATTGATTCACCATTTATCGGTGTAGCTATGGTTGGCAGAATGCTTGAGAGCCTTGGATACAGAGTCGGGATGATAGGGCAACCTGATGTAAAATCGCCAGATGACATTATGCGTCTTGGTGAACCTCGCGTTTACTGGGGTGTAAGTGGTGGAAGCGTTGATTCTATGGTTTCTAACTATACTGCGACAAAAAAGTTTAGAAACTCAGATGACTACACGCCGGGTGGGAAAAACGACAAAAGACCTGACCGTGCTTTGAGTGTATACTGCAACCTAATTAGACAACATTTTAAAAATACAGTTCCTATAGTTATAGGAGGAATTGAAGGAAGCTTAAGAAGGGTAACACATTATGATTACTGGACAGACAAACTTAGAAAACCTATTCTTTTTGACTCTAAGGCAGATGTACTCATATATGGAATGGGTGAAATAGCCCTAGAACAATTAACAAAAGCCATAGCTGAAAAAAGAGACTATAAAGATATTAAAGGGATTTGTTACATATCTAAAGAGCCAAAACCTGAGTACCATCAAATGCCATCGCATGCAGAGTGTTTGGAAGATAAGGAAAAGTATATAGATTTGTTTGATTTATTTTATGATAACAATGACCCAATCGCTGCAAACGGTTTATGTCAGCCGGTCGATACAAGATATTTAATTCAAAATCCTCCTTGTAATCATCTTAATGAAGCGCAAATGGATGCCCACTCTAACTTACCTTTTACAAGAGAACTTCACCCCTATTATGCAAAAATGGGAAAAGTGAAGTGTTTGGAGACGATTAAATTTTCAATTATGACGCATCACGGTTGTTGGGGTGAATGTAACTTCTGTGCGATTGGAGTTCACCAAGGTCGTACTATTAGAACGCGTTCTGAGGAAAATATTCTTAAAGAAGCAAATGATTTTAACAAGTATAAAGACTATAAAGGGATTATCTCAGACGTAGGTGGACCAACTGCAAATATGTACGGCTATGAATGTAATAAAAAAGAAAAACTTGGAACATGCGCGCATCAACGATGTGTGGACGCGAGTCATCTTTGTCAATCTATGAAACCTGACCATTCTCGTAATATTAACCTTTTAAGACAGGTCAGAGAAGTTCCAGGTGTAAGAAAAGC
>ERZ889078.1431-NODE-1431-length-18977-cov-25.635028_pt1 | contig 18977 bp, 18 predicted proteins | sample MGYA00521266_ERZ889078 | MGnify/ENA primary metagenome ERZ889078 (study PRJEB32303, sample SAMEA104408618) | aquatic metagenome | biome: Brackish water; feature: Pelagic; material: water | place: Baltic Sea | collected 2014-06-16T06:34:00 | depth 76,534 m ...
TGCTATAAATCTTTCTAATGATCCACGAGCGAAGACAATAAGAAGACATCACATACATGCAAAAACTTTAGGGAGAAACATAAAAGTAGCTGCACAAAAGAGCAACTTAAACAAGCGAGTAACTTCACATATTTTTAGACATTCCTATGCAACTCACCTACTCCAAGCAGGAATTGATTTGCGGAGCATACAAGAACTTTTAGGTCATAAATCTGTAGAAACAACAATGATATATACTCATGTTGTATCGGAATTGAACAAGACTAAAGTTATGAGTCCACTTGATTTTTAGGAGAGAACATCAGTTTTATAATCCCTATCTCAAAGACCCAATAGCCTGTTTCGCAATATCTATAAATCCATCAGCTCCAGGGACGAAAGGGATGAGCGACGTTCCTATGCCTCCCCACACAATCATAAGCACCATCATGAGAATGAGAATTTAAGGACACAACCCACTACTTTGAGTGAAATTAAGCTACAATAGTTCAAACAAGACAAATGTAATACTTTATGGAAATAAGAGTTATAAAATATTTATAGGCATTAAGTAGCGGGTTGTGTCCCTTAAATTTCTGACCCTTAAATTTTTAGCTCCCAAGTATATTTTTATCCTTTTCTCGTTGCGCTTCGGGAGAGGATGGAACGAGAAAGAAACAAAATTGCTAAAGCGCTAGTTTTTCAATGCTCACGCCGTTGTCTTGAATAAATTTGGAGATGACCGCGGAGTGGGTGTGCTCGTACTCTTTGGCGTAAACGATTCTTTTTATCCCGCTCGCTATGAGATTTTTGCTGCATTCGCTGCAAGGTTCAAGGGTGACGTATATCGTGGCGCCATCAACGCTTATGCCCTCGCGAGCCGCCCAAATGATGGCGTTCATCTCCGCGTGAATCTCATAAGTTTTACTCCACTCATGATGTTCTGAAGTGTACTCGCCATTCCAATGGTCGCGACAGTTCATGTAACCCGCCGGAGTTCCGTTGTATCCGGTGCTTAAAATTCTGCCGCCTTTTACGATGACCGCTCCGACCTGTTTTGATACGCATTTTGAGGCCGTCGCCAACTCCGTGGCTATGTTTATAAAGTTTTTATCGTTTAACATGTTTTTGTCCAATTGATTATTTATTTGTGTGAACGTCGATTTGTGGATAAGGGATTGAGATTCCTTTCTCGTCAAACGTGAGTTTGACCGTTTCTAGCGTTTCGTAATAGACCGCCCAATAGTCTTCGTTAAGAGTCCAGACTCGAACCACGAAGTTTACGCTACTCTCGGCGAGTTCGCTTACCGCGACAAGCGGAGCGGGTTGGGTTAGGATTCTACTGTCGGCTTGCACTATTTCCATAAGCGTCGCTTTCGCGAGTTTTAAGTCGTCTCCATAACCAATGCCAAAGACGTGGTCGACGCGACGTTCTCGTTTGTTTGAAAAGTTCGTTATATTCCCGTTTATGACTCTAGAGTTTGGAACGATAATGGTGCGATTGTCCACGGGAGAAATGGTGGTTGAAAAGAGGTTAATGTCTTTAACGGTGCCAGTCGCTCCGCCCGCTTCGATTAAATCGCCTATTTTAAAGGGGCGAAATATGATGATGAGAACGGCCGCTCCAATGTTTGAAAAGGAGCCTTGAAGCGCGAGACCGATGGCGAGCGTCGCGGCGCCTAAAACGGCCACGAAAGAGGTCGTGTTTATTCCAAGGGCGTTCAACGCGGCCATGACGACCACCAATAGTAGGACAAAGTAAATAAGACTCTCGCTAAACTCTATCAAAGTCGAGTCGATGGTCGCTTTTTGCATGAGTCCTTTAATAAGTTTCGTCAATTTATTGACCAGCCACTTTCCAATGACGAAGATTAGCAAAGCCGCCACTATTTTTAAACTATATTCGCTTGCGTAAACGATGGCCAAGTCCGCGTACTTCGACGCCTCGGTCGTTACTATGGTTGCGTCCATTCATAAATCCTTTGAGTGTTAAAATTTTTATAATTGTATCTGAAATCGGTGAGAGGCCAAATACTTTTTACTTTGCCGATTTGTTGATAAAAATAACCGCCAGCATGCTAATGGCTCCGCCTACGACGATGTGCGCTTGAATGGGTTCTCCCAAAACCGCCCAAGCGCTTAAAAGCGCGAAAATGGGCACTAAAAACATGAACGAACTCGTTTTCTCGCTACCAATCTTCCCGCTCGCCATGTAAAAGATGGTGGTCGCCAACGTTTGACCCAAAATCGACAGATATATGAGCGCCACCCAAAATTTGAAACCTTGATCAAACACCGCGGACAAGTCCGAGTTAAAGGCGTATCCAAATGAAACGAACGTAGCGACAAGAGAGATAAAAAAACTATAATGAACGGGGTGAATGTGCGCGTTCGCTTTTTGCGCCAATATGGTGACTCCCGCCCACATGGTGGCGCCCAACAAAAGGTAGGCGTTGGCTCCGTTGAGAAATTGAGACAAGTCATGGAGTTCCAAGATGACGAAGGCTCCGACTAGACCGACGACTAGACCAACGTACTGCAATTTGAGGACTCGTTTTTTAAACAACGCGGCCATGAGAATAAAGGTCATGATGGGAGAGAGCGAAGTTATGATTACGCTGCCAGCTCCCGCCAAGCCGTACTTTATTCCCAAAAACGAACTTATCATAAACGCCACGTTCAACGCCGAACTCGCCATGATGAACAGAATGGAATTTTTGTTTAGAGCGATGGGCTCTTTAAAAAAGTAAAGAATGGGCAAAAAAGAGAGCGACATTATGAAAAATCTCCAAAAAATTATGACGTCCATCGGCAATTGACACGTCAAAATTTTCAACGCCGTCCATCCGCCGCCCCAAAGAAGCATGGCCAAGACTAAAAGGTATTGGTAAGTCGCGTCCTTATTTTTCAAATGAGCTCTAAATTAATCGTGCCGTCCGTTTCTTTGACGAGTTGATTCATAAGGTCAAAAAGCGCGTCGCTCGCCTCTTCAACTTTTGTGAAATTGCCAATGACAACGTCTTTATTGTCGCTTAGCGATTGAACTCCTTCGTTTACAAAGGCTATGTTTTCATCGATGCGTTTATGCACCTCGTTGTGATAAGACGCCATTTTGGCAAATGTTTCGCTATTTCCAAAGAGCTCGATCGCACTGGAGTCATACCATTTTCCAAAGGCGCAACTATGCGAATTTTTATTGAGGATCTCTTGTGAATAGTTGCCATTCGTAACGGCGGCGTAGGCTTCTGATTTAAATATTATATGTTGAATTTTATAGATTGTCATCATCAAATCAACGCTGCTTTTATTGGCGACAAGTGAATTTTTTTCTAGTGATTGATTAAAGATCGCTGTCATGTTTGAAAATTCATCCATCGCCTCATGGTTTTGCGTGGCGATGGCGTTCATGCTTAGGGAGTAATCGGAGATGTTGTTTGACTCTTGTTTTAAAGTTTGAATCGTGATGGAGATTTCACTTGTCGCTTTTTGGGTGCGTTCGGCAAGTTTTCGAACTTCGTCGGAGACGACGGCAAAACCGCGACCGTGTTCACCCGCTCGCGCCGCTTCTATCGCCGCGTTTAAGGCGAGCAAGTTGGTTTGTTCGGCTATGTCTTTGATGAGGTCAATGACCGAGTTTATCTGAATGACTTTTTCATTGAGTGAAGTAACCGTGTTGGCGGTGTCCGAGATAAGCTCATAAAGCTCGGTCATCTTATCGTTTGTGAGCATGACGGACTCGTTTGTTTTTGTGGAGAGTTGCGCCGTCTCTTTAGTCGAGAGCGCCACTTCTTTGATTTCATTCCCTATTTGCTGGATATTTTCCATGATAAGGTCTAAATTTCCTCTAACGCCTCCGTTCTTGGAAGAAAGCTCTTTTGAAAATACGCCAGACATTTGAAACTTTGCGTTTTCTTTCATGGCTTCAAGAGTGTCGGCTATGGCGTTTGCGGTGTCCTTAAACTCGCCATGAAGGCCTGATGAGAAGATGGTTCTTGAACCGTCGCCCTTTGTTACGGCAAAAATGCTGTTTCGCGTTTCTCTTAAGACAACCTCCGTTTGGTCGAGCATGTCGTTTATTGATTGCGCTAGTTTGCCTGATTGAGAATCCAAATCATTGTAATGAATCCGTTGGCTTAAACGTCCATTGGAAGCTTCTTTCGTGACTTCTAAAATATTTTTAAAGACTTTTTCATCCTCGTCATTCTCAGCCACGCTCTTTGGCACGAATATAAAAACGGCGCTGACGCCAATAATTAGGAGCGCCAACGCAACTTCGTCATGATGAAACGCCAAATAGAGAGAAAGAGATATGTTAAGAATTACCAAACCTAAAATACGTAAATCTTTTAATTTTCGCATCGTTCGCCCCTTAGCTTTTTTGTAGATTTATGACAAAATCATTGTAAGTGGTTTTGTTGTCTTTTAAATACTTCTCTAGTAGTTCTTGGGACGCTCTCATTCCACCTTTTTTTTCCGTCTCGACTAGCAGTTTATAAACGGGAATGATGGCTTTAATCGCGCCTTGAGAGGGTCTTCTTCTAAAAGAGGAGTAACCAACGATTTGAGCTCGTTCATCGTAATCGGCGGTTATGTACGCAAACACCCAGTAGTAGCCGCCGTCTTTTTTTAGGTTTTTGACAAAACCAAAAAACTCTTTGCCCTCTTTAATCAAATCCCATGCAAGCTTAAAGGCTACGGCGGGCATGTCGGGATGTCTTAAGAGATTATGGTTGGCTCCAATGAGCTTATCCTTTTCATAGCCGGACATATCTATGAAAATTTGGTTGCAGTAGGTTAAAACGCCTTTAGTGTCCGTCTTTGAAACTATGAAATCATTGTCGCTCATGATTTTTTCATTATTGGTTATGTTTTTTGGCGCGTCGCTTTTATCTAATTTTTTCATTTTTTCTCTCAAATTCATCTATAATTTTTGTCACGATAAGGTCGGAAGTGACGTTCAAGGACGTCCGGCACATGTCCAAAATTCTGTCAACCGCCACGATGAGCGCCATGTACTCGACGGGAAGTCCAATCTGGTTTAAGATGACGACCATCATAACGAGCGAGGCGCTTGGAAGCGCCGCCACTCCGACGCTCAAAGCCACTATGGTCACTCCCAAAAGAAGTTGATCCCCAAAACTTAGAGCCACTCCCGCGAGATTGGCGACGTACAAAACGGCGACGCTCAAATAAGCCGCGGTTCCATCCATGGAGACGGTCGCTCCCAGAGGCAAAACAAAGGAGGCGTTCTTCTTGTCCACTCCGCCCATCTCTTGCGCGACTCTCAGGGAAACGGGCAGAGTCGCCGCGGAAGAGGCCGTGGAAAACGCCATGATGGGCGCTTCTCGAACGTCCGAGAGGTAGGCGTAAGGATTTACTTTCGTAAAAACTCTCAAGAGGGCGGGAAGGGTCACGACGGCGTGAAAAATTATGACGCCAACGACCATGAGAACGTACTCGTAAAGGCCAAAAACGACGTCCACGCCTTGCTCCGCGATGACGTAGGATATGAGGGAAAAAACGCCTAGGGGAGTCATCAAGATGACCCATTCCGCCATTTTTAGCATGGCTTCGCTAACGGAGCTAAAAAGATTCACCAAGGGAGCTTGTTGCGTTTTGCTCAAGTGTAGCGACGCGACGCCAAAAAGAATCGCGAAGACTATGATTTGCATCATGGAGCCGTTGCTGAGCGCCGCGAATACGTTGGTGGGAATGAAACTTAAAATCATCTCTTCGAGGGAAAAAGGAGCTACGCTCGCGGCTTTTTCAAACGCCAAACCAACGTCGCTCACTTTTTCGCCAATGGGAAAGACGTTCATGGCGGCGATGGCGCCAACCACCGCGAGCGCCGTCGTCAGCATGTAGAGTCCAATCGTTTTGAGACCCATTCTTTTGAGGTGTTCAACTGAGCCGAGACCTAAAATGGCCACAAAAATGCTTGAAAAAACGAGTGGTACGACTAACATTTTCAAGAAGTACACGAAAGCCGTGCCTATCACTTTTTGTTGCAACGCCAGTTCTGGAAAAAAGATTCCAAAGGCGCCTCCAAGAATTATGCCGACGACGACGAGCGTGTTTGTAGTGGCGTATTTTTTTATTTTTTGAATCAACTTTTTTCCTCGAAGACGTTTTGTATGGCGATTTTAGCGCTTATTGACTTAAAGCAGATGCTTCTTTATCCAGCGGGACAATACGTACAAGCCCCAGACGTGCTGTTTGAAACTCCCTTTGGAAGCCGTTTGCAAGTACTCTTGGAGTTTGTCGCGCTTGAACATGCCCGTTTGCTCGTTCACTTCATGGATGAGTTCTATCTTTTTGGAGTTTACGAGGTACTCCATGTAGGGGTTTGAAAAACCTTTTTTCTTTCGGCTCAATATGCTTGCGTCCAAGTAAGGTTTCATTATATGTTTTAAAAGCGATTTGGTGACGCCGTCTTCGTATCTGAGTTTTGGGTCCAGACTAAAAACCGTCTCGACGAGTTTGTGGTCCAAAAAAGGAGTTCTCGATTCGATGGAGTGCGCCATGCTCACGCGGTCGAGTTTCGTCAAAAAATGCTCCGCTTGAAAGACGTTGAGGTCGACGTAGCTGTACCAAACGCTCTCGTCCTCATGAGCGGAACTCTCAAACCTGTCTCTATATGCTTTGAGATACTTCAGGGAGTCGTTGTCTCTCACGTTTCTTCTCATGAGGTCGTTTTTCTGCAAATCCGTAAATTTGTCGCCGGACGTGCGAAAGAGTAGGGTGTTATCAAAGACGCGCTTGTACCACTCCCACTCTCTGTTCATGGAAAAATTCGCGCGAAAATACTTTTTGAGCCAATTCTTGTGCGCCAAACTTGAAGCGCCCTCTATGTCGAGATACTCGAAATATTGCCTATATCCCAAAAAGAGCTCGTCGCTTCCCTCTCCGCTCATGACGACCTTGAAGCCGTCTTTTTTGATTTGCTCAAAAAGCAGATAGAGGGGGATGGCGGCGGGGTCGTTGAGCGGCTCGTCGAGCGCGTCGAAAACTTTTTCGCTCGCGTCCATGAACGCGTCTTGGTCTATCTCGACTTGGGTGTTTTTCAAGCCCAAAAAATCGGCGCTTTGTTTGGCGTTCGCCCTCTCGTCGTATTTTGAAAACTCTTTGTACCCGAGGGTGTACGTCGGCAGATTTAGCCCCCGTTTCTTGGCGAAATAGTTTATGGTCGCGCTGTCTATTCCGCCTGAAAGAAGCGAAGCGATCGGCGCGTCCGCGTCCAAACGCGTGGCTATGGACTCTTCCAAAGCCGCTTCAATTTTGGCGATGGCGTCGTTTTTGTCCGTAATGACGTTTGGCTCTTGGGATAAAACGTCATAGTATCTTTGGACGTCGACGTTGCCGTCTTTGAACGTCAAAAATTCGCCCGCGGCCAATTTCTTGACGTTTTTGAAAAAAGTGAAAGGCGGAGTCGGAGCCAAAAAGGAGAGGTAACTCATCAACGCGTCGTCGTCCATCTCCTTTTTTTTCAAAAATGGGAGCAGGGCTTTTATCTCCGACGCGTAGACGAACGCATCGCCGTTGAGGTAAAACATCGGTTTTTTTCCGAGTCGATCGCGAAAAAGATGGAGGGTCTCTCCATCCATCAAGGCTATGGCGAACATTCCGCGTAAGCGTTGGACAAAGGAGACTCCCCATTTGAGATAGGCTGCGATGACGACTTCCGCGTCGCCTTGAGATTCAAACTCGAAATCCAACTCCAACTCTTTTTTAAGCTCTTTGTAGTTGTAAATTTCGCCGTTGAACGAGAGCAAAACGTCGCGACGTTTCAAAGGTTGATGGCTTCTCTCATGAAAATCCACGACGCTCAGCCTTTGATGAGCGAAAAAAACTCTTTGCGTTTGCGTAACGCCGCAATAATCGGGACCTCTATGCATTAAAGAAGAGAGAGCGGATTTAGCTTTTATTTCGTCGTATTCACCAATAATTCCAAATATCGCGCACATTATAAGCCTTTAAAATAATGTTGATATTGTAGTATAATATGTCGCTAATTTATTTTAAAGGATACTCATGGAGAAAGAAGATTTAATCCAAAAGTACGTGTCGTCGCTTAACGCAAAAGATTACTTGTGTGATTTTGAAGATGTCGAAACGCTAATAGAAGAACATTTGGCGCAACTTCAATTCTCAAGCGTTCGAGTGCTGTTGCAAGAAGAGGTATCATTGGATTTAGGCGACATAGTGCGTAACCTTGTGATTGATAAGCGGGGTGGTTACTGTTTTGAGCATAACAAACTAGTTTATGAAACTCTAAAACATATGGGATTTTTAGTCCAAGCGGTCGGCGCTCGCGTAGTGAATAACGAAAATATGGAAGTCCCTAAAACGCATAGAGTTACGGTATGGACGTATAAAAGCGTACGCTATTTGATAGACGTGGGCTTTGGGTTTTCTTCGCCAACTCTTCCGGTAAAGTTTGGCGAGCATTTTACGACAACGAGATTGGGAGTGACTTATCATATTTCACAGCAGTCGAATGAAAATTTTACTTTGAATATAGTAAAAGAAGATGTTTATCAACCTCTTTACACCTTTGACATGTGTGATTACAATGAAGCTGATTTTGAAATGGGAAATTTTTACTCTTATAAAAATCCCAACGCGAAATTTGTAAAGAACCTTGTTCTGAGCGCAGTTTTAAAAGAGGAAGTTCGTTCACTACGCAACGGCGCGTATCAAAAAATCTCGCTTGACGCGGTAGAGGAAATCAATATCGAAACTTTTGAAGAACTAAAAAACGTCTTCTCCAATGATTTTAACTACGAGTTGGAAGATAAAGACCTTTTGTATCTGTACGACAACTTTTGCAAAGCGTCTACAGGAAAGTAAATTTGTTCGGCGTCTAATAGAAATAACGACAACCGTTTTCATTTAGGGCGGATGAATAAGAAATTGGCTAGAATGTCGCCAAATTATACGCAAAGAAGGAAGTTAAGCAATGAATAAGCCCTTTGTTTCGCATTTACTACTCTTGTCTTTTTTAGGCGCTTTAAACGCGAGCGCCACCGAGATTGACGACTTGAAATCCATCTTGGACGACGCCACGGACTCGGTTACCAAAAAATACATGAACGTAAACTACTTGCCATCCATCGTCACGGTGATAGACGCGCAGACGTTCATGGACGCCGGAGCGCAAAACGTGGGCGAAGCCATAGGCATGTTGCCTGGAATTCAAATGCAATTAAATTTCATAGGCCAGCCAATCATAAACATAAGGGGCATTACAAACCCCGACTCCATGCTCTCTGACAAAATTAAAATCCTTGTCGACGGCGTCGCCATAAACAACGAAGGGTCTGGAAACAGCGGCTTTTACTTGGATTTTCCCATTGGTTTGGTGCAGAGAATAGAGGTGCTAAGAGGCCCCGGTTCTACCGAATATGGAGCCGGAGCGTTTTTTGGGGCTGTCAACGTCATCACAAAACTTGGCGGCCAAACTACTGAAAATCAACTTTTTTTGGGAGCGGGGAGCTACAGATACAGAACCGCCGCCACTAATTTAAACGAGAAGTCCGGCGAGTGGAAGATGTTCGCCGACGGCTATTACTCTCAAAATGAGAAATCAATCACAAACGAAGATAGGTCAAGGGACAAAACGACGGACGAAGCGATGACCAACGCGTCTCTCGGCGTCAAATTCGTCAACGGCGGAGTGGAGTTTTACACAAGATACAAAGAGAGCCACTATGGAAACTTTTTTCAATACAAAGACGACATAGAACCCAATCATGACAACGGGCGCAAAGAGACGTATTTCTTTTCTCAACTCTCGTATAAAACGTTTTTGAATGATTTTTCTTTTGAGACAAAAGCGATATTTTCAAATAGAGAGTCAGACATAGCGGCTTACTTTACGACTAATGTCGACCAAATAGCGCAAGCTTTCAATGTTGTTGACGTTGACATGCAAGAGGCTTTCCATGTGAGAGATCACCAAGTGGAGAGAAATATTGAAGCGCAAGCAATTTTAACTTTGCCTAAAATCATATCAAACGATATATCTATTGGTATTGGAATTAGACGAGCGGACTTAAGCACAAATGATTTTTATAGTAGTGTTGAGGTTGCGATAGCGCAAAACTTAGATACTATTGTTTCTCATCCTAACAACGCCTATTTTCCTTTTAATGCGACAAATGAACCCGCATATTGGGATAATCCTACAAGTAGCGATCTTTTTAGTCAAACAACAAGAACAATTTCACATGCGTATATTCAAGATCTTATATCTTTGCATAAAGATGTTGATTTGGTTTTAGGGGCGAGAGTTGATGACTACTCTGATATTGGTATGCATATAAGTTCAAGAGCTGGCTTAGTTTATAGAGCAAGTGACAAGCTTATAGCAAAATTGCTTTACGGGTCGGCGTATAGAGCGCCAACTTTTTATGAAAGATATACAAGTGGACACATATATTATGGACATGGAGTTGATAATCTTTTAGCAGAAGAGACAGATACATATGAGGCAGCTCTTATATACATACCCAGTGTAAATCATAAAATTTCTTTAAATGCATACTACTCAGAACTTAGAAACATCATCGATAGTGATCACTCTAACGATAAATATGTGGGCTATGTCCAGATGAAAGATAGAGTGAACAAGGGAGTGGAGTTTGAATACTACTTTAAGACGAAAGAGACTCACAACCTCTTTCTCAATGCGACATATACGGACTCAGAGTTCACGTATCCGACCGCAAATATTGACCAAAGCATGCCCGATATATCAAATGTGATGATAAAAGCCATGTACGTATATCGTCCAATAACTAAACTTTCCTTTGGAACGTCATGGAAATACTACTCAGAAACTGTAGAAAATAAGAAAATAGTGCGCGACACCATACAAAGCGAGAACGTGGCGCGAGACACGACCGTGGAGAAACAATACATACTTGACGAAACGGTTACGTACAAGTTTTCAAGCGCTTCTGAAATGAGATTGACGATAAAAAACATACTAGACAGGGAACTTCGCCTGCCAAGCAATGGATACAGCTCACCCGGTGGAGAGCTTAGAGAAGGTCGTAACTATTTTTTAAATTATACATATTTATTTTAGTCGTACAATATTTTGAGTTTAAATACTTAGACGCTTTATAAGTACGGAGATTTTCTCTTTCTCTTTTTGTAAAACAGATGAAAAGTTGTAAGTTAGGTCGCCAATAGTGATTTTTTTAAGTAAATCTTTTAACTTGATGGCTACTTGACTTCCTTTTTCTTCGTTGTCAACTAGATAAATCAAGAAAAACGAGTTGGCGTTCCAACGAATGAGCATGTCGTCTTGGCGAATGCTACTTTTGATTTTGGCGACAAACTCTTGTTGGATTTCTTCGTCTAAAGTATCTTCGCTTATTATTTCAATCGAACTAAGCCCTATGATTTTTTCATTAAAAATGGCGGCCTCTTCATAACTATGCATAACTTGTAAAAAGTACTTCTTCGCGTAAGCTCCACTCTGTCTGTCTAAACTAGCGTTATTCTCAATCATGATGCGTTTTACGAGACTTTGCGTGATATTTACTAGGGTCACCACTTTAAAGTTCTCCGCGCTCATGTCAATGTTTACGGCAAACGCCTGAGGTTCGTAACTTTGATTTAACATGCTGACGATTCTATCTATCTCGTCAATCATCATAATAGAGTCGAACCATGAATCGCCGTTAGCTATTTTACTTTTGTTAAAGTAGGAGGGATGCGGGACAAAGTGATCCAACAATGAACTGAAATTTTCATGATATTCATGAGTGGAAGAGACTCCGAAAAAAGAGTTGAAGGCGGCATTGGTTAAAACGAGCTCATCCCCTTCAAAAATCGCTACTAAATCTTTTTGAGTGTTGATAAGACTTTTTATCAAATCCATGTATGTATTATCTATCATGATGACTCACTATTTTTTATTTTTTACATTATAGCGAAACTAATTTTATTTTTATGACCGAGTGCTTCTTTATTTCAAAAAAGCGACGGTGACGTCACCTTGTAAATATCCATCTTTGATAATCACTTTTTTTACATGCAACTCTTTTGAAATTGATTCTATTTTAGCGCTCGTGAGGTAATTGTAGGTTTCGCTTTTTTTGTCTCCATGAAGCGCGTTGAAAATAAATCCTCGCTTGGATGATTTGTAGCAATTTTGAATAAACAGATACGTTTCAAAAGCCGTTAAAATATTTAACGCTCCGCTACATACGTAGTAATCTTTAGTCGGTAATTTATCCCGAGTGACGTCGGCGACGATGATGTCGCATTGGGTTTTTTTTGAGGCGATGGCGGCGGTCTCTTGGATGGAATCAACGCCGACGTACTCTTTTGGAGTTTTGTTTTTTTCGTTTAAGTAAAGATAGAAGTCCCCAAAACCGCAACCGGCGTCGGCAACGCTAAAGCTCTTTAAATCTTGAGGCAAAAGTTCTAAAATCGCGTCAAAACGAACGAGTTGACTCTCTTGCGACAACCAATTGAGTCCTTTGGCGCAAACGCCGTGCGCTTTTACGGCCGAGGAGTAAAACTTTTCGTTATTTATGCGAGGCATTTAATTTTGATTCCTTATAAAACTTTTTTTGTAATAGGGCTTAATTTTTTTGGATAAAGAAATATATATTATATTTTACAAGAGTATTGCGTAATAATTGACTAAAATATTATAATGGGAATTATACATGAAAAGAGAAAGATTGGTTTTGGGCGGTGGATGTTTTTGGTGCGTTGAAGCGGTGTTTTCAGAAGTAAAAGGAGTTTTAAGCGCCATTAGCGGCTATGCCGGAGGCTTGCGAGCAAATCCAAGCTATGAAAACGTTTGCACGGGAGCGACGGGTCATGCTGAAATCGTGGATATTTTGTACGATAGCGAGATCATTAGCGCCTCGGAGTTGTTAGATATATTTTTTGTCATTCACAATCCAACGACTTTAAATCAACAAGGCGCGGATAGAGGAACGCAGTATCGTTCCGTAGTTTACTATGACAGCGAAGAAGAAAAAGAGATTATTTTGGAATCAATCAAAAAGAATCAATCAAAGTTTAATGATAAGATAGTTACGCAAGTTGCCAAACTGCCAGAGGTGTTTCGAGCTGAGACTTATCATCAAAATTATTATAAACTCAACTCGAATCAAGGGTATTGTCAAGTGGTTATAGCTCCTAAATTGCAAAAATTTATGACGACTTTTCCAGAGAAAATAGGGTGAATCAACAATAAATCATGATAAAATCCCGCTTTATGAGATCTAACCAAAGGACGCTTCATGAGTGATATGTACGAATTAGCCATTGTGGGCGCGGGTCCCGCTGGGATTGCGACCGCCGTTGAGAGTTATCTTCAAGGCGTGAGAAATATCGTTTTGCTTGAAAAAGAGGCAAACCACAACTCCACAATAAGAAAATTTTACAAAGACAACAAAAGAGTCGACGTTGACTGGAAAGGTCAAAAAGTGGAACTTGACGGTCGCATTTATTTTGTAGATGGGACCAAGGAGAGCACTTTAGACTTTTTTGACGAGATTTTAGAACACCATTCCGTTGAACTGCAAACTCATGTCGAGGTCGCTTCCATAAAAAAAGAAGATGGCTACTTCGAGGTGTTTATGTCGGGAAAAAGCGTAAAAGCTAAAAACGTGGTTGTAACCATAGGTCGCATGGGCAAGCCAAACAAACCTGAGTACAAAGTCCCCATTAGTCTAAGAAAAAAGATTGGTTATACTCTTGATGGATGCGACGAGGGTGAAAAGGTCTTGGTTGTTGGTGGTGGAGATAGCGCTCTTGAGTACGCGCTTGAGTTGAGCGGTAAAAACGAAGTTTCCATTTGTTACCGAGGAGAGACGTTTCATCGCGCCAATCCAACAAATCAAACTAACATTGCCAACGCCATCATAAACAAAAAAATTTCCCTCATTCTTGGCGTAAACATAGATGGCTTGGAAGATGACGATGGCAGAGTAAAAGCGCTTTTTAACGAAGCGCCACCTGAGAGTTTCGACAGAGTCGTTTACGCCATCGGCGGAACGACTCCAAGCGGCTTCCTCTCTGGTTCTGGCATCAGAGAAATTAACGGTAAACCTTTTCATGACGAGAATTATGAGACGAACGTCAAAGGTCTTTTTGTGGCGGGCGACATTACGCAAGAGTCTGGCGGAAGCATCGCTCTTGGTCTCAACCATGGGTACGCGATCGCTTGTTACATTAAAGGGGACTGCGTAATTTCTAGGGGGTAGCTTTTATAATGGGGGCGTCTTTTTCGCTCATGTCTCCATCTTGAGTGCTGAGTATAAGCTCGATTTCACAATGCAAATATTCGGATGTGGTTAAAGGTGAAAAATTTTTATCTTCAAAAACGGCTTTTTTTGCGCCAATGATTATGTTGTAAAGCAAAGAATTTGAATCCGAAGTGACGCAAGACCCTCTAAGTTCATTCTCAAGATAGATATTTATAGTCGTAGGAATGGGCTCATTTAGAAGAGGGTGCTCTAAAATAAGAGCTTTTTTGTCTATGCTGTTTTTTGCTTCATAGACTTCGACGATTGAGTCGCGAGCAAGTTGCAAAAGTACTGAACGAGCCATTACAAATTTACCTTTAGTTTATAGTTGTTTAGAATCTTGATGATAATCATAACGCTAATAACCTGAAACAACGCCGCTAAGATAAACGCGTAGTAGTGAAGTTCGTCAATGGAGTTCGCCGAATACGCCAAAGTCGCCATGGCGATAAGCAGAGTGAGAGGCATGGAGTGAGATAGTCCCATAAGAATGGAGTCTACAAGTTTTAACTCTTTTACAAACACAAGCGACGCGATTACTCTCATGACAATCATCAGTACGGTAATCACAAACGCCTTCGAGATTAGGCCTTGTATCCATAAGGCGTCGAGGTGAAACGAACTCCCGATGTGAATGAAAAATATGGGAATTAAAAATCCAAAACCATACGAAGCGAGTTTTTCGGGAAGCTCATGTTTATGCTCAAAAAACGTGGGGATGAAAATACCCGCCAAAAACGCGCCAAACGCGAGTTCGAGTTTGAGAAAAAGCATGGCTCCAACCAAAAGAAAAAATATTCCCATCGAAAGTCTTATGTCCTGCTCTTTGTTGTCATCATGGGGCATAAGCATCGTTGAGACTTTTGGAAACCACCAAAAGAGCAGAGTCACGGCGTGAAAAAACAAAAACATAAAAAGCAAAAAGGCGCTAAGGGCCATGATTGTTTGAAATAGTTTAAGGCCAAAGCCCGTTTGCAACGCCGCAGAGGTTATGGTCAAGATCACTATGCTCACAACTTCTCCAATGCCACCTACCGTCATGGAAAAAGCCAGCCATGGGGTTTTGCCATACTCTTTTGAAAGAGCGGCGACAAGACCAACGGAGATGAGAGGCAGCAGCACCATAAAAATGTTTCCAAGATGAAAGTAGAGAGAAAAGGCGATGGAAAATCCATAAAGAATGGCTAGATAAAGCAAGACTTTTTTTATAATTCTTGATGGAGTTTTGAGAACGTTTTTGAGATTGATTTCCGTTCCGGCTATGAACATAAGGTATAAAAATCCAAGTTCCGCCACTATGTCAAAAAGATGCTCGTCATGTAAAAAGCCAAAATACCCGAGGATGGAACCTAGTATGATTTCTATGGGAGTGGTGGGCAGTTTTAAGTACTTTGCAAAAAATGGAGAGAACATTATAATGAGAGAAATTGTAACTATTATTGTAATGTTATCACTCATCTTTTGAAATCCTATACTTTTTTTGCGACTTCAAGCTTTAACGATTTGAGCATCTCTAAATCTTTGCTCATGGCTCTTCCCGCCGTCGTCAAGTAGTTTCCAATGACGATGGAGTTCGCTCCAACGCCAAAAATCTCGTTTTGCCTATCGCCAAACATGAGCTCGCGACCGCCTGCGACCATGATTCTTTGGGCTTTTGGTATCGTCTCTCGCGTCAACTTCACCAAAGATAGCGCCTCTTCAATCGTTAAAGAGTTTGGTTGAAGTTCCAACGCTTCGTTGTGATGGTAAAAGTTGATGGGAACCGACGTAGGATTGAGAGACGCCAACGAGCGCAACATGGAGATTCTATCTTCTTGCGTCTCCCCTAGACCAAAAATTCCGCCGGTTATGAGAGTGAGACCGGCTTCGTTGACGTTTAGACAAGTTTCGTAGCGTTCGCTCCAAGGATGCGTGGTGCATATCTGCGGATAAAAATCTTCACTCGTTTCCAAGTTGTGATTGTACGCTTTTACTCCGGCTTCTTTTAAAGTAAGCAGTTGTTCCACGCTCGCCGTTCCATTGCAGGCGATGAGGCGCAGCTCTGGCGCCACCTCGATTACCGCCTTCGCCACGTCGCAGACAAACTTGAGGGTTTTGTCATTTAGCCCTTTATCGGCGGTTACGAGACAAAAGCCCAACGCTCCGTTGTCTCTCGCTCTGATGGCTTCTTCTTTTATCTTTTCAATCGGTTTTTGTTTGTATCTCTCTATGTCGGCTTTGTATCTCACGCTTTGAGAGCAAAATTTGCAATCTTCTTTGCAAGTGCCACTATTGATGTTGCAGATTGAACATAAAAAAATTTCTTCACTCATTATTTACTCCTTTTATAAGAGAAAAATTCACTTTTAAACGACTTCTCTTTCTTTTTTTTGGCAAAGTAAGTGACAACAAGATCATCTTCTTTGACTTCAAGCATTACGCACTCCGAGACGGGTTTGTCTCTAGCGCAACTCTCTCCAGGGTTTAAAAAAAGGGTTCCGTCGATGAACTCAGATTTAAAGTTATGCGTGTGCCCAAAGATGACAATCTCCGTGTCGGGAGTCATATAGCGGGGGAGATGCATGAGTTTGAATGTTGTCTGCGCAATTTTAAAATAGTGCGGTTCTTGCACCAAATTGTAGTCGTTTTGATGAGTCATTAGGTGGTTATCGTTGTTTCCATAAACCACAACGTATCTTTTGCCACAATTTTTCAAAAGTTCAAGCGTTTCAAGTTCGCAAATATCGCCCGCATGGACGATAAATTCCGCTCCTTCGTCTAAAAGCAAAGTTAAAGCTTGGTTAGCTTTTTTTACTTTTTTATGAGTGTCCGAGAGTATTCCTATCTTCATCGTTTACTTTTTCGCTTGAGCGACTTGCGTCTCTTCCTCTCTAGGAGTCCGAGCTTTACATTTGACGCACTCGTAAACTTCTTTGTTTCTATAAGTGCGCGGAGCTAAAACTCCTGTGCAACCCTTCTCTTTGCATTTTATGGTCGTTGGCTCAAACTTTGAGATAAATTTACATTCTGGGTAGTTGTTGCATCCCCAAAATGGACCCCGACGAGAGTTTTTGAGGCTGATGGTTCCGCCACAATCGGGACATGGCGTTTCACTATTTTTCTCTTGTACGTTTATGCTCTTTGTGCTTTTGCAGTCTGGATAGTTGCTACACGCCAAAAATTGACCGTTGCGACCATTTTTAATCACCATGTCGCTTCCACATTTGTCGCATTTTTCTTCGCATTTTTCTTCGCCTATCTCTTCTGCTTTTTTAGCTGTGGGGTTTCCCTCTTCATCGGACTGTTCAGTGTATTTGCAAACAGGGAAACCGCTACATGCGATGAAATTTCCAAAACGACCGCTTCTTAGCAGTAGTTCATGCTCTCCACATTTTGGACAAGTTCTCCCAAGCGGTTTTGCAAGTTTTAAAGAGATGATATTTGTTTTACCGTCTTCAACTTGTTGCATAAACGGAAAGTAAAAGTCGCTTAAAAGTTTTTGCCAATCGACTTGACCCTCTGAAACTTCATCAAGTTTTTCTTCCATGTTTGCGGTAAAAGAGATGTCAACGATGTTCGCGAAGTGCTTCTCTAAGAGTTCAGTGACGGTAAAAGCTATCTCCGTAGGAATGATTTGCTTTTTTTCGATCGTGACGTACGTGCGAGAACTTAAAGTGGCGACGGTTGGAGCGTAGGTGGATGGACGACCAACTCCCTCGCTCTCGAGTTTTTTAATCAAACTGGCTTCAGAGTAACGTGGCGGCGGCTCTGTAAAATGTTGCTCAGGCTTGACGCTTTGAAGCTCCGCTTTGTCTCCCTCTTTTAAAGTAGGGAGAAGTTTGTCTTTGTCTTCCGTACCCGTAACGGCGTAAAAACCGTCAAAAATAAGTTTGCGCCCACTTGCTCGGTATTCGTTTTCATTGCCCGTAAAGATGATGCTTTGTTGCTCAAACCTCGCGTCTTCCATTTGACAAGCCATAAAGCGCTCATAAATCAGACGGTAAAGTTTGATCTCATCGGCTTTTAAAAAACTTTGCGCCACTTCTGGAGTAAACTGAAGCATTGTTGGACGAATGGCCTCGTGAGCTTCTTGCGCCCCTTTTGATTTTTTCGTGTAAACTTTAGGTTCCGATGGAAGATATTTTTTGCCATATTTGCTTTCGATGACGTCGCGAACAGAGTCAATGGCTTCCGCCGCGAGATTGAGTGAATCCGTTCTCATGTATGTTATGACGCCAGAAGTGCCATCAGGGGTTCTTACTCCCTCATACAAGGTTTGCGCCACCATCATAGTTTTTTGAGGAGTAAACCCTAATTTACTCGATGCGGTTTGTTGTAGAGTCGACGTCATAAAAGGTGGAGGCGTTGAACTTTTTCTCTCTTTTGTTTCTATTTTAGTGATAATAAAATTATCAGTTTTTACGCTTGACGTAATATTGTCGGCTTGCGTTTTGTTCTCAATAGACATTTTGGATATTTTATCGCCTTTGTGAGAGATAAGCGCGGCGTCTATGTCTTTTTTAAATAGAGTGTCTATGCTCCAGTATTCAACAGGAATAAAAGCTTTTATTTCACGTTCGCGTTCAACTACAAGTTTAAGAGTTGAAGATTGGACGCGACCTCCCGAGAGACCTTTTTGGATTTTGCTAGCGAGTAAGGGTGAAAGTTTATACCCCACCACTCGGTCAAGCATGCGACGAGCTTGTTGCGCGTTTACCATGTCCATGTCTATCTTAC
>ERZ889078.1435-NODE-1435-length-18949-cov-14.155023_pt1 | contig 18949 bp, 11 predicted proteins | sample MGYA00521266_ERZ889078 | MGnify/ENA primary metagenome ERZ889078 (study PRJEB32303, sample SAMEA104408618) | aquatic metagenome | biome: Brackish water; feature: Pelagic; material: water | place: Baltic Sea | collected 2014-06-16T06:34:00 | depth 76,534 m ...
AACTACATTTATCAAAGAGGCTAATCAACACAATCATCTTCATCAAGAAAATTCTCAAAAAAAATTGCAAAATGAAAACGAACTACAAAAAGTGAAACAGTTAGAAGTTCCAGCAGTTGTTACAGATGCCGAGATAATTCCATTAAAAGATAAAGTACAATGAAAAAATCATCAAAAGAGTTTAGACTACTCCAGCGAGATAGAATACTCAAAAATAAGCCGTGGTTAAAGTCCACGGGTGCGAGAACTGTACAGGGTAGAGAAAAAAGTAAAATGAATGCTTTGAAATCAAACCCCGAATTTCATCAACTTATGAAAGAAGCTCAGGAACTCTTTAAACGACAGAGAGAGTTACACAAAACTATACTTACATAAATAATCGTTTTATGGCTCAATAAATTACATGACAATTATAGGTGATTTTGTTCGATATATTTTATAAATCACTTTTTCTCTTCAAAAAGATTTTCCGAAATACTTTTTAATGTTTCATAATTTTCTTTTGATTGTTTTATTGCTTCTTGAAATGCAAGACCTTGAATAATAGTTTTATATAAATTAGGTTTTTTCACCCTCCAATTTCTTAAGGTCTTTACATCTAAATCTAAGAATCCAGCCATATCTCTTTGTGTCATAACATCCCTTTTTAAAAGAGAAATTACAAGATTATTGCTGATTATGAAACAAGGTAAAATATACCCCTATTATTAAATATAGTGACTTATAATACCCTTTTTAATAATTAGTAGGTAATATACACCTCTAATTATACAATTAAAGGGATTTAATGAGCATCCAGTCAATCCAAGCCTATTTAAACAATGCAAACAGACTGCTTCAGACTGGTAATGCAAGAGAGCATAGTTATAGAGGCGATTTACAGCAACTTCTTAATGATATTATCAATGACGATGAGGTTATAGTCACAAATGAACCTGCTCGCATAGTCAAAGTTGGCGCACCCGACTATAGTATTACAAAAAATAACATCCCCATAGGTTACATAGAAGCAAAAGACATAAACAAACCATTAGACTCAAAAGAGTACAAAGAGCAGTTTGATAGATATAAAAATGCACTTCCAAACCTCATTATTACAGATTATTTAGATTTTTGGTTTTATAAAAATGGTGCTTTGACTATAAAGGTATCAATAGCAAAAATAACAGATGGCGTAATAATCCCATTAGAAGAAAATTACAGTTTATTTACTAACAATATAAAAGACTTTACCTCTTTTAAATCTCAAACAATAACTTCACCACTTAACCTTGCAAAACTTATGGCGGGTAAAGCGAGACTACTTGAAGATGTTTTGGAAAAAGCAATACTTAGTGATGATGAAAATAATGATGCAGATATGTCACTTAAAAATCAGATGGAAGTCTTTAAAGCAAATCTTATACATGACATTACACCCAGTCAGTTTGCGGACGTATATGCTCAAACTATAGCCTACGGAATGTTTGCTGCACGACTTCACGATAAAACATTGGAGAATTTTTCAAGACAAGAAGCGGTATTTTTAATCCCTAAAACCAATCCATTTTTAAGAGGCTTGTTCTCATACATAAGTGGTGCTGAATGTGATGATAGGCTTATATGGATAATTGACTCTTTAGCTGAAATATTTTTAGCAACAGACCTTGCAAAAATCCTTAGTGGTTTTGGGCAAAAGACAGGACAAGATGACCCCATTATCCACTTTTATGAAACATTTTTGGGCGAGTACAATCCGGCACTACGAAAAGCGAGAGGTGTTTGGTACACTCCTGAAGCGGTTGTAAGTTTTATAGTAAGAGCGTGTGATGAAGTTTTAAAAGAAGAGTTTGGTATAGAAGATGGACTTACAGACGATACAAAGATAAAGATAAAAACAGAGAGTGAAACAGTTTTATATACAAAAGATGGCAAAACAAAACTAAAAGACCAAACAATAGAAAAAGAAGTACATAAAGTACAAATACTTGACCCTGCAACAGGAACGGGCACTTTTTTAGCTGAAACTATTAAGTTTATAAAAAAAGACTTTTTTGGTAGTTGGAGTTCTTATGTAGAAGAGCATCTCATACCACGACTTAACGGTTTTGAGTTACTGATGGCTTCTTATGCTATGGCTCACCTAAAGCTTGATTTACTACTTATTGAAACGGGCTACAAGCCCATAAATCAAAAAAGATTTAACATATTTCTCACTAACTCACTTGAAGAAGCAACACTTACACAAAACAATCTTTTTCAATGGTATGCAAGAGAATCACTTGAAGCAAGTCGTGTTAAAAAAGAAACTCCCGTTATGGTTGTTATGGGTAATCCGCCTTATAGTGGGCATTCTTCAAATAAAAATGCTTTTATAGATGGTTTACTTGAAGATTATAAAAAAGAATGGGATGGCTCTAAACTAAAAGAAAGAAATCCAAAATGGCTAAATGATGACTATGTGAAGTTTATAAGATATAGCGAGAGTTATATCCAAAAAAATGAAGAGGGTATTTTAGGATTTATTACAAATCATAGTTATCTTGACAATCCAACTTTTAGAGGTATGAGATATCATTTATTAAGTACATTTGACAAAATTTATATCATTGACTTGCATGGTAACTCAAAGAAAAAAGAGATAGCATTGGATGGTACTAAAGATGAAAATGTATTTGATATTATGCAGGGTGTCGCGATTATTATAGGGATTAAGAAAAAAATAAAATCTAAAAAACTTGCAGAGCTTTACCTGTATGACATGTATGGAAGAAGAGATTTTAAATATACAGCTTTAAGTGAAAATAGTTTGAAAAGTTTACCTTTTGAAAAAATCAAATATTCTCAACCTCAATTTTATTTTGTAAAAAAAGATTTTTCTGCTTTAAGTGATTATGAAAATGGTTTTAATGTTAGTGGATTATTTACAATTAATTCCGCAGGAATAGTTACATCAAGAGATGCTTTAGTTATAAGTCAATCAAAGCAAGATTTAGACAATAGGATGAAACAGTTTTTTGATAATGACAAATCATTTATACAAAACAATATGGGTGTTAAAGAAAATAGTAGTTTTAAAGTTGATGCAATTAAAAATATTTGCAATTATGATGAAGCTTTTATAAAAGATATTAATTATAGACCTTTTGATACGAGATATATTTATTTGGATAATAATTTTATTGAAAGAAGTCGTAATAATGTTATGCGACACTTTGTTCAACAAAATATAGGTTTATCATTAACGAGGCAATTAAAAACATCTGATAGTTATCATCATATCTTTATAACAAATAAAATCTTTGAATCATGTCTTGTCTCAAATAAAACAAGTGAAATTGGCTATGGACTACCATTATATTTATACCCTAACAAAAACTCATTTGAAACAGAGCGAACACCAAACCTAAACCTCGAAATAGTAGCAGATATTGGAAAAGCATTAAATCTAAAATTCACACCTGAAAAAGAAGATGATAAAACGACATTTGCACCCATAGACATCTTAGACTACATCTATGCAGTTCTTCACTCTCCAAATTATAGAGAAAAATACAAAGAGTTCTTAAAGATAGACTTTCCAAGAGTTCCATATCCAGACCCGAAAACATTTTGGCAATTTGTAGCTTTAGGAAGTGAGCTAAGAGCCTTACATCTAATGGAGAGTGATACACTAAACGATAGAGTTATCGATATAGATGGCGAAGGCGAAATGATTATCACTAACAAGCTCAATAAAAAAGATGCAACAATCGAAAATGACTTAGTCACTCTAAAGTTAAATGCTGATATTGCTATAATCAATATTCCATTAGTGGCATGGGAGTTTTATATAGGTGGCTACCAGCCGGCTCAAAAGTGGCTTAAAGATAGAGTGGGCAGAGAATTAAGCAGAACAGACTTAAAACACTACAATAAAATCATCAATGCACTTACCAAAACTGATACCCTCATGAAAGAGATAGATAAAATATAAGGGTAAAAAATAATATTCGCATTTAAAGAAGATTATGAAAAATATTTGATGGAAGTCTTATAATACTGATTGTATTGGTAAGTGATATTATTAATGTAAGAAACTGATAACTAATAATTTGAATTTAAAGACATCTTTTATATAATAATCAAACTACAACATACATTTTAAATAAAATAATTAACAATTTAATATTAAAGTACACCTAAAAGTACACCTTTGTTGTTTTAGTCTATTTTAAAGCCCTTAAACAGGAATATCTGGCACAACTATATATTATGGGAAAAAGAAGAAGATAACTAACTTTAACCCCCTACAAATAGCCCTTATTTACTTACTTCTAAGAAACTATTAAACTACAAATAGATACAATTATTCATAAATAGTTACAAAAAAGTACACCACAAAAGTACACCTTTTTTGAATAAAAGTACACCTTAGTAATTTAAAGGCTATAAAATGACTGAATACATAAGCATTAACATACCAAACAAAGACTGCAAAGGGATGTTCTTACTTGCAGATAGTGATATAAAATCAATAGTATCTACAGGTGAAGCGAATAAGCTTATTGATAAAACCTTTAAAATACAACTTAGAACAAAAGTTGATGGGAAGCGAGGGAAAAAAACATTTTCGTTCGAGAGTAAAAAAATAACATTCTTAAAAGCCATTGAACATGTGGCAGCTCAAAGAGCAGAAACGAGAGATATTTTAAAGGCTACCGGAACACTAAGAGAACAAAAAGAAGTTGATGTAGTAAAAATACAAAAAACATTCCTTGAAGAGATAGAACCATACCTTGATAATAAATCTATTGAAGTGAGATTTAATACAATCGAAGTATATAAGACAGCACTCAATAATCATTCCAAGCCTTTACATAACAAATATTTAGATGAGATAAAAATATCAGATATTCAATCAATAATTACAAACCTTATGAAAACAAGAGCACCGGCAACGGTTAGCGTATTTGGGCGAACTCTCAGAGTATTTTTGAGAGATTTAAAAGCACCGGTTGTTTTAGAGTGGGATAAGTTAAAATTCCCAGAGGTTGATAATGTCAAAAAATATGTACTTAAGCTTGATGATACAAAAAAGATAATCGCATGTATGAGAGCTTATAGCGGAACTACAGTTGATGGAGAAACTTTTTATGTATTTGAAGAGATTAGAAACATATTTGCTTTTTTACTTACAGGCAGACGGATAAATGAAGTTATTGGCTTGAAATATTCAGATATAAACTTTGAAAATAAAACTTTTACAATTCCATCATCAAGAGCAAAAGGCAAAACAGCATTACATTTCAATATTGACGATAATTTACTTGAAGCAATACACAGTCAGGCACGAATAAATAATATAGACCTCAACAAAGAGCTACCGGATAAAGTATTGTTTGAGTATTGCAGGGAAACACCACGATACCACTTTCAAAATCTTCTTGCTTCAATGGGGCTTCCAAAATTAAGACTGCATGACATTCGGCACATGTTAGCTTCAACACTTATTCAAAATAAAGCGGCTATAGCTGATGTATCTGTAATGTTAGGACATTCAAGCATAAAGACAACAGAGCAACGGTACGCAAATAAATCCGCAGACCAAGCGAGTAGGGCTACTGATGCTTTAAATGATTTAATGAGAGGTATATAATTATGGCACGACCAAGTAATAAAGAAATTGAAAAAAGAAATAAAATTATAGAGGTAGGTGTTTTCAAAAGAGATAATGAGATTTATACTAAGTTTGAAGACTTTTTAAAATTACAAGATGATTCTTTTGTACATCCTTATTATTTTTGTAGAGAATGTGAAAAACGAGATATTTATAGTAATAATTTTTATAAAGACATGATGAAAGCAAGAGTAAAAAAATATTCAAATCCTAAGCCTCCATTTTCTGATGAAGAAATAGTGCAATATGGAATGATTACTGGTAAAAATGAAATTATCGAAAAAAATAGTTTTCATGAACAACTTGATAAATATTATAAACTAAAACTAATTGATGATTTTTTAGATGATTTTATAAGTCAATATTTTTTATATTTAGCAGTTGACATACAACATAGTTATCAATTATATTTTAAGGACGAATATAAAAATTATAAAAATAAAGGTTATGTAACCAGTAATGATATGAATAAAGATATACTTAAAAATGCAGTTAGTAAAGAGAGGTATAATTATTTTAATAGTAGCTATGGGAATAATTTAAGATTAGAATTGATTGTCGAAAAAAGTTTTGCTTTTGACGAACCATTATCAGATGAAGAAAAAAATAACATCATAGAAGAACTAAATAAATATGATTCTCGACCAGATAAAACTTTAGTGCATAGACACCCACTATTTCATGAGATAGATGCAATAACAAACAATAAAAATAAAAATATTTATGCTGAACTTGATTTAACAAAACCATTAGATGAAATACTTAGTTATGTGACACGATTAAAAAAAGATTTTGATGAAGACCCGAGTAAATTTCCAAATGCTTATGAATTATTAGGTGAAACACAAACGCCTTACAAGTGTGATTTAGATAAATGTGAAATATACAAAGATACAAGAAGTCCTAAACCTATTAGTGGGCGGTTAGCTGATATACTTTTTATCTATGATTGTAAAAAAGTTAATGAATTAGCCGGAGCGGATTTGCTCACTAATGATTATATTACAGATGAAATTAATAGCTATTGGAGAAATGTAAAAAATATTTCAACAGAACGCTTTTATTCGTTAAGCGAGTATTATGCAATCGCTAAAGAGTACATAGATGATAAAAGATACGTAGAGTATTTAACAGGTGTTTCAAAACCTCCACTCTAACTTTACGTTTCTATAATCCCCCTTATTAAACACCCATCAACGCCCTATTATTAGGGAAAAATTTATCATATATAATGGCATTTATATTCACATATAAGGACTTATCAAATGATAACAAACTACGACAACATAATCCCCCAAGGTGTACTCTTTAATCTCAAACAGATTGAAGATATGAATCTAATCAAAACAGACATGAGCAAAAAACTTATCTATGCCGGTGAACTTGAAACCGTCAAAATTGGTAAAAAGTTACATGTATCACGAACAGAGCTAATCAGATACCTCAACGATAATACAATCCAAAAATCAGCTTAAGGCGGTGGCAATAGCTACCGCTTAGACTTCATATTATGATGAAGTTTTGGGGATAGCTACCCATACCCGCTTAGAGGGTACGCAAAGACGTTTGTAGATTAAAGTACAAAGGTATCCTTATGGATAAATATCTAAAACAACAGCTCAAGGCATGGGCATATGACAAAATAGTTTCAAATCCAAAGAAGTTTGGTGGAGATTTTGGGAACGCACATATTATGTATGCATACCTAATAGAGTTTTACGGTAGTAGTTTAGTAAATGAACTTGAAGAACAACAGATGAGTATTCTCTCTACTATTTCAAGGGATAGAAATAAATTATTATTGAAACATCCTGAACTTGATTGTAGAATTAAGCACAAAGCAAAAGTAAAATCTAATGCAGTGGGGAATAAGTCTTAATATAAAATCTGATTTTGATAGTGAGCGATGGGGATTACCACCACCAAGTAAAACAAGGTGGCTTAGTAAGATGGACGGTACAAAAACATTACAAGTATTATATCATTTTATGTATATGCCTCAAAGCTGGAAAGAGTGGCAAAGAGTGGCTTCTATCAAAGTTCAGATACAAGAATTGCTTCCACATGTAGAGTTTGATGAGTATGTGCTATTTGATGAGGTGAAGCGAGTTTATACCATTGCAGAAATGGGGGAATATTTCACTAAGTTTGTAAAGTATCAAAAGCCATTGTATCCAAGTGGTAAAAATGAGTTTATGCGTTCTTTGACAATTTATGCGATGAGGCTTCATTATGAAAGTATGTTGCACTTTGAGGCAGTTATGGCAATGGCACTTCATTTTAATTCCAAGTGTGGATTAGATTATTCATTTAGAGAGTTGAACAGGAAAGCCAGAGCCATATTTGAACTTGATAGAACTACATGGAAAGTGAAGTTATCGGATGCCGAACTCAAAGAGGCACATAAAAGAGGCAGTGAAATATCTTCACAAAAGATGAGGGATAAATCTAAAAGTTTGAGAGATGAAGCAATCAAGTTAAAAGCTGATGGAAAAACTCTTAATGCTATTAGTCAGGTATTAGATATTTCTCTCTCAACTGTTAGAAGATATGTATCTTGATATGAGGTGTGTGACCATATTGACAACAGCAAATGAACACATACCTAAATTAGGGTATTTCAAAGCCCTCGTTTAGTCTTATATTATGACAACAGCAAATGAACACTTAAAGATGAAAAAGGGTTGAAAAATGGGTAAATATAAAATAACTGATGAAATGTTAGAGAATATCGAATATTATGCAGAAGACGAATATTCATTAGATGATATGTTTGATGAACTAAACATATCTAAAACATTAATGAAAGATGAGCAGATACGAGAAGCCTTTGAGAGAGGGCTTGAAAAAAACTATCTTATTTATGCGGTTGATGGTATGAGCGATAAAGATATTGCAGATGAATTTGAAATAACAGCCGAGCAGTGTCTTCTATGGAGTGTAAAGCATAGTGAAAAGATTAAAGAGGCAAAACAAAAAATAAAAGATGATAAAAGACATGCCACAAAACAATTTAGTGACCCACTTTATAGTGGTATGGTTAATGTTATAAAACAAAATGGAAATTCTGACATAGTAATCTCTCAAAAAGTATTAGGTGATGATATACAAGCTATTGTAAAAAAAGTAAAAAGCGGTAATGCAGATGATTTAATAACGATGCTTACTACAAATATTTTACAGTTACAATTATTTAATGGAACGGTAACTCAAAATTTAATGGGTGATGCAGGCAAGCAACTCGATAATTTTGAGAAGTTGTCAAGTATGCAGATTAAAGTGATGCAGGAAACGCGAAAAAGTATCATGGCTATAAATGAAATTACTAACCCAAAAAGAACTACATTTATCAAAGAGGCTAATCAACACAATCATCTTCATCAAGAAAATTCTCAAAAAAAATTGCAAAATGAAAACGAACTACAAAAAGTGAAACAGTTAGAAGTTCCAGCAGTTGTTACAGATGCCGAGATAATTCCATTAAAAGATAAAGTACAATGAAAAAATCATCAAAAGAGTTTAGACTACTCCAGCGAGATAGAATACTCAAAAATAAGCCGTGGTTAAAGTCCACGGGTGCGAGAACTGTACAGGGTAGAGAAAAAAGTAAAATGAATGCTTTGAAATCAAACCCCGAATTTCATCAACTTATGAAAGAAGCTCAGGAACTCTTTAAACGACAGAGAGAGTTACACAAAACTATACTTACATAAATAATCGTTTTATGGCTCAATAAATTACATGACAATTATAGGTGATTTTGTTCGATATATTTTATAAATCACTTTTTCTCTTCAAAAAGATTTTCCGAAATACTTTTTAATGTTTCATAATTTTCTTTTGATTGTTTTATTGCTTCTTGAAATGCAAGACCTTGAATAATAGTTTTATATAAATTAGGTTTTTTCACCCTCCAATTTCTTAAGGTCTTTACATCTAAATCTAAGAATCCAGCCATATCTCTTTGTGTCATAACATCCCTTTTTAAAAGAGAAATTACAAGATTATTGCTGATTATGAAACAAGGTAAAATATACCCCTATTATTAAATATAGTGACTTATAATACCCTTTTTAATAATTAGTAGGTAATATACACCTCTAATTATACAATTAAAGGGATTTAATGAGCATCCAGTCAATCCAAGCCTATTTAAACAATGCAAACAGACTGCTTCAGACTGGTAATGCAAGAGAGCATAGTTATAGAGGCGATTTACAGCAACTTCTTAATGATATTATCAATGACGATGAGGTTATAGTCACAAATGAACCTGCTCGCATAGTCAAAGTTGGCGCACCCGACTATAGTATTACAAAAAATAACATCCCCATAGGTTACATAGAAGCAAAAGACATAAACAAACCATTAGACTCAAAAGAGTACAAAGAGCAGTTTGATAGATATAAAAATGCACTTCCAAACCTCATTATTACAGATTATTTAGATTTTTGGTTTTATAAAAATGGTGCTTTGACTATAAAGGTATCAATAGCAAAAATAACAGATGGCGTAATAATCCCATTAGAAGAAAATTACAGTTTATTTACTAACAATATAAAAGACTTTACCTCTTTTAAATCTCAAACAATAACTTCACCACTTAACCTTGCAAAACTTATGGCGGGTAAAGCGAGACTACTTGAAGATGTTTTGGAAAAAGCAATACTTAGTGATGATGAAAATAATGATGCAGATATGTCACTTAAAAATCAGATGGAAGTCTTTAAAGCAAATCTTATACATGACATTACACCCAGTCAGTTTGCGGACGTATATGCTCAAACTATAGCCTACGGAATGTTTGCTGCACGACTTCACGATAAAACATTGGAGAATTTTTCAAGACAAGAAGCGGTATTTTTAATCCCTAAAACCAATCCATTTTTAAGAGGCTTGTTCTCATACATAAGTGGTGCTGAATGTGATGATAGGCTTATATGGATAATTGACTCTTTAGCTGAAATATTTTTAGCAACAGACCTTGCAAAAATCCTTAGTGGTTTTGGGCAAAAGACAGGACAAGATGACCCCATTATCCACTTTTATGAAACATTTTTGGGCGAGTACAATCCGGCACTACGAAAAGCGAGAGGTGTTTGGTACACTCCTGAAGCGGTTGTAAGTTTTATAGTAAGAGCGTGTGATGAAGTTTTAAAAGAAGAGTTTGGTATAGAAGATGGACTTACAGACGATACAAAGATAAAGATAAAAACAGAGAGTGAAACAGTTTTATATACAAAAGATGGCAAAACAAAACTAAAAGACCAAACAATAGAAAAAGAAGTACATAAAGTACAAATACTTGACCCTGCAACAGGAACGGGCACTTTTTTAGCTGAAACTATTAAGTTTATAAAAAAAGACTTTTTTGGTAGTTGGAGTTCTTATGTAGAAGAGCATCTCATACCACGACTTAACGGTTTTGAGTTACTGATGGCTTCTTATGCTATGGCTCACCTAAAGCTTGATTTACTACTTATTGAAACGGGCTACAAGCCCATAAATCAAAAAAGATTTAACATATTTCTCACTAACTCACTTGAAGAAGCAACACTTACACAAAACAATCTTTTTCAATGGTATGCAAGAGAATCACTTGAAGCAAGTCGTGTTAAAAAAGAAACTCCCGTTATGGTTGTTATGGGTAATCCGCCTTATAGTGGGCATTCTTCAAATAAAAATGCTTTTATAGATGGTTTACTTGAAGATTATAAAAAAGAATGGGATGGCTCTAAACTAAAAGAAAGAAATCCAAAATGGCTAAATGATGACTATGTGAAGTTTATAAGATATAGCGAGAGTTATATCCAAAAAAATGAAGAGGGTATTTTAGGATTTATTACAAATCATAGTTATCTTGACAATCCAACTTTTAGAGGTATGAGATATCATTTATTAAGTACATTTGACAAAATTTATATCATTGACTTGCATGGTAACTCAAAGAAAAAAGAGATAGCATTGGATGGTACTAAAGATGAAAATGTATTTGATATTATGCAGGGTGTCGCGATTATTATAGGGATTAAGAAAAAAATAAAATCTAAAAAACTTGCAGAGCTTTACCTGTATGACATGTATGGAAGAAGAGATTTTAAATATACAGCTTTAAGTGAAAATAGTTTGAAAAGTTTACCTTTTGAAAAAATCAAATATTCTCAACCTCAATTTTATTTTGTAAAAAAAGATTTTTCTGCTTTAAGTGATTATGAAAATGGTTTTAATGTTAGTGGATTATTTACAATTAATTCCGCAGGAATAGTTACATCAAGAGATGCTTTAGTTATAAGTCAATCAAAGCAAGATTTAGACAATAGGATGAAACAGTTTTTTGATAATGACAAATCATTTATACAAAACAATATGGGTGTTAAAGAAAATAGTAGTTTTAAAGTTGATGCAATTAAAAATATTTGCAATTATGATGAAGCTTTTATAAAAGATATTAATTATAGACCTTTTGATACGAGATATATTTATTTGGATAATAATTTTATTGAAAGAAGTCGTAATAATGTTATGCGACACTTTGTTCAACAAAATATAGGTTTATCATTAACGAGGCAATTAAAAACATCTGATAGTTATCATCATATCTTTATAACAAATAAAATCTTTGAATCATGTCTTGTCTCAAATAAAACAAGTGAAATTGGCTATGGACTACCATTATATTTATACCCTAACAAAAACTCATTTGAAACAGAGCGAACACCAAACCTAAACCTCGAAATAGTAGCAGATATTGGAAAAGCATTAAATCTAAAATTCACACCTGAAAAAGAAGATGATAAAACGACATTTGCACCCATAGACATCTTAGACTACATCTATGCAGTTCTTCACTCTCCAAATTATAGAGAAAAATACAAAGAGTTCTTAAAGATAGACTTTCCAAGAGTTCCATATCCAGACCCGAAAACATTTTGGCAATTTGTAGCTTTAGGAAGTGAGCTAAGAGCCTTACATCTAATGGAGAGTGATACACTAAACGATAGAGTTATCGATATAGATGGCGAAGGCGAAATGATTATCACTAACAAGCTCAATAAAAAAGATGCAACAATCGAAAATGACTTAGTCACTCTAAAGTTAAATGCTGATATTGCTATAATCAATATTCCATTAGTGGCATGGGAGTTTTATATAGGTGGCTACCAGCCGGCTCAAAAGTGGCTTAAAGATAGAGTGGGCAGAGAATTAAGCAGAACAGACTTAAAACACTACAATAAAATCATCAATGCACTTACCAAAACTGATACCCTCATGAAAGAGATAGATAAAATATAAGGGTAAAAAATAATATTCGCATTTAAAGAAGATTATGAAAAATATTTGATGGAAGTCTTATAATACTGATTGTATTGGTAAGTGATATTATTAATGTAAGAAACTGATAACTAATAATTTGAATTTAAAGACATCTTTTATATAATAATCAAACTACAACATACATTTTAAATAAAATAATTAACAATTTAATATTAAAGTACACCTAAAAGTACACCTTTGTTGTTTTAGTCTATTTTAAAGCCCTTAAACAGGAATATCTGGCACAACTATATATTATGGGAAAAAGAAGAAGATAACTAACTTTAACCCCCTACAAATAGCCCTTATTTACTTACTTCTAAGAAACTATTAAACTACAAATAGATACAATTATTCATAAATAGTTACAAAAAAGTACACCACAAAAGTACACCTTTTTTGAATAAAAGTACACCTTAGTAATTTAAAGGCTATAAAATGACTGAATACATAAGCATTAACATACCAAACAAAGACTGCAAAGGGATGTTCTTACTTGCAGATAGTGATATAAAATCAATAGTATCTACAGGTGAAGCGAATAAGCTTATTGATAAAACCTTTAAAATACAACTTAGAACAAAAGTTGATGGGAAGCGAGGGAAAAAAACATTTTCGTTCGAGAGTAAAAAAATAACATTCTTAAAAGCCATTGAACATGTGGCAGCTCAAAGAGCAGAAACGAGAGATATTTTAAAGGCTACCGGAACACTAAGAGAACAAAAAGAAGTTGATGTAGTAAAAATACAAAAAACATTCCTTGAAGAGATAGAACCATACCTTGATAATAAATCTATTGAAGTGAGATTTAATACAATCGAAGTATATAAGACAGCACTCAATAATCATTCCAAGCCTTTACATAACAAATATTTAGATGAGATAAAAATATCAGATATTCAATCAATAATTACAAACCTTATGAAAACAAGAGCACCGGCAACGGTTAGCGTATTTGGGCGAACTCTCAGAGTATTTTTGAGAGATTTAAAAGCACCGGTTGTTTTAGAGTGGGATAAGTTAAAATTCCCAGAGGTTGATAATGTCAAAAAATATGTACTTAAGCTTGATGATACAAAAAAGATAATCGCATGTATGAGAGCTTATAGCGGAACTACAGTTGATGGAGAAACTTTTTATGTATTTGAAGAGATTAGAAACATATTTGCTTTTTTACTTACAGGCAGACGGATAAATGAAGTTATTGGCTTGAAATATTCAGATATAAACTTTGAAAATAAAACTTTTACAATTCCATCATCAAGAGCAAAAGGCAAAACAGCATTACATTTCAATATTGACGATAATTTACTTGAAGCAATACACAGTCAGGCACGAATAAATAATATAGACCTCAACAAAGAGCTACCGGATAAAGTATTGTTTGAGTATTGCAGGGAAACACCACGATACCACTTTCAAAATCTTCTTGCTTCAATGGGGCTTCCAAAATTAAGACTGCATGACATTCGGCACATGTTAGCTTCAACACTTATTCAAAATAAAGCGGCTATAGCTGATGTATCTGTAATGTTAGGACATTCAAGCATAAAGACAACAGAGCAACGGTACGCAAATAAATCCGCAGACCAAGCGAGTAGGGCTACTGATGCTTTAAATGATTTAATGAGAGGTATATAATTATGGCACGACCAAGTAATAAAGAAATTGAAAAAAGAAATAAAATTATAGAGGTAGGTGTTTTCAAAAGAGATAATGAGATTTATACTAAGTTTGAAGACTTTTTAAAATTACAAGATGATTCTTTTGTACATCCTTATTATTTTTGTAGAGAATGTGAAAAACGAGATATTTATAGTAATAATTTTTATAAAGACATGATGAAAGCAAGAGTAAAAAAATATTCAAATCCTAAGCCTCCATTTTCTGATGAAGAAATAGTGCAATATGGAATGATTACTGGTAAAAATGAAATTATCGAAAAAAATAGTTTTCATGAACAACTTGATAAATATTATAAACTAAAACTAATTGATGATTTTTTAGATGATTTTATAAGTCAATATTTTTTATATTTAGCAGTTGACATACAACATAGTTATCAATTATATTTTAAGGACGAATATAAAAATTATAAAAATAAAGGTTATGTAACCAGTAATGATATGAATAAAGATATACTTAAAAATGCAGTTAGTAAAGAGAGGTATAATTATTTTAATAGTAGCTATGGGAATAATTTAAGATTAGAATTGATTGTCGAAAAAAGTTTTGCTTTTGACGAACCATTATCAGATGAAGAAAAAAATAACATCATAGAAGAACTAAATAAATATGATTCTCGACCAGATAAAACTTTAGTGCATAGACACCCACTATTTCATGAGATAGATGCAATAACAAACAATAAAAATAAAAATATTTATGCTGAACTTGATTTAACAAAACCATTAGATGAAATACTTAGTTATGTGACACGATTAAAAAAAGATTTTGATGAAGACCCGAGTAAATTTCCAAATGCTTATGAATTATTAGGTGAAACACAAACGCCTTACAAGTGTGATTTAGATAAATGTGAAATATACAAAGATACAAGAAGTCCTAAACCTATTAGTGGGCGGTTAGCTGATATACTTTTTATCTATGATTGTAAAAAAGTTAATGAATTAGCCGGAGCGGATTTGCTCACTAATGATTATATTACAGATGAAATTAATAGCTATTGGAGAAATGTAAAAAATATTTCAACAGAACGCTTTTATTCGTTAAGCGAGTATTATGCAATCGCTAAAGAGTACATAGATGATAAAAGATACGTAGAGTATTTAACAGGTGTTTCAAAACCTCCACTCTAACTTTACGTTTCTATAATCCCCCTTATTAAACACCCATCAACGCCCTATTATTAGGGAAAAATTTATCATATATAATGGCATTTATATTCACATATAAGGACTTATCAAATGATAACAAACTACGACAACATAATCCCCCAAGGTGTACTCTTTAATCTCAAACAGATTGAAGATATGAATCTAATCAAAACAGACATGAGCAAAAAACTTATCTATGCCGGTGAACTTGAAACCGTCAAAATTGGTAAAAAGTTACATGTATCACGAACAGAGCTAATCAGATACCTCAACGATAATACAATCCAAAAATCAGCTTAAGGCGGTGGCAATAGCTACCGCTTAGACTTCATATTATGATGAAGTTTTGGGGATAGCTACCCATACCCGCTTAGAGGGTACGCAAAGACGTTTGTAGATTAAAGTACAAAGGTATCCTTATGGATAAATATCTAAAACAACAGCTCAAGGCATGGGCATATGACAAAATAGTTTCAAATCCAAAGAAGTTTGGTGGAGATTTTGGGAACGCACATATTATGTATGCATACCTAATAGAGTTTTACGGTAGTAGTTTAGTAAATGAACTTGAAGAACAACAGATGAGTATTCTCTCTACTATTTCAAGGGATAGAAATAAATTATTATTGAAACATCCTGAACTTGATTGTAGAATTAAGCACAAAGCAAAAGTAAAATCTAATGCAGTGGGGAATAAGTCTTAATATAAAATCTGATTTTGATAGTGAGCGATGGGGATTACCACCACCAAGTAAAACAAGGTGGCTTAGTAAGATGGACGGTACAAAAACATTACAAGTATTATATCATTTTATGTATATGCCTCAAAGCTGGAAAGAGTGGCAAAGAGTGGCTTCTATCAAAGTTCAGATACAAGAATTGCTTCCACATGTAGAGTTTGATGAGTATGTGCTATTTGATGAGGTGAAGCGAGTTTATACCATTGCAGAAATGGGGGAATATTTCACTAAGTTTGTAAAGTATCAAAAGCCATTGTATCCAAGTGGTAAAAATGAGTTTATGCGTTCTTTGACAATTTATGCGATGAGGCTTCATTATGAAAGTATGTTGCACTTTGAGGCAGTTATGGCAATGGCACTTCATTTTAATTCCAAGTGTGGATTAGATTATTCATTTAGAGAGTTGAACAGGAAAGCCAGAGCCATATTTGAACTTGATAGAACTACATGGAAAGTGAAGTTATCGGATGCCGAACTCAAAGAGGCACATAAAAGAGGCAGTGAAATATCTTCACAAAAGATGAGGGATAAATCTAAAAGTTTGAGAGATGAAGCAATCAAGTTAAAAGCTGATGGAAAAACTCTTAATGCTATTAGTCAGGTATTAGATATTTCTCTCTCAACTGTTAGAAGATATGTATCTTGATATGAGGTGTGTGACCATATTGACAACAGCAAATGAACACATACCTAAATTAGGGTATTTCAAAGCCCTCGTTTAGTCTTATATTATGACAACAGCAAATGAACACTTAAAGATGAAAAAGGGTTGAAAAATGGGTAAATATAAAATAACTGATGAAATGTTAGAGAATATCGAATATTATGCAGAAGACGAATATTCATTAGATGATATGTTTGATGAACTAAACATATCTAAAACATTAATGAAAGATGAGCAGATACGAGAAGCCTTTGAGAGAGGGCTTGAAAAAAACTATCTTATTTATGCGGTTGATGGTATGAGCGATAAAGATATTGCAGATGAATTTGAAATAACAGCCGAGCAGTGTCTTCTATGGAGTGTAAAGCATAGTGAAAAGATTAAAGAGGCAAAACAAAAAATAAAAGATGATAAAAGACATGCCACAAAACAATTTAGTGACCCACTTTATAGTGGTATGGTTAATGTTATAAAACAAAATGGAAATTCTGACATAGTAATCTCTCAAAAAGTATTAGGTGATGATATACAAGCTATTGTAAAAAAAGTAAAAAGCGGTAATGCAGATGATTTAATAACGATGCTTACTACAAATATTTTACAGTTACAATTATTTAATGGAACGGTAACTCAAAATTTAATGGGTGATGCAGGCAAGCAACTCGATAATTTTGAGAAGTTGTCAAGTATGCAGATTAAAGTGATGCAGGAAACGCGAAAAAGTATCATGGCTATAAATGAAATTACTAACCCAAAAAGAACTACATTTATCAAAGAGGCTAATCAACACAATCATCTTCATCAAGAAAATTCTCAAAAAAAATTGCAAAATGAAAACGAACTACAAAAAGTGAAACAGTTAGAAGTTCCAGCAGTTGTTACAGATGCCGAGATAATTCCATTAAAAGATAAAGTACAATGAAAAAATCATCAAAAGAGTTTAGACTACTCCAGCGAAATAGAATACTCAAAAATAAGCCGTGGTTAAATTCCACGGGTGCTAAAACTGTACAGGGTAGAGAAAAAAGTAAGATGAACGCTTTAAAGATGAGCATAGAACTTTATCAGCTATTGAAAGAAGCTAAAGGACTTTTTAAACAACAGAGAGAACTACACAAAACTATACTTGCATAAATCTTTAGAACATTCGGTTTTGTATTGTTTATAATGTTAATTGAATTTTGGTGACTATTTTGTGTTCTAATGATATGTATTATTAAGTTATGTTTCTCTATAATCAGATACAAAATAGTCAAAGTTGGGGATTTTAATGAAATATTTTATGATGTTGCTGATTCCATTTTTATTTGTAGGATGCAGTGCAAAACTGAAATTTATAGACCAACAAAATGGGAACGCATATTATGGGGAAACGGGTTCTACAATTAGAAGCAATGGAAATATAGCGGCTACAATTGAAAATGAACATTATTCTGGTGAATGGATGTATTCTGCTTCTGGCGGTGGTTTTACTATGAGCTCAATGCAAATTGTAGGTAGTACGACTGGAACAGCCAATGGTTTCGGTACAGGTGTTACTGCTCCTATGTCGGGTAATGGACTAATTACAATGAAAGGCGACAATAATGGATATATCCGCTGTATTTACAACTTCAGTCAATGGTCGGATAGTGGTAGTGGAGAATGTCTTAGAAATGATGGTAAAAAATTCGATGTAATAATAAATAGATAAAATATTGATAATTTATTTGTTACTTGTTAAGCTATGTTAAGATTAAAAGCAATTATTTTCAGA
>ERZ889078.1436-NODE-1436-length-18891-cov-10.024528_pt1 | contig 18891 bp, 27 predicted proteins | sample MGYA00521266_ERZ889078 | MGnify/ENA primary metagenome ERZ889078 (study PRJEB32303, sample SAMEA104408618) | aquatic metagenome | biome: Brackish water; feature: Pelagic; material: water | place: Baltic Sea | collected 2014-06-16T06:34:00 | depth 76,534 m ...
AATCACAGGCAAGGACTCGCTGTCCCATGTGATGCAGAAGCTGAACGCGCGGATGACCGCCGTCGGCGCACGGATGAAGCGGGTCGGGCGTGGCATTGGCGCCCCGTTTAGGGTGGCGGCTGCCCCGCTGCGCATGCTGCACAGCGGCGTGACCAAGCTGGCCAGCGGCATGCGCAGCCTGATGCGTGGCATCGGGTCGGTGTTGCGGCCCATCGCTGTGCTCGGTGGGGCGGCGGTTGCTGCGGGCATCGGGGTGATACGGCTCGTCAGCGGCACTGCCAAGGCCGGAGACGAGCTGGGCAAACTAAGTCGTCAACTTGGCTTCGGTGTCGAGGAGCTTCAGGAACTCCAGTTCGCCGCTGAGCGATCGGGCGTGCCAGTCGATATGTTCGCAATGTCGCTGCGCCAGTTTGCCACCCGGGTGGGCCAGGCCAAGGTAGGGATGGGCGAACTGCGCACCTTCCTGAAAACCACGCCCAAGAGCTTCCAGGCGGCCATCAAGGGCGCGAATAGCACAGGCGAGGCGTTTGAGCTGGTCATCGCGGCGATCAGCAAGATCGACGACCCCTTGAAGCGCGCCGCCCTGGCGGGCAGGTTCTTCGGCGAGGAGGGCGTCAAGCTGACCCGCATGGCGGAGGGCGGCGTGGTGGGCCTGCGTCGCCTGCGCGATGAGGCGCGCGGGTATGGCGTGATGAGCGAGGCCGCGACGAAACAATCAGAGGGCTTCGTCGATGCGCAAACCAACCTGAAGCAGGCCATTGGCGGCGTGAAGATCGCGCTTGCTTCGTCGCTGCTCCCGGTCCTGCAGCCGGCCATTGAGCGACTCACAGAGTGGGTGCGCATCAACAGGGAGCTGATTGCCCAGCGCGTCAGCAAGGTGTTCCGCAAGATGGGCGAGGCGCTGAAAACTGTAGACTGGTCGGCGTTCGCGGTGGGCATCGAGAACGCGTTGGTGCTCGGGATGGATCTGCTAACTGCCTTCGGAACCATCGTGACAGGCGTACTCAGCGGAGACATGAGCGAGGCGGCAAAGGGGTTCACGCGGGCCTGGGAAACGATCAAGCCGTTTGTCGTGCAGATGCTCGCGTGGTTGCGCAAGCGGCTTGGCGACTTCGCCAAGTGGCTCGCCTCGGACTTCAAGCACATGGTCCAGAACGCAGTGCTGGATAGCCTTGAGGCCCTGAACCCGTTCATGGGCGGAGGGCTCGGCCTGTTCGGCGGCGGCAAGGTGCCCTGGCAGGGCGTGCCAGGGATGGGCGCCCAGCCCCCGCAATCCAGCGGCGTGCCCACAGTGCAGCCGAGCGGGCGCCCCATGACCCTGTCCAGCAACATCCGCATCGACGCGTCTGACCAGCTGCTCAGGCTGCTGAACATCAGCGGCGCAGGGGTGCAGACGGTGGCCGGTGGCGGCATGCGCATGGCCGACGCTGGCCGCAGCGGTGTGGCCTGATGGCGTGGCAGGACCGACTGCGCCGCCCGTCGTTCCGGGGCGTGCCGTTTGAGGTCGAGTCGTCTGACCTGGAGGGCGGCCGGCGCCTGGTGGTGCACGAGTTCCCGCAGCAAGACAAGCCGTACCCAGAGGACATGGGGCGGGCCAACCGGCTGATCACGATGCAGGGGTTCGTCGTCGGCGACGATTACTTCCGCGCGCGCAACCTACTGATCGAGGCCCTTGAAACACCCGGCCCCGGCACTCTGGTCCACCCCCATTTCGGCGAGCTGACGGTCAGCGTCGACCACTACCGGGAGACCGAGGGCCGGGTCAACGGGCGGACGGCCACGTTCGAAATGTCGTTCATCGAGAGCGGCGAACACGAGTTCCCGGTCTCGTTTCTGGCCCCGGCTGCCGTGCTGCAGGCGTCGGCACTGGACTCCATCACCGCGTTCGGTGCGGCGTTTGTGGCGGCCTGGGAGACGTCGGCGCCGGCGTGGGTGCTGGACGCTGGGGCCGATGCCATCGACTCGGTGGTCAGCCAGATTCGCGCGGCCGTGCTCGGGCCCGTGGCTGCCGCGTCAAGCATTGTTGCCGACATCACAGACGCGCTCGACACGATCACCGCCGCATCGTCCAGCCTGGCAGCTCTGCCCGATGATCTGGTTACCGCGCTGCTCGGTGTGATGGACCAGGTACAGAGCATCGGCCCCGACGCCCTGCGCACGTTCGTTGACCTGGCCGGGGACGCTGGTGCTGCCGATGTGCCGGCCACCGGGGGCACTGCGGCCAACGCCACGGCCGCGGCCAACGAGACGGCGCTGAACCGGTACCTAGTGCGGGGCGCGCTGGCCCAGGCGTGCGCGGCCATCGCCAGCACCACGTTCGACAGCTACGACAGCGCCATCGCAACGCGGGACACCCTGGCCGACATGATGGCGGCAGAGGATGCGGCGGCCGATGGCCCGTCGAACCTGGGCGAGCTCCGCGGGGCCTTGGTCGAGGACCTGACCGCGCGGGCTGAGGTGCTGGCCCGCGTGCGCAGCCTGACCCCAGTGGCGCCGCTGCCGGCTGCCGTGCTGGCCCACCAGCTTTATGGCGATGCGTCGCGAGCCGATGAGATCACCGACCGCAACGCGCTGGCTCACCCGTCGTTCGTGCCGTCTGGCCCGGTGCTGGTGCTGAGCCGATGAGCCTGCCCAGCCCCCCGCAGTTGATCCGGCCCGCTGGCACCTCAAACGAGGACGTCACGCTGCTGGTCAACTCGCGCACGTTCCGCGTGTGGCAGCACCTCGAGTTGACGCGGGGCATCGAGCAGGCGGCGGCCACATGGGGCGTGCAGGCCACGGCCCGCTGGCCCGACGAGTCCAACCCGATTCGCATCCGGCCGCTGAGCGACGTCAATCTGTACCTCGGTGAGGACCTGGTGGTGACCGGGTTCGTCGACACTATATCGCCCAGCTACTCGGCGCGAGACCATGCGATCCAGGTCACTGGCCGCTCGCGCCCTGGGCAGCTGGTGGACTGCTCGCACGTGGACGCCGGCCCGCAGTTTCGGAACCAGACGCTGCTACAGATTGCCCGCGCGCTGGCGGCCCCCTACGGAATCGACGTTCGGGCGCCGGTGGACACCGGGGCCCCCATCCGCCGGTTCGTGCTGGAGCCCACCGAGACCGTGTTCGCGGCCATCGAGCGACTGGCCCGGCTGCGCCAACTGCTGGTCACCGACAACGCGGACGGCGATCTGGTGCTGACCAAGGCGGGCACCACCCGCGCGATCGGTGCGCTGGTGTGCGAGGCCGGGCCAATCTCAGCGCTGCCCCGCTACGGGCCGCGCGGAAACATCCTGAGCGCGTCTGCCAGCTTTGACGGCTCCGTGCGCTTCTCGGAGTACCTGTGCCGCTCGCAGATGGTCCCGTCCGACAGCACGTTCGGCACGCCGGCCAGCGAGACGGCAGGCAGCGAGACGGACGACGGGCTGGACCTGCGCCGCGTGCTGCGCATCAGTCCCGAGGGACCATCGGATAACGCCACCTGCAAGGCGCGTGCAACGTGGGAGGCCGCGCGCAGGGCTGGCCGCAGCGTGTCCTACGAATGCACGGTGCAGGGCTGGAGGCAGGCCAAAGACGGTCCGCTGTGGGAGCCCAACCAACTGGTATCGCTGGACGACCGGATCATCGGGCTCGAGGCCGAGATGCTGATCACGCAATGCACCTACACTCTCGGGCTCGACGGTAGCCGGTGCACGCTGACGCTGGCCATGCCCGCGGCCTACGAGCTGGAACCGCCGCGCAAGGTCCGCACTGGAGGCCGGCGCGGTACCGCTGTTGGCGCGTGGAAGGAGCTCGACGGCCCACTTCTTCCGGAGGCCGTGAAGTGAACCACACCGCGCTATCATGGCTGAACGGGAAAATCGCCGGACTGTTCGGCATTGGCGTGGTTGCGCGCACGGACGACACGACGGCGGGGCAGCAGCTCCAGGTCCGCGTCCTACAAAACGAGACCCTCGATGTTGAGCACATCCAACCATACGGCCTAACGTCCGTCCCCCTGCCCCCCTCGGCGGATGGAACGGGGGCCGAGGTGGTCGTGTACTTCATCGGGGGTTCTCGCTCAGGCGGGGTCGCGTTGCAGGTCGGCGATCGTCGCTACCGGCTGACGGGGCTTGAGGACGGGGAGGTTGCGCTCTATGATGACCTCGGGCAGATGGTCCACCTGACCAGGACGGGAATCGTGATCAAGGCGCCGCTGGCAGAGATCGGAACGGGAGCCGTGCTCACCGCGGCCAACGGCGTGGTCACTGGCACGGCGTTCGATCCGTACACCGGGCAGACCCAGTTCGCCCTGGGCAACGCCAGCAGTGTAGTGAGGTCCGAGTAATGCCCGTCGACCCCAACGCGCTGGCGGTAGACTGGAAGACGGCCATCGACGGCGAGGCGGCGTTCACCCCGCCAGAGACGATCAACGACTACAGGACGCGGCTCAAGTTGGCGGAAGCCACGGCCATCGCCCCCTACATGGGCGGCGGATTCCCGCGCACCCTGGAGTCCGTGACCGACTGGTCAACGGCCATCGCTGGCGGGTGGACCTACCTGGCTCCGTCCAGCAATGACCAGCTGACCCGGGCTGGGGCCAACCGAGCGGTTACGTTCGCGGCCGGCGGGATGACCATCAAAACGAACCACGTGGACAGCTACCCGATCGACGACAACTGGACGGCGCCCATTGGGGTCTCGCGTCCCATCGATGACGGGACGGTCACATGGAGCATCCACATAGACAGCCTGGCCAAGCACACCAGCTTGGTAGGCGGTACGTCGTGGGGCCTGCGCACTGGCATCTACTGGGGCGCGCCCGACACCATGGGCGCATGGGCAGGGACCGGGTTGTGGTACAGCAATGCAGCGGCTGGCACTGCTGGCGACCCGAAGTGGAGGGCGTTCAAGGAGGGCAAATTGCCGAACGCCACCATCGCCGCGGCCTGCCCGTTTCATTTGATCTCGGCCGCTGCCACGCCTGCCGACGTGTATCTGCACTGCGAGTGGAGCGAGGAGAACGGGTTCAAGGGTTGGTGGTCGCCGGACGGCACGACGCTGACTGAGGTGGGCGGCGGCACGGTGCCCGCTGGCTACTGGGACCCGCTGGCGTGCACCACCACCACGGAGGGCGGGCTTGGCGTGCAGGCGCGGCCAGCCGGCCAGAAAAGGGGTGTACATCGTCGCGGGCTGCAACTTCAACATCCCGGCAGTGGCCAACTCGATTGAGGCCCGCGTGGTCTCGCTGGACGTGGCCTGATGGCTGTCGCCTCCTACTCGTTCCGCTACGACGGCCAGCAGATGACAGTAGCCGGGACCACGCTGTTCGACCCGTTGCCCCCCGCAGACAAGCCGTTCGGTCTGTTCGTCACGCTGACGCAGCTGGTCATGGTGTCCCTGCTCAGCGACGCACGCGCGGCGGCCGGCGACACGCTACCCGACACGAGCGGCGACCCCGTAGACCGCGGTGGGTGGTGGGGCGATACCTACTCAGGCGAGGTCGGTTCGGCCGGCATCGACGGGGACCGGTGGGGTTCGCTGCTGTGGCTGCATCGCCGGTCCCGCGTGCGGGTCGAGACGGCGCAGCAGGTCCGCAGCAGAGTAGAGAGCGCGCTCGCGTGGCTGGTCAGCGACGGGCTGGCCGAGCGCGTGGACGTGGAGACCCAGCGCGTCGAGGTGGCCAGCGGCCGGCCGTACATCGCCATCGGCGTTGACGTGGTGCAGGGCGAGTCCACCCGATACGCGGGGCTGTGGGCATGAGCGCTCGCGACCAGATTACGCTGGAGAGCGCTCCGGCCCTGATCGGCCGGGCGGCGCGGGACTTCGTGGGCCGGACTCGCAGCGCGGCCCTGTACATCCGCCGCCACCCGCTGCGCCCTGTGGTCTGGGCGCTGGGCCTGGTGCACCGGGATTTCGTGCAGTTCGCCCGATGGACGCTGACCAACGTGCTGCCAGACGAGGCGACGGACGACCGGTTGGAGTCACAGGCGGGCCTGTATGGACTGACCCCAACGGCCGCGGTGGCGGCCACTTCGACGCAGCTCCGGTTCAGCGGGGTGGCAGCTACGGCTATCCCCGCATCTACCGTGGTCGTGCGCGCTGACGGGGTGACCTACACCACCGACGTGCTGACCGCGATCGGCGGCGGCGGCACGGTGGACGTAGCTGCAACCTGCACGCTTCCGAGCCCCACGCAGCCGGCAACGGGTGCGCTCGGCAACCTGGGCGCTGGCGGGATGGTCACGCTGGAGACGCCGATCGCTGGCATCACCGACGAGGCGGTGACCGTAGACGGGTTCGCTGGCGGCGCCGACCAGGAGTCGACTGAGGCGCTGCGGACGCGCGTGCTGGCCCGTATCCGAGACGAGCCCGATGGCGGCACGCTGGCCGACTACACCGCGTGGGTCACCGATGCGCTGCTGCTGCCAGGCTATACTGCCCTGTTCGATGCTCGCGTGGCTGCGGTATGGACGGTGCCCGGCGCTGGGCTGCTGAACTACCGTGACGTCTACTTCATCGTTACCGGGCCGGACCCCGTGCCGACCGCGTTTCAGTTGGTCTGGGTGCAGGCGGCCATCGACGCAGTTCGGCCGGTGACGCACGCCGTTACAGTGCGCACGGTGGCGGCGTCGAACGTCTCGCTGACCATCGAACTGGACCCGACGCCCGGCGACCCGGACACGTCTACGGTGCCCATCCGCGAGGCTGTGACCGCTGAGTTGGCGGCGCTGTTTGCTCGGGTCGCAGGGCGGCGCGATGCCACCGGGCAACTGGACATCACCAACTCCGAGCTCCGAAACGCCATCGGCCGCGGTGCCGCAATCTTCACTTTGGACGACGTTGACGGCGACGCGACCGGCCTGTCTGACGTCAGCTTCACCGCCGCTCAGATCCCTGCCGCGGCGATTGTGTGGGCCTGATGACTACGCCATCCATCGCAGACGGGGCGACCTACCGCGACCTGCTTCTGCGGCTGCTACCGCCTGGGCTTGGCTGGCCTCGCGACCCGGACGGAAGGTTGTACAAGGTCCTCTGGGCCATCGGTGACGAGCTGGCCCGCGTTCACAGCCGGGTGCTCAGCCTGCTGCTGGAGACCGACCCGCGCACGGCCAACCCCGTTGACTCGCTGCTGTCGGACACCGGGTACGGCGGCCTGCTGGAGGATTGGGAGCGCGTGCTTGACCTGCCAGGCGCGTGCTCGGATGTGTCCATTGCGGACATGACTGTAGACGAGCGGCGGGCGGCGGCAACGGCTGCGCTGGTGGCGCAGGGCGGCGTCACTGCTGCCTATTTCGTGCAGGTCGCGGCGGCCCTCGGCTACACCATCACCATCGAGGAGCCGCTGGAAGCGTGGCACTGCGACGGGCCCGGGTGTGACGCACCGCTGTATAGCGAGGCGTGGGCGTTCACCTGGATCGTCAATGCCGAGTACGACAACGAGGTCTACTTCCGTTGTGACGGCCCAGGCTGCGACCACCCGCTGGTGGACTACGGGACCGACCAGCTGGTGTGCATGCTCGAAAAGCTCAAGCCGGCGCACACTACGATTCATTGGCGTTTCACGGCGGCGGGGCCGTGATAGACTGACACCGGCCGCACGACGCGGCAGAGCGAGGACCACGATGGAACGAGTAAGCACAAGCACCACCAGCGCCGTCGACCCAACGATCGCCGGGTACGCGGCCGGTCCGCAGCCGGCCGGATGGTTCTCTGACGGCACCCCTGGCGTCATTGATGGCACCATTCCAGGCGCCCAGTGGATGAACCAGGTACAAGAGGAACTGGTCAACGCCATCGAGCACGACACGGCCGTTGTTGCCGCTGCCGATGTGCTGCTGGAGAACCAGCTCGCCACGGCCATCGGCTCGCTCAAGGCTCTCCGGTCTGCCATTGCCGACACCACGAGCATTACGCCCACCCATCTGCGGGCGAACCTTGCGGCCTCCGCATCGCAGGCCACCGGGGCAGCCAGCGTGGTTGCGGCCAGCGACAACGGCTCTGTCGCCAGCGGCGCCCCGAGCGCGGTGATTGGCAGCACGGCGGCAACGGCCAGCGGCACGCAGTCTGCGGCCATCGCCAGCAACGGGGCCCTGGTCGCAGGCGACGAGTCTGCGGCCATCGCGAGCAAGGGCAGCACCACTGCCGGATCGACGAACGCGGCCATCATCGCGTGCGGCGGCTCCGTGGTCAGCGGGGACGCGACCTCGAACAACACGGCGGTCATTGCCAGCATCAAGAGCGGCGCTGGCGTGTGCGTTGCCAACGGCGAGCAGTCGATGGTGGCGGCCTCGGACAACGGGCAAGCGACCGGCCTGAGTTCGGTTGTGCTCGGCTCAGCTACGGCCGTGGCCAGCGGGGCCGCGTCTGCGTGCATCGCCAGTTCGGGGGCCACTGCCAGCGGCGACTACTCGGTTGTACTCGGGTCGCTGACGGCTACGGCCACGGCGAATAGAGCCGCAGTGGTCGCGTCTGACAGTGCGGATGCAGATGCAGCCAACTCGGCAGTCATCGCAAGCACTGGAGGCGCATACGTCACTGGTACGGTGTCGGTGCTGATCGCCTCAGAGAACGCCCAGCTCCACAGCCCGTCGTGCGTCGCGGCCGGAGATCGAGGGGGCGGCGCTATTGCGAAGGGCGCCGCAGACCAGCAACTGGCCTGGCGTGCCAGTTCGGTAACCGGCGACTTCGACGTCATTGCTGGTGCTGGCTTCAACGTTGGAGCGATCGACTTTGCCGAGTACTTCGAAAACTCAGCGCCTGGAGTGCTTCCGCATGGCCGGCTGGTCAGCCGCAGGGGCGGGCGCAAGGTGGGCCTGGCCCAGCCTGGAGAGCGCGTGGTCGGCCCGGTCAGCGCCTGCCCCGGCATCACCGGCGGTGGCCATGGCCTCGGGTGGCATGGGTGGTGCGAGACCACGGAGTTCGGCGCGCCCATCGACGAGATGATCGAATGGGTCGAGTGGCCGCAACTCACCAGCACCGACCACGGTCCGCGCGATGTGGCACAGGCCAAGCTCACGGCGGCGGCCGCGGCGTACAGTGCGGCGGTGGAGGCAAAGAACCACGCGCGCCTGAGCGAGCAGGACAAGCGCGAATCCCTGCTGGGCCCGTCCGACGCGTTCCGGGCGGCGACCGAGCAGCTGAAGCCGTGGACGCCAGCGCGCAAGAGCTGGCGGCGCGCCCCAAGGCTTGCGGAGAACGCGCACATCTGGCTGGCCATCGAAGCGGCACAGGCCAAGATGGCAACTGCCGATGCGGAAATGCGCGCCCACGTTGCCGAGCGCGTGGAGGCCGCAGCGCAGGCAGAGGCGAAGACTCGCGCCATGATGGACAGGGCCCGCGCCGAACTGGCAGCGGCTGAGTCCGCGGTCACGGTAACCCGAGATGCGTACCGCGGGCCCCTGGCCGAATGCCCGACGACCCCGCCCGACGATGCGAACATCACGCGCCGCACGCGCCGCAAGCCGGCCGCTGGTTACGACCCGTCGCGCCCGTATGTGCCGCGCGGCCAGCGACCAGAGCAGTGGACCCAAGTGGGGCTCACTGGCCAGATCAAGGTCGCCACGGAGAAGGGCGTCAAGGACGGCGACTTCCTGATCGCAGGCAAGGACGGGCTGGCGCGAGGTGCCGCCAAGCCCGACCTGGGCCGGCGCATGGAGTGCATGGAGGTGGTCTCCCCGTTCGACGCGGCCAGGGGCTACGGCATTGCGTGGGCCCTGGTCGGCTAACCCATGGCGACCGACACCGGCTTTGAAATCCCCACATTCGCGGGCATCGTCACGCGGTGCCACACGGATTGGGACACCCGGACGGCGGAGGACAGCCGCATCCCGCGGTCGTGGCAGTGGGGGCTGGTGTACGTCACCGCCGGGGTGAGCTACGCGGTGCATCAGGTCGCGCGCCTGGTGGCCTCGCAGTTTGTGCCAGACCGCACGGACGCAGACGGGGTGCTGCGTTGGGGGACCCTGCTGGCGCGGGGCCCGTTGGCCGGCACCAAGGCCGCGGGCAATTTGCTGTTCTCTGGCACGGTCGGTGTGGTCATCCCGAGCGGAACGCGGCTGGTACGGCAGAGCGATCAACAGGAGTTCCTGACCACCGCAGAGGGCACGGTCGGTGTGGGCGGGCTGGTGGCCATCGCCTCGGAGGCAGTGCTGCGCGGGGCCGACGCGAACGACGTGGCCGGCTCCGAGTCATACGATTTGGTGACCCCAATCATCGGCATTGGCAGCACCGCGTTCCCGTTTTTTACCATCGCGGGGGGCAGCGACGCAGAGACCACGGAGGAACACCGGGCCCGAGTGATCGACCGCCTGCGCAACGTGCCGCACGCTGGGGCCGCGCATGACTACCGGGCGTGGGCGCAGGCTGCGCTTGAGACCGTTGACGCGGTGTGGGTTGAGAAGGGCGTGGTAGCCGCCGGCCCCCCGCTGGGCACGGGCGTGCCGCTGGCAATCCGATTTACCCTGGACGGCGAGGGCGCAGCGGTCATCCCGGCGGCCGGCGACGTGACGGTGGTAGACGACTACATCGACGCGCGTGCACCGGAGGGCGCAATCACCACCGCGCTGGCGCCGTCGTCGCTGTCGCTGGACCTGACGATCAATCCAGCGGCGGCATACGACACGGCAGCCAAGCGCGCGGCTGTGGAGACCGTGCTGCACCAACTCTGCGCGCTGGTCAACGCCAGCCGCTACCCCGACGTGTCAGACCCGCTCGGAATCAAACCGGCGCCGGGCACAGCCCTGCTGTACAACTCCGAGATTCGCACCACCATTGGCCTGCACATGGAGCAGTTCGTGGTCACCGACGTCAATGCCGATGGCACCGGGCTGTCTAACGTTCCGGTCGCAATCAGCCAGGCAATCCGCGTCGGAACGGTCACCTGGGTATGAACGTAAGCGTCAGGGTTGACTTCCGCGCGGTGCAGGCGGCGCTCGGAGCGCTGCAAAAGCAGGCTTCGTTTGCGACTAGCCTCGCGATGAACAACACTGCGAAGGAGGTCAGGTCGTACCTGAAAGAGCACCTCGACGACACGATGACGCTACGCAACAAGTGGACTGCCGGAGGGATCAGGCAGGTCAACGCCACCAAGCGCAAACTCTGGGCAGCAATCGGGAGCATCGATCCGTACATGGCCGCGCAGGAGAAGGCAGGATGGCGGAAGAAGGCCGGCGGTCGGCTGGCAGGGCGAACCCGGGCCGCGATGGCTGTGCCGACCAAGGCCATCCGAAAGACGCCAGCCATGAAGATCGGGAAAGGCAAGCGGCCGAAGGCGTTGATGCTGAAGCCCAAGCACTTCATCCGGGAAGTAAATTCGGGCGCGGTCATCTTGTTCCGTCGCAAGCACAAGCGAAAGGCCTACCCGATCATCCCGCTGTGGGTGTTCGTCCGGCGCGTGCGGCTCGGGCTCGGGAAAAAGTGGAAGTTGCGCGACCGGAGCCAAGAGGTTATCGAGAGGGTCTGGGCCGAGAAGGCGCTCGAGGCGGTCAGCAAGGCGCTCGAGACCGCAAGGAAGTAGCCTGACGGTTGCCGTGGTGGTACCATCTGGCCAGGGCTACAGGAGGTAGCACGTGACGATTGCATACGACACCACGCTGGTGGTCGACGTCGGCGCCGAGTCAGCCGCCGACGCGGTGCTGATTAGCGGCGCGTCGGACTGGCGCGAGTACCAGTTCGGCGTGGGTATTGGCACGGCCGCGGCGGTGGTGGCCGAGTGGTCTGCCACCGGCGCGGGCCGATGGGTCCCGGCCGCGCCCGCTCGAGTAACGAGCGGTACCATCCAGTTCCGCGGCGTCTACCCCTACCTGCGCATCCGATGGGCCGGCAACACGGGCACGCTCACGGTCGACATGGTACGCAGCGACGACAGGCAGGTGCTGTGATGCGCCTGCATTCGTGCGGCGCTGACGTCGCCTCGCTACAGATTGCGCTCGCTGCCGCCGGCTTTGACCCAGGCCCGGCGGACGGCTCGTTTGGCCCGCGCACCTACGCCGCGGTGGTGGCATGGGCAGAGGCCAACGGTCTCGGCTTCCTGCCCGATGGCCGTACCGTGCCCCAGGAAGTCCTCGCCATCATCGCCCAAGACCACGCAGACGGAGACTCTATGCCAACCCGCGTACCCGTCGGAGTTCACACCGGAACCGCCAGCCGAGACGCGTTCAAGAGCCCCGAGAAGTGGGCCGAAATGGCGCGCCTGTGCGGGTTTGACTCGGTGGTAATCACGCTCAACCCGATGTTCGTACACTGGCCAGACGGCAAGCTGCTGCGCAAGTGGCGCCCGTTCGCCGCGGTGCAGCAGGTGCTTACGCTGGCGCAGAGCATCCGCCGCCGGGGCATGGTCGTGGACCTGATGGTCTACCCGCACCCCGGCGACCTGGGCCCGCTCGAGCGGTACCTGACCGAATGCCTGGACATGGTGCGGCCCCAGCGGCTGGTTGTGGATCTGGAAGAGAACTGGCAGGGCAAGGGCGTCTCGTGGCGCAAGGCCGGCGATGCGCTGCGGCTGGCGGTCGAGCGCGCCGCTCGGTCCTGCCCGGTCGAGGTGGCGGTGACCGGCATCCCGTACCACAGCACCACGCGGCTCGGGCCAGTGATCGAGTGGGCCGACATCGTGCAGCCACAGGCCATGAGCACGGACAAGGTGGGGCCGGACCTGAACAACGACGGCCTGCCCGACTGGAGCAGCCCCAAGCCGGTACGAGCCCAGAAGCTCGCTCGAAAGAGGTGGGCCAGCTACCTGCCCGCCGCTCGGCTGGGCATGGTGCTCGCGGCCTATGGCCAGGACGCCACCCCGCTGGGCGAGCTGCGCGCTTGCCTGGACGCGGCCCAGGACGTCGGCGCTGAGGACATCTCGTATTGGGACCTGCGCGCGGCGTGGGGCCTCCACCAAACATTCGCGACGCTTCTTGGCGGAACGCCATGAATTACAGCAACATCGGTTGCCATATGTGGGACACGGCGCCCGCGTGTGACGCTGAGACGGGTACGCTGCGACGATGTCTCACGCGCACCACCGCCGTCCGTACCGCAGCCCCAGGGAGGCGCCGGTGAAACACATGGGAGCGAAGGAATGGATCGCGATCGGGGCGCTCGTGGTCGGGATGCTCGGAACGTACCTGGCAGGGCGGGATGATGCAGTGTCCCGGGCCGCGGTGCTGGATGAGCGGTTCTCTGCGTTGGTCGATCGCGTCGCGGCCAATGAGACGCTAAGGACGGACGTGCAGGAGCTGGTGATCCAGGTCCGCATCCTGGTCGACAGGCAGTCGCGCCCACCTGGCGGGGCCGCTGAGCCGCCGCCCCCGAGGCCGCCTGCGCCTGACGTAGTCGAACCAGAGGCGCCGGATGTAGACGAGCCGCCGGACGAGGACCTGCGGCGAGACGTAGAGGATTTGACCCACCGCCTGAGGCGGATGAACGAGGAGGCGGAACGATGAACAGCGGGATGAATATTGGACAGGCCGTTGAGGCGCTGAAGGCCGGGCACAAGGTCGCCCGGGCTGGCTGGAATGGCGCGGGGATGTTCCTGGCGTACATGCCTGGCTTCACAATCCCAGCCGGCATGGTGAACGGGCGTACAGCCAAGTTCGTTCCGCCCGGCCAGGAGGTGGAGTGCGGCGGCTACATCGCAATGTGGACCGCACAGGGCGTCTGGCAGCCGGGGTGGTTGTGCTCGCAGGCCGATTTGCTGGCCGATGACTGGGAGGTGGTAGCGTGATCAAGAGCCTTTTCAATTCGCGTACAACGGGGCTCGGCCTTGCGGTGATGGCGCTCTCTCTGGCGCAGTACCTGGAGGCCGTCCCCGAGTTGCCCCCGTGGGCGGTCGCGGCGCTCGGTGCGCTGATCGTCATCCTCCGCGCCGTGACCCGGGACGCCGTCGAGCTCCGGCTGCCGAGGCTGCCCAAGCTCCCCCCGCCCGCGGCGCTGATCGTCTGCGGGCTCCTGCTCGGTGGGTGCGGCGCGGCGATGTGCACGCAAAGCAGCATGACCCGCAACCCCCACCCGAGCATGCCCCCGCCGGCGGCCTGCTACGTCTGGGAGTGCGACGGAAAGACGGAGGAGATGTGCATCGAGGCCCCCAACCCGTGCATGGATGGATGCTTTGAGGCGGCCCCATGAGCGACGTCAAGCCCATCGCCGGGGCCGTGCTCGACGTGGTGATCGGGTTCGCGGTGGACAAGCTGCCTCCAGATGATGTGGGGCCGTTCGTCGAGACGCTGAAAGTGCTTGCCCACCTGGGCCTGTCTGCGGCAATCGACGAGTGGAACACCACCCGGATGGCCGCCAAGACCATGGTCTACGCGGACAACACGTAGCCAGCCCTGCGCCTGGCGAGGACCGCTGGCGTCGGGCTGACAGGTGGGTTGTTGGGCGGGAAACATGGCCCAGCCGCGCCGCTTGTTCAGAGCACGACGGGTGGTCGTTAGCGCGACCGGACCAATGACTGGTTGCGGGACTCCCACCCGCTGTGCAGTTTCTTCGCGCGTTCGGGCCCGCGCACTCCACCCCTACTCAGCGAACGCCGCAGCCTCACGGGCCTCGCGCTCTCTCGCTCTCCGCGCCGGCCCGGCGTCCACCAGCCGATCGGCGAACTCGTCCATGGTCAGCACCACTACCCTGCGAGCGCCGGGCACCCGGTACTCCTCGACGTAGTCGGGGGGCATTTCCCCTGCCATCATCCACCGGTAGACGGTGCGCTTGCACACGCCGTGCCTGGCTGCGTACTGCTGAATGCTTAGGGTTTCGGTGCTGCCCTTGGTCATGCCGTCACGATATGACCTTGTTTGTCGCCTGTCAACCGCATTTGGCGCACCATGTCGCTCGCCGCTTGACACCGCGCGCCATCCTGGGCATTCTCGGGACATGAACCAGACCAGAGGATGGGCGGCGATGAACAGGCTTTGGGAAGTGGAGCACCCGTACCAGATGACCGAGGGGTGTTTCTTTAGCAATGACTGCCACTCGGAGTACAACAGCTGGGCCTCCTTTCTGGAGGAGATGGGAGGCGCTGATCCGAACCTGAACTTTGTGTTTCGGTGGGACTGGCAAGAGGGCGATGGATGGGAGTTTCCGCCAGGGGCGTGCAGGCTGGTAGTGTACTACATCGCACAGCGCAAGGCCTTTACGGCATCGCACGCAATGTGGGTGACGCACGCACAGGAGCCGGAAATCAGGGCGTGGCTCGCGGAGAGGTGGGAGCACGTGCGCCTGATGTGGGCACCGTTCTCCGGCGCCGAAGAGGCAGCAGAGTGACCATCATCTCGATAGCCTCCATGCTGGTTGCCTCCGGGTTTTGCGACGTCAAGCCGTGCGTGTCTCACGACGTAGACGAGTCGGCGCACATGGTGCGCGAGGCGTGCGGCGACGGGCCTCGGTCAGAGCCGAGCGGGTACGAGTGCGCCGCTGCAGTCGCGGCGGTGTGGTACATGGAAGCGCGGTTTCGGCTGTACCCGCGGCACCGGCGCGGCGACGGGTGCGGACCGGGTCAGCAACTGCCCGGCCGATGGGGCAACAGCCGCGTGGGCTACGGCATGACCCCGACGTGCGACCGGCTGCGAGTGCCAGCTGTCGGGCTTGCCTGGGCGGTCAAGGCGCTCCGGGCCAAGGCGCAGCGAGTGCACAGCATGTGGGGCCTGCTGCGTGCTTACAACGGCCACCCTCGCCACCGGGACAGGTACGGGCGGCGCGGGCTGGCCATCTACCTGCGGGCGATGGAGGTGGCGCGGTGAACCACGCAACGAGACCGGAGCAAGAAACGGCCGCAACGGTTGCGCTCGACAACTTCGGCGACTGCATGGCCCGTCTCGGGTGGACGCAGCGCGAGGTCTCGTCACGCATGGGCGTCGACCGGTCCACCGTCTCGCGCTGGCTGTCGGGCCAGGCGCCGGTCCCGCTCTGGGCGGTGCGTGCGGTGCGGGCGATAGTGCTGTTGCAGGCCGCGTGCCCGGCTGCGGTGCGGCACCTGCTCACGCAGGCCTCGATGACAGAGGCGCTCGAGAACATGCCTGCTCAGCGCCTAGCGTACCAAAGAGACCGGTCGGCGCGGGCCGATGACTGACCACTACCTGCCCGACGACGTGGCCAGGTGCGAGACGCAGGGCCTGTGCCCACTGCGCATGAGCTGCCTGCGCTACATTGCCCCGGTTCGCGACGTGCGGCTGGTGGTGATTGACGAGTTCGGCCCCGACGATCGGGGCTACTGTGACGACTACATCCAGAGGGGGACCGATGGGGAGCGATGAGATTGCGAAGCGAGTGCAGGAGTTGGAGGCGGAACGCGCACGGTGGGCCGGCGAGGAGCCGGCGGCGTTCTCGGCCTGCCGCAAAAACGACCAGGGCAAGCCGCGAATGAGCCTGCTTCCCCCGCGCGCCATGCTGGCGGTGGGCGAGGTGCTGACACATGGAGCGGGCCTGTACGGGGCCGACAACTGGCGTCGCGTGGATGACCCGAGCCGGTACCTGGACGCGCTGATGCGGCACCACTACGCGCGGATGTCTGGCCGCAAGACCGACCAGGACTCTGGGCTTTCGCACCTGGCGCACCTCGCAGCCAACGCGCTGATGCTGCTGGAGTTGGAGCTGGACGGGCGTGAAGTCACACCGGGGGGTCCGCGATGAGCCACCGACTGATCAACGAGGGAACGGCCGTGGAGCGGTGGCTGTTCAATGAGCACGACCCGGACATCCGGTGCACATGGCCCACGGCCGCAGCGGCGCGAGTGATAGCAAATCGACTGACGGATTGCACGGACACGGCGATGGGGGTGAGGTCCGTGATCATGTGTTACACCGGCCTGCTGTCACCGGAGTACAGCACAGAGGACATGATCCGCAGGCTGCGAGCCCTGCGGCGCGCAGAGCGCGATCGGAGGAAGTCTTGATCACCATCGGCATCGACCCGGGCACCGCCTGCGGCTGGGCCATGCTCGACGGCGCGGGCAAGCGGCTCGGCTCTGGGGTGTGGGACCTGCGCGTGCTGCGCGGGGAGGGCAATGGGATGCGGTTCATCCGCCTCCGGTCGCACCTCACAGAGCTGGTCCGCACTGCGAAGGAGCTCGGGGGCGATGTGCTCGTGGCCTACGAGCTGGTAACTCGCCACCGCAGTGGCCACGTCGGTCACGTCTACGGCGGAATCCAGAGCCACCTGATGACGGTGTGCGAGGACCATGGCACGGCCTACAGCCCGGTGCCGTGGGAGGATCTGAAGCTCCGCGCGACAGGTCGCCGGGGCGCAAAGAAGCCGGAGATGATTGCCGCCGCCAACGCGCATTGGGGCCTGGACCTGGGCAGCGACGACGAGGCCGACGCGCTGTGGTGCGCGCTGGTGGGGCATGAGAGATGGGGGGTGTGATGGCGGAGTGGGAGCGTGATAACCGGCACATCCTGGCAGCTGGCGCTGGCCGTAGTCGATGCCGCGTTGTGACCCCGCTGCACGAGGCAGCGCTGACGCTGCTGCTGCGGGGGTGGCGGGTGTGGGCTGCAGATGGGAGTGTCGGCTGCGAGCTTGACGGCATGAGCGCTGTAATTCGTGTGGATTCGCCCGTCGTCCGCGTCTCGTCATCAGGTCATTCCACGTCCTGCGACCGATGGCACGACGCGCTGCGCCACGTGCTCAGATGCGCAGGCCGCAGCACCGACTCACTCGCCGGCCTGGACGATTTACCGGAGCGCCTTCGGTCAGCGCGTAAAGCGCTTGGCCTGACGCAGCCCGACGTGTGGGCGCAGACCGGAGTACACCGCGGCATCATTAGCCGATGCGAGCGCAGGGTCAACCGGACTAGCGCCCTGTGCGCCAGCAAACTGGAGCGATGGCTGGCCGGTCACGGGAGAGGGTCGATGGACTGCCCGACGCCATCGGACATGCAGCCCGAATGGGCCGAGGCGGCGACGGTGCTGCTAGACCGTGGGTGGACGCTGGTGGCCGGCGGGTCGGACTGCAGCACGCTGCACGCGAGCCATGGCGCGGTGGCCGTGGCCGTGGTTCCGCTCCCAGGGTGGAACATTGTCAAGGCCGAGAAATACTACCCACCGCCAGACGGATGGGTCGGGGGCCACACCTGGCACAGCGCCGTCCGCAAGGCCATACGTCCGCTTGGGCCGGATGGCGAGGGAGCGCTTGCGTCGATAGTGGGGTACCGAGACATCGGGGACCGGCTTGCAGCGGCTCGGCTTCGGCTCGGCCTGACGTATGCGGCGGCGGCTGCGGCAATTGGAGTCAACCCATCGACCCTGTACGGGTATGAGTGCGGGGCGTATGAGCCGGGGCCGGAGCGGCTAGAGAGGTGCGAATCGTGGCTGATGACGGTAGGGTGACGCTGCGTGAGCAAATGCGACTCGCCCGCGAGGCCCGCGGGCTGACGCAGGAGATTGCCGCCGAGCAGGTCGGCATCTGGCAGGCGACATGGTCAGAGATCGAGTCAGGCCGCGTCCGACCGCGCGCCAACACGGAGGCTCTGCTGTGGCGGTGGCTTGGCGTGCGGCCCGAGCCGGTCACCATTGGGGAGCGCCTTCGCGCCACACGCGGGCGGCGTGGGCTCAGCCAGCGCGAGGCCGCGGCGGAGGCCGGGTTGAGCCGGTCGGCATTCGCCAGGGCAGAGCTAGGAGGCAAGACGAGGCCGCGCACAATTGCTACGGCCGAGGTGTGGATTGGGGGCTGGCGATGAGCGAATGGAAGCCTGGAGACTCGGTGCATGTGGCACTCGACGGGGGCAGGTCCATCGTCCTGGCCGGAGGGTGCGTCCGGAGCGCGCGTGCTGCTGGCGACGCCCTGCACGCGGAGGCCGAGCAAGTGCAGGCCAGGGCAACGCAGGCCCGTTTGCTGGCCGCATCGCTCGATATGGACGTGGCAATCCTCCGCGCTGAGGCGGAGCGGTTCGACGCGCTAGGTGACGAGTGAGCTGGCTGCCAGAGACCATCTACCACCACGGCTCT
>ERZ889078.1437-NODE-1437-length-18861-cov-9.605179_pt1 | contig 18861 bp, 14 predicted proteins | sample MGYA00521266_ERZ889078 | MGnify/ENA primary metagenome ERZ889078 (study PRJEB32303, sample SAMEA104408618) | aquatic metagenome | biome: Brackish water; feature: Pelagic; material: water | place: Baltic Sea | collected 2014-06-16T06:34:00 | depth 76,534 m ...
AGCGGGCGGGGTCTGATGACTACACTTAACACTTGCTTGCAAGTGTTAAGTGTAGTCATCAGACCCCCATCACTTCAGATAGCCGCCACAACGCAGGTCACCGTCGAGGACGTCTTTGCCACCCCTAAGGGTCGGGAACTGGGCGCGATCGCAGAGGCCGGCGAGCACATCGAGGATGAACGCTGCGCTGGCTTTGCGGTCTAGTCCGCCGGGCACCTGGCCTTTCATGTCGGTGCCTGGCTGGCCAGCGAGGATCTTGAACCACGCCTCGTACCCATTCGCCCGAGCAAACGCGCCGAGGCTGTAGTGTTGGTCGATCTTGATCCTCTGGCCGCGCGCCCCGTGGCAGCCAGCGCAACGCTGCCGAACCAGCGCCGCGCCGCGCGCCGGATCGCCGCCAACGTTGAGTGTGTAGTGCTTCGGTGCATCAGCCGACAAGGTCCAAATATCATCGGCCCGCGGCAACAGACCGGTGCGCATGGCGTCGATGAAGGTGACGAGCAGCGCGATCTCGGCCTCAGACATCACGGCACCCCAAGCCGGCACGCCGGGCGCCCCCATGCGCAACCAGGCCGCGAGCTGGGCGGGGGTGCGGGTGTCTGTCATCAAGTTCTCGGGCCGCACGGTGGTCTTGTTCTGGTGCTGCGGACCATAGATGCCGGCGGCGCCCTTGAGATCCCAACCCCAGAAACTCTTGAAGCGGTAGCCGTGCCCGGTGGTGTTGGGCACCACCTTGCCGTCGCCGTCGAGCAGCGTACCGTCGCCCCGCGGTCCACCGGATCCATCCGGCTTGGCGGCCGCGCTTGTGGCCTGAAAATCCGAGCTGGCGTACCACTTGTCGTAGAGCCGGCCGCCGCTGGCCGTGCTGGCGCCGCAGCCGCTGACCAGCAGCGCGACGATGAGGCCCACGATGCGCTTGGCGGTCGCTGTGGCGACGGATCGCGACGGGGATGAGGGTTGTGGAGCGCGGTGTGGCTGGTGCATGAGGAGACTCTGGCGTGTGAGGGCAGCGGACCGGGGGGGGCGAGGCGGCCGACTGTAGTCAGCCGCTGGCGCTGTCGCAATGTAGCGCTTGGCGTGCGCCTGCCCGACAGCCCGACAGCCCGAGCGGCAACGACGCGCGCCACAGGCACACCGACACTGGCACCCACCCGAGCACTGCGCTAGCCTGCGGCCGCCCAGGAGGCGCCGTGTCCGACCCGACCCCCACAACCCAAGCCACCGAGCCCCCCGTCCGCGGCGCCAAGCGCTGGTGGCCCGTCGTGGCGGCCGCGCTGCTGGTGCTGATCTCGCTTGGCGTGCGCAGCACCCACGAACAGCTGGCCGCCTTCGAGCGAGGCGTCGCGTTCGAGGCCGTCGCGCAACCCGAGGAGGCCATCGTCGCCTACCGCTGGTCGCTGCGCTGGTACACGCCGTGGGGCCCAAAACACGACGACGCCGCTGCTGCCCTGCGCCGCATCGCCGATGAGACGGCAGGAGCCCGGCCCGGCCGCGCGGTGCGTGCCCTCGACGCCCTGCGCTCGGGGCTGCTTGCGAGCCGCTCGCTGTATCAGCCCAACGCCGAGGCGCTCAACTACGCCAACCGCACCGTGCCGGCCCTGCTGGTGCGCGTCGCGGAGCGAAAAGGCGACAAACGCGACAAAAAAGCGCTGCTGACGCGGTTCACGGCGGACTACGCGCGGCCGGTCGGTGTCCCCGCCTGGCTGAGCGTCTTGGTCAGCCTGGGCTTCTTGGCCTGGATGTTCGGGCTCGTGATGGCTTGGCATCGCGGCGTGGGCGAGGACGGCCGCTGGCGCCGCGAGGGCTGGCCGTGGATCGGCGCGTCGGTCGCCGGCTTCATGGCTTGGGTCCTGCCCATGTGGCTCGGCTAGTGCCGACCGACGCCCTCATCGACGCCCTGATCGCCGATCTGCGCACCCTGGTCGCGTTCCCCACGGTCTCCTCGCGTCCGGTCACGGCCATCGCCGCGTTCCTCGCGGAGCGCTTCGAGGCGCTCGGTTTTGCCATCGAATGTTTTGACGACCCGACGATGCCGGGCAAGACCAACGTCGTGTGCACCATCGGACCGGCTGACAGCGACGGGCTGGTGCTCTCTGGCCACATGGACGTCGTGCCCACCGAAGGTCAGCCATGGACAGGCGATCCCTTTGTGGTGCGACAGCAGCACGATGGCCGATTGCTCGGGCGCGGCACCGCCGACATGAAGGGTTTCTTGGCGGCGTGCCTCAGCGGCCTCGCCAGCTTGGATCTGCGCCGGCTCAAGCGCCAGGTGATCTTGGTGTGGACCCACGACGAAGAGGTCGGCTGCCACGGCTCCGCCCACCTCGCCCGCACCCTGCAGGCGCTGGACCGCCGCCTGCCCTCGGCCTGCTGGATCGGCGAACCGACCGACTTTCAGATCTTGCGCAAACACGCCGGCCATGTCGGCGTAGAGGTCCGATTATTCGGCCGCGCAGCGCACTCGGCTTACCCAGAGCTCGGCGCCAACGCGGTGGTCGGCGCGAGCCGCGTCGTGGCGGCGCTGGACGCGCTGGGCCGGCGCTGGGCGACCCACGACAGCGGCGCCGGCGGTGAACCGACCGACCAACGCGCGGGCAGCTTCGCGGCGCAGGGCGTGCCGCTGAACGTCGGCAACATCCACGGCGGCACGGCCATCAACATCGTGCCCGATCGGTGCACGGTGCAGCTCGGTTTTCGGCCACAGCCCGGCATGGGCCACGCGGCGTTGTTCGCGGAGCTGCAGGCGTGTCTCGACGAGGTGCGCCTGCCGGATGGCAGCCGGCTAGAGAGCGAGCTGTTGCGGGTCACGCCGAGCCTGCTGACGCGCGCCGGCACCGATCTGCAGGGGCTGCTCGCCCGCCACGCCAGCACGCCGGACGTCGGCACCGCGGGCTACGCCACCGATGGCGGCAACTTGGTCGCGGTCGGCTGTGAACCCCTGATCTTCGGGCCGGGCAGCATCAAGGTCGCGCATCAGGCGGACGAATATGTGGCGGCTCAAGCCCTCGTCGAAGCGGCGCAGCAGGTGGCGGCGGTGGTCACGGCGCGGTGTCTCTAGCGGTCAGCGTGAGGCGAGCGGCGCGGTGTTTCTGACGGCGCGGCCACCTCTGACGACGCGCGCGCCGGCGACCCACACATCCCGCACCCACTCCGGCGTGGCCACAAACACGGCGGCTTCCAGCGGCGGCACCCCCTCAGCGGCCGGACGATCCAGGTCGATAGCGCAGCAGTCCGCCGGTTGGCCGATTCGCAGCCCCTCGCCAGCGCCCCCCAGCGCCGCCGTGCCATCGAGCGTCGCGGCGCGCAGCAACCGCGCCGCCAAGCCGTGCCGTACGCCCGGCGGGCTCATCACGTTGCGCCGACCCGCCAGCGCGCGGGCGTGCAGCTCCAGGGCGCGCGCCTCGGCGAACAGGTCGATCCGGGCGTGGCTGTCGCTGCCCAAGCAGAGCGACACACCCTCGCGCAGGGCGAGCGGCAGGAAGCCGTCGCCAAGATCAAGCTCGGTGCTCGGGCACACACAGACCCGAGCGCCAGCGCGGCGGAGCAGCGCGGGATCTCCCGGCTCAGGCCACGTCAGGTGCACCGCGGTAAAGCGCTGATCGACCAAGCCGGCGTCCGCGAACATCTCGAGCGGACCGCGGCCCCAAGCGGCTTTACACGCCGCCACCTCGGCCGGTTGCTCAGCGACGTGGGCGTGAATCGGCCCGTCAAAACCAGCCAACTCCGCCAGCCACGCCGGCGGCACGGCGCGAATGGAGTGCGGCGCGAGCCCGACGGTGACGCAGGCATCGCCGGTCTGGCGGAGGCGCGCGACGGCGGCGAGGGCTTCATCGGGCGACCGCGTCGCAAAACGGCGCTGCTCGGGCCGCAGCGCCTCGCCCACGCCACCAGCGCCATACACCACCCGCAGCAGCGTGATCCGCAGCCCCACCTCGCGCGCCGCCGCGATCACACGCCGCGCCAGCTCGTCTGGGTCGGCGTAGGGCTGCCCGGCCTGGTCGTGATGCAGGTAGTGGAACTCGCCGACGTGGGTGATGCCCGCCTCGATCATCTCGACAAAACACCGCCGGCTGACCTCGCTCACCGCCTCGGCGTCGAGCGCATTGGCGGCGCGGTACATCGCGTCTCGCCACGTCCAAAAATCACCGTGATCCGCGGCGCTCGTGGCCTGTCGCCACTGCACGTGGCCCCGAAAAGCGCGCTGAAAGGCGTGACTGTGGGCGTTGACGAGCCCAGGCATCAGCAGCGCGTCACCCAGATCTTCCACTGGCGCCGCGCCCGCGTTGCGTTCGGCGAGGGGCTCGAAGCGGTCGACGTCGACGAGCAGCCCATCGGCGCCAAACTGGAGCGCGCCGTCTTCGATGAGGGCGTGGCCGGTCCACAACCAGCGCGCGCGCAGCACCTTCATGGCATCCACCTACCGGTCATTTGGGCCACCTACAGGGAGATACGGGTCTGAGAACGCCAGTCACCGATGGCCTCCAGCGTCGCGCGCCGGCCATCACGCTGCAGGCGCGCGTCGACGTCGGCCGGCAGCGGCAGCGCCGCGGTGCCGTCGGGGCGCACATCCGCCTCGATCTGGTGGCCGTCGCCGAGGGTGAGCCGCAGCCGACCGGACGTGGCGGCGGTCGGCTGGCACGCCGCCTCGACACCCTGCTTTCTCAGCGTTTTCAGCCCAAGCGCGACCTCTGAGCGACCGAGGGAGCGTTGCTGCACCAGCGCGCCAACGAGCAAGGCAACGCCCGCCGCGGTGATCGCGCCGCCGGTGAACCAGGTGCGCTTGCGCGAGCCAACCGCGAGCTCGCCGTCGGTGGTGGTCTCCGGATTGAGCGCGGCGTAGGTCAGCACCGTCGCGCCGGCGCCAGCGATCAGCGCGCCCATCGCCCACTCCATGGCCAGCGACGGGCCGACGGCGCGGCGCTGCACGACACGAAACCCCTGGGCGCGCTGGGTCGTGAGCTGGCGGCAGTAGGACACGGCGCGCACGGTGACGTTGACGACGCCCGCGTCCCGCTTGGCGTCGAGCGCAAAACCCTTGCCCACCACTACCACACGATGCTGCGGCGCCTCGATGGGCGCCACGCGCAGGCTGCGGCTCACGGCGATCCGCGCGCAGCCGGGCCCGAGCGCGGCGCATCCCACCACCGCCAGCCACGCCACAAGCCGCGCTGACCGGGCTGATCGGGCTGATCGGGCTGTCGCCACTTGGGGGCGCGGCGCTGGGGCGCGCATCAGTACAGCTTCTCCAGGCGCGACCCGTTGTAGTAATGCGACAGGATCTGCGGAAACGTCTGACCCCGCTTCGCCCGGCCGTACGCGCCGGTCTGGTCGAGGCCGACCCCGTGACCGAACCCAGCGCCGCGAAAACGCCAAGAAACGGGCGCGCCGTCGCCGCCAAGCGGCCCCGGCGTCACCAGAAACAGGCTCGAGCGCAGCGCGTGAAAGGCGCGCCGGATGCGCAGCTCGCCCCAAATCCGGACCTTGCGATCATCGACCAGGGTCAACTCCACCTCGATGATTCGACCCGAGACGCCGCGTTTGAGGATGCGCAACGCGCGCACCGGTTTGTGCACGCCGACCTTGGCCATATGCGACCGAATCTCCGGCCAGGTGCGCGTCACGCTCCAGCGCAGCACCTTCTTGTTCTTGCCCGAGGCGGCGGCGAACGAGCGGTCCGGTCCGTCGAGCAGCGCCTTCACCGCGGCTTCGGTCGGCCCACCGGCGAGGTGATCCACGGCGCCCGGCTGCAGATCGGACCGCCCGCGCAAGCAGGGGTGCGGGTTCATGCGCCACGCGTTCTCGTTGTGCTCGGTGTGGCCGCCGCTGGCGGCGTGGTAAAACGTGTCGACCAAGCGGCCGTCTTGTCCCGTCAGCACCTGCCCGCGGGTGAAGTGCACGGCGGCGGCGATGCTCTTGGGGATGCGCCGCGCGCCGCGATACGCTTGGCAGTGCACCTCGGAGCAGATCGAGAACGGGTCGGAGCGATGGCGTAGGCCGACCTTGGCGAGCAGATCGGTGCGCGCGGCCACGGCCTGCGCACGCAGCGCAGCGGGCGGCGCGCTTGAGAAGATCTCCGCGGCGACCACGCCCTCCAGCAGGGTCTCGATGCGGACCTCGTTGACGACCGCCAGACCACCGCCGTCTCCCGGCACCACATACACTCGACCCGGCAGCAGCATCTGACGATCCGGGCCGGGGCCGTGGCCCACCACCGTCAGCTGCGCGCCAGGGGTCGCCGCCTCAAACCAGAGCACATCGGCCGCCCGCACCTCGGCCCCGGCGGCGGAGGTGGCCGACAACCGCGCGGTCGGCGGCTCGGCGAGTTCGGTGTGCACAAACACGTCCCGATGGCGCTCAGCGGCCAGGATCGCGGCCCGTTTGCGCGCGGCGGCGTCGGTGGGAAACGGCGTGTCGAGGCACAGCACCGTCGCGCGGGTGTCGAGCACACGCCCCTTGAGGCCGTACGTCGCGCCCATGCCACGTGGCCGAACGCGGTGGCCCCACGCCTTCCACGTCTTGATCACGCGACGCAAGGACAGCAGGTCATTGGCTGGCGCCCGCGAGACGGCGACCCAGTAGTCCTTGCGGCCCGGCTTGAGGTCCGTCGCGGTGACGATCAAGGGTTTGCTGCCCGGCAGGCGGAACTCGACGGAGCCATCGCCGGTGCCGAGCACCCGCAACCCACCCGGCGCGGACACTTCGATCTGCGTGCCGTGCTCAAAAACGCTGACGGGCAACACCGGATGGCCAGCGCTGTCGAGGCTCACAACGACCCGATACAGGCTGCGCGCGCGGTCCTCGTGGCCGAGCGGATCGGCCTGGGCCCAGGCGACAGTCGGCAACAACGTGGCGACCAGAATGGCGGTCAGGAGAAGCTGAAGGGCGCGCGGGGTTTGCAAAGACAGGGTGGTACTCCATACTTCGATGCGCTGCTTCATGTTGCGAGCGCTGGAACGGTCCATGGCATCAGTCCATCAACGCTATCGCATCATCGAGAAGATCGACGCCGGAGGTATGGCGGAGATCTATCGCGGCGAAGCGGTGTCCATCGAAGGCTTCGCTCGGCAAGTTGCGATCAAGCGCATCTTGCCGTCGATGTGCACCGACAAGAAGTTCGTGGCCATGTTCTTGGACGAGGCCCGCCTGTCGATGCAGCTCACGCACGCGAACATCGTTCAGATCTTCGACATTGGCAAGGCAGACGACACCTACTTCGTGGTCATGGAGCTCATCGACGGCTCCAATCTGCGACGCCTCATGCAGCGCGCCATCAACCAGGGTACCGAGTTCCCGATCGCCCTGGCCTGCTACACGATCATGGAGACGGCGAAAGCGCTGACCTACGCCCACGAGCGCACAAATGCGGCCGGAGAGACGCTCGGGATCGTGCATCGCGACGTCTCGCCGCCGAACCTGCTGCTCAGCAAACAAGGCGAGATCAAGCTCACCGACTTTGGTCTGGCCAAGGCCGCGAGTCACGCACAACAGACCGACGCGGGCGTGATCAAGGGCAAGTTCGCCTACCTGTCACCCGAGGTGGTCGAGGGCAAACCAGCCGACCCGCGGGCCGATATCTACTCTGCGGGCATCATGCTGTGGGAGATGCTGTGCGGCCGAAAGCTGTTCTCCGGCAAGACCGACATGGAGACCGTGGAGCTGGTGCGCAAGGGCCACGTGCCCAACCCGAGCGAGCTGCGCCCTGAGATCGACGCTGAGCTCGACCGCATTGTGCAGAAGGTGCTGGCCAAGAACCCGAAGCGTCGCTACCAGAGCGCGCGGGCCTTGGAGCAGGCGCTGTCGAGCTACCTGTACAAACACAACATGCCCGTGACGGCGTCGACGGTGGGCGATTTTGTCGTCTCGATGCTGACCACGGAAGAGGACGCCGAAGACGATGGCTTCGACGTCTTGGACGTGCTGCGCGACGAGCTGCGCGAGCTCGCCCGCACCGGCCACGTCGATCCCAACATCGGCCACCTGCCAGTGACCCCGGCGCAGCTGAAGACCCGGTCTCAGACCCAGCTCAACGTCGATGACATGTTGGCCGAGCTGCGCACGCTGCCGCTTGAGGACGTGGAGGGACAGGTCGACGTGAAGGCGCGCACCTCAATCGCCGATCATCTCGACTTCGGCGAATTCTCCGACGTCGAACAGGGCGGTGGTAGCGGCAGCTCTCGAATAGGCTGGGTTGTCGCCGCGATACTGGCCGCGGCGGCGGTTGCTGGCGCGGTCCTTGTGTGGCAGGGAGTCCTCTGAAGGGGATGATCCTAACGCCTTCGATGCACAACGAACCGTGACGGAGCTTCGCTCCTTGGAGTCTAGACATGAAGTTCTTCCTCGACACCGCTGATATCGAAGAGATCCGCCAAGCCAGCGCGTGGGGCATCCTCGACGGCGTCACGACCAACCCGACCCTCGTGGCGCAGACCGGCCGACGCTTCGACGACGTGAAGGCCGAGATCCTCGCGATGGTGAAGGGGCCGGTGTCGCTCGAGGTCACGGCGACGGACTACGAGGGCATGATGACGCAGGCCCGCGCGCTGGCCGCGGAAGGCGAGCAGGTGGTGGTGAAGATCCCGCTGACGCAGGCCGGTATTCAGGCGACGGCGACGTGCAGCCAAGAGGGCATCAAGACCAACGTGACGCTGTGTTTCTCGGCGAATCAGGCCTTGGTGGCGGCGAAAGCGGGCGCGACGTACATCTCGCCCTTCGTCGGTCGCCTCGACGACATCGGCAACCCCGGCATGGACGTCGTCTCCGATATCCTTGAGATCTACCGGAACTACGGTTTTGAGACTCAGGTGCTGGCCGCGTCACTACGCCATCCGACCCACGTGCTGGAGGCGGCACGTCTGGGCGCGCATGTCGCGACGATGCCGATCAAGGTGATCCAGCAGCTGTTCAAGCACCCCATGACCGATCTGGGCTTGGCGCGCTTCATGGCTGATTGGCAGAAGGTGCCGGAGTGACGGAAGCTGCCGGCGCCAAAAAACGACCGACACGTGGACTCGCTCGAGAGGTCAGCACCGACGCGACGCGGCGACGCGCGTGGTGGATTACACGGCTCTGTCTGAGCCTCGCCGCTGCGGTGGCGGTGTTGTGGCAGGGCGGCGTTGACCTCAGCGCGCTGTGGCTCATCTGGGGGCTGACGCTCGCCGCCTGGGTCGCCAGCATCCCCCACGTGCCGTTTCGACGGGCACGCGGCACCGCTGGGCTGCTCTGGATTGGGCTTGGCGCCTACACTGCGCTGCTGCTGATCCCGCTGCCGAGGGCGCTGGTCGCGGCCGTGCATCCTGCGGCGGTTCAGATCAGCGACGCCAGCCGCGCCGCGCTCGGCTATCCGGCGTTGGAGCGCTTAGCCATCGCGCTCTCGCCCGGCGACGCGGCGATGCAGGTCGGGCTCTACCTCGTCTGCGGCGCGTTTGCGGTGCTCTACGGTCACGGCTTGATGCTGCCGGATTCACGGCCCCGCACGGTGCGCGACGGCGATTGGGTGAGCTACCTGTGCGCGATCGCGGCGGCGCTCTGGCTGATGTCGTATGGCCGCTGGGTCTCCACGTCGCTGCCGGCCTCCCTGCGCGCAGCGCTGCGCAACTGGGCGCTGATCAACCCCAACCATATCGCTGGCCTATGCGTGGTCGGGGTAGCGTTCGCGATGGGCCGGATTCGGCGCAGCGAAGACGTCGTGCTGCGCAACGCCTACCTGTCCCTGGCGGTGTTCCTGGGTGGTACGGCCGTGCTGAGCGGCTCACGCGGCGGCGTGCTGGCCGTCATCTTCGTGGTCGCCGCGACCCTCGCGTCGATGAAGTTCAGCTGGCTCAGGACTCGGACGACCTCCGACGAGATCGCCCAGCGCAAACGGGTCGATTTCATGCTCAAGGTGCTGACGGCGACGATCGTGGCGGCGCTGCTCTCGATCCCGTTCATCGAAGCGGAGATTTTACCGAGCTTCGCGCACGGTTCCTCCGACGCCAAGCTGGAGCTCTTTGCGGTAGCCGGCGAGCACGTCGAGGCGGGCTGGTTGCTCGGTCAAGGCCCAGGCGCCATCCCCGTTACGCTTGGGATCGCCAGGGCGACGACAGTCAAGCGCGCCGACTTCACCGAGAACCTCGTGCTTGAGCGCTTCATCGATCAAGGATTATGGGGCTCCGTGCCCTTTTTTGCGGTCCTGACGTGGCTCATGGTCAGCATCTTGGTGACCCAGAAACGCGGCGGGCCCGGGATCGCACCATGGCTCGCGTGCGCCGGTCTGCTGCTGCAGAATCTCGCCGATTTTTCGTTGGAGATCGCAGGCGGCCTGCTGCTCTTTCTCGTCGCGGCGAGCCAGGCCGAGCGGCTTCGGACGGCGACATCGCGCTCGCACCGTAGGCGCGAATCGAGCACAAAACGCGCGCGTATGCTGGTGCTGGGGACGACGCTGGCCGCGTTGCTGCTCGCTGGCGTGGCGCTGGCCAGCGCCAACGACGCGGTGACCCGATCGGCGCGCAGCCAGCTGGGTCCCGTCGATCTCGCGACCGGAAAAGCGCTCGTGGCGGACAGGTTTGGCCACGATCATCACGCCTTCTTCATGCTGTGCCGCAAAGCCGCAGAGCAACGCGCCTACAAAGACGCCTTCGGGCTCTGCAGTCGGGCGCTCGATCTGTGGCCATCCTCAGAGTCGGCGCGGGTCGTGCGTTTCGCGGCTGGGCTCGACGCGGGCATCGATCGACATCTCACGAGTGACCTCGTCGCGCTGCTGCAAGGCTCCAGGCAGATGCGGGAGCGCACACTGGACATCTGTCTGCGCCAGCCGCGCGCCGAGGCGGCCTTGCACGATGCGTTAGCGGCGGCGCCGGCGACGTCGTATGACGTGGGCAAGTACGTCCTGACGCGACGACCCGATCTGGTCGAGGGGCTCGCCATTCGCTTGCGCGAGGCCCATCCCACGCAAGTCCATGGCATCGAGGTGCTGCGAGGCGAGCTCTACATGCGGCGCAACCACCTGCGGGAAGCGGACCGGATCGCGACGACGCTGCTGGGACAACCGGGGCTCGCCGCGCATGGCTGGGAGCTGCAGGCCCAGATTTACGAGCGCGCGAAGCGCTACAAGGAGGCGTTGCCGCTCTTTGGGCTGGCCTGCCAGAGCCTGCCGCACGGCCACCGCTCCTGCATCTCCGCGATGCGTGTCGCCATGCACGGGCTGCCGGCGAACGCAGCCCTGCGCTACATGCGGCAGCACTTTGTGGGGGTGCGAGGCAACGCAAGTCGCGAGCACGAATACTGGCTGATGTTGGGACAGGTGTTCTTCAAGAAAGGCGCCTACGAAGACGCGGTCGCGGCGGCGCAGCGGGCGCTTGGTCTCCGAAAAGGGGCGCCTGCGGCGCTCGCGCTCGCGGCGACGGCGCAGCTCCGAGCGGGAGATTGGCGATCAGCCGTGCGGCTGCTCGAGCAGCTGCCGAAGACGGGTGAGTGGGCCAAGACACGCGTCGATCTCGCCAACGAAGTCAGCGAGACGCGCCGGTCCGGTCGCCTCTAGCAGCCGCCGACAATAGCGGACCAAACCGGCGGAGATTGACACGCCGCGTCATTGCCGTTAACCAACGGCGTCACTTCGGGGTCTGGCCTCGTGGAGACATCCCGGCAGCAGGTCTTTGTCGGACCTACTGTGCAGTCTGGCTCGAGCGCGACGCACCGCAGCGCAACGGGCACGTCACTCACCCCGACCGAAGGAGTTTCCGCCATGAAGATCCTCGTGACCGCAAAACGTGTCACCGATCCGAACGCCAAGCTCGTCATTGATGACGACGGCTCATGGATCGACGATGACGTCGAGTACATCTTGAATCCATTCTGTGAGAACGCCGTCGAGTGCGCGCTGCAGCTGGCCGCGGACCACGACGCCGAGACAATCGCCGTCGGGATCGGCGACGAAGAAGTGCAGCGCTACATCCGCCAGGGCGCCCTGGCGCGCGGGATCGATCGCGGCATTCACGTCGAGGCCGACGAGCAGGAGCTCGACAGCGATCTGATCGCGAAGATCTTGAAGGCGCTCGTCGAGAAGGAGTCGCCTGATCTGGTTGTGTTGGGCAAGCAGGCGGTGGACGGAGACAGCAATCAGGTCGGCCAGCTCTTGGCTGAGATGCTGGGCTGGCCGCAGGCGACGTTCGCCTCCGACGTGAAGATCGAGGGCGACGAGGTGATCGTCACGCGCGAGGTCGACGGCGGCCTGGAGAAGCTGGCCGTCACCCTGCCGGCGGTGATCACGGCGGACCTGCGCCTCAATGATCCGCGCTACGCCTCGCTGGCTGGCATCATGAAGGCCAAACGCAAGCCACTCGAGGAGCTGGAGCTCGACGATCTCGACCTAGACGGCGAGGAGCCCAAGGTGCGCGTCGTCAAGCTGCATGAGCCCACTGGCCGCTCGGCTGGTGTGTTTGTCGCAGATGTCGACGAGCTGATCCTGAAGCTGACCACGGAGGCCCGCGTCCTCTAAGGCCGCGCTGCACACCCACGCGGGCGTACGCGCCCACACCCTCGGAGAGGAGATCATCATGAGTAAGATCCTCGTCATCGCAGAGTACGTCGACGGAAAGGTCAAAAAGGCCACCCTCACGACGCTCGACATGGCTCGTCAGCTCGCCGCCAAGAAAGGCGCCAGCATCGACATCGCAGTGCTCGGTAGCGGCATTGGTGGCATCGCCGACGCGCTCAAGGGCTACGGCGCAGGCACCATCTACGTCGCCGACCACGCCGATTTGGCCCACGCCCTCGCCCCGACCTGGGCGAAGGTCATCGCGGATATCGCCGAAGAAGCGGGCGCTGACGTCATCGCAGCGTCCGCGTCGACGCTTGGCAAAGACATCCTACCCCGCGTCGCGGCGCGCCTCGAGGCCGGCATGGCCAGCGACGTCGTCGCCGTGGTCGACACCGACGACGGCCCCGGCTTCCGCCGCCCGATGTGGGCTGGGGCGCTGCTCGCTGACGTCGTCATCGACACGGATACCTGGGTCGTCACAGCCCGTGGTTCTGCGTTCGACGCGGCAGCTGAGAGCGGCGGCGAGTCCGCCGTTGAAGCCTTCGACGCGGAGCCAGAGTTGGCGAGCGCACGCACGCGCTTCGTCAGCTTTGACGGCACCAAGAGCGACCGACCGACCCTCGACGAGGCCGACATCGTCGTCGCCGGCGGTCGCGGGTTGAAGTCGGCTGAAGGCTTCGCGCAGGTCATCGAGCCGCTCGCTGACGCCGTTGGCGGCGGTATCGGCGCCTCGCGCGCCGCGGTGGATGACGGCTTCTGCCCCAACGACTACCAGATCGGTCAGACCGGCAAGGTCGTCGCGCCGCAGCTCTACTTTGCCGTGGCCATCTCAGGCGCCATCCAGCACCTGGCGGGGATGAAGAACTCGAAGGTCATCGTCGCCATCAACACGCGCGATGACGAGCCGATCCACAAGGTGGCCGACTACTCACTGGTCGGGGATGCGTTCACCGTGGTCCCCGAGCTCTGCGCCAAGCTGGCCGCGCTGAAGGGCTGATCCTTCGGCCTCTGGGCGATGTCTGGTTCCGAGCGGGGCCGCCTCCGAAGTGGGGGCGGCCCCGCTGCTTTTTTGCCATGGCGGGCAGAAGCTGCTGGCGACGATTGGATCGGTTTGGCAGCTGATGCGTCGACATAGAGCGGCGGCGCTGTACGGTAAGGCGCTGTACGGTAGGCGCTGTGGGCAACGAAACGGGGGGGGGCAGATGCGGATGCGCGAAGGACGCTTCAACGGCGGTCATGGCCACGCTGCGGGGCTGGCGGCGACGAGGCTGGCGGCCGCGGGGCTGGCGGCGGCGGGGCTCACGGCAGCGATGGTGCTGGTGGCAGCGCGTCCGGCCTTGGCCCGTGCGCCCGAGAACGGCGCGATGCGGCCGGGCGCTGGCTCGGAGGGCGCGATTCCGGCGGATTTGCTGGCCGCTGGCGAGACGCTGACGATCGGCGTTCAGACCGCCGATCCGGGCTACCCGCTCGATGGCCTCAAACGCGAGATCGCCGCCACGGGCAAGGTGCGCTGCGCGAAGGTGCCTATGGTGCGTTACAAGGGCGACGTCGTGCGCTACCACCATCCGGTCTTGATTTACGTCGGTTTTCGGGACCGGCTGCGGCGGTTTGAGGCGGTCGTCAAGCAAACCGCGATCGACATCTACGGCCGCGCTCCCCGCCAGATTCGCCACATCGGCACGTACAACTGCCGCCGAATCGGCCTCTGGCCAACGCTGCTGAGCGAGCATGGCATCGCAAACGGCATCGATGTCGCCGGCTTTGACTTCGGTCCGGCACCCCGGCGAAAGCCTGGGACCCCAGGTGTGGCCGTGCCGCGTGCGCTGCGCCGGCCGTTCAAGGTCCGGATGCTCAAGCACTGGCACGCCCCGACCGGCGTCGCGCATAGCCATCACCGCCGCTTTCTTCGCCTCCTAGCGGCGCGGCTGGTGCAGCGGCGCGACATCTTTCGGGTGTTGCTGGGGCCGTCCTATCCCGGCCACAACAACCACTTTCACTTCGACGTATCGCCGTGGCGGCTCGTGCAATTGTGAGCGCGATGGAACAGCCACGAACGGCCAAGTGTTGACGCCGGGCGCGGGAAGTGGACAACTCCGCGCGGGCGCCTGATTCTGGGCGTCTGGCGAGACTCCTTCTCGCTGCGCAAGAGGACCATCATGCCGCACGCCAGCCGCTTTTTTCGCTACGCCACTCTGCTGGTGTTGATCACAGGCCTCGGAGGGCTCACGGCGCTCACAGGATGTGGACCGGGCTACCTCGACAAGGGCAAGCGTGTCACGGCGACTGAGTCCAACAAGACGATCTACAACGTGCTGAAGGCGTACCACAAAGCGATCGAGGATCGGGACGTGGCGACGCTCAAGAAGATGACGAGCAAGCGCTACTATGAAAATGGCGGCAGCACAGACACCGACAAGGACGACTACGGCGTCGACCGGCTGAAGAACGACGTGTTGCCGCGGCTGCGCGACAACGTCAAACGCGTCACCTTCAGCATTCGGCTGCTGGCGATCCGGATCGACGGGGCCGAGGCGGAGGCGGACTACGAGTTCATCGGCCGTGTGCTGCTCAGCGAAGGTGGCAAGGAGAGCTACAAGGCCTGGCGGGACTTCGCCCAGATGAAGCTGATCCGCGAGGAAGGCGACTGGAAGATCGCGCGAGGGATGTAGTGTGAGTCGAGGCGCGTCAGTCGGAGCTGTTCTCAGGGCCGTGAGCTTTCCGACAGTCATCGTGGTGACCGTGATCGCGCTGACCGCGATCGCGCTGGGACCGGGCGCAGCGCACGCCGTCGCCATCAAGGACATCGTCCGCGAGACACCGCAGCAGCGGGAAGCGCGGGATCAGCTGCTCGTCGGCAACCACGCGGCGGTGGTGGCGCTGCTGTCAGACGCGGCGCTGAAGACGCGCAAACGCACGGCGCAAGAGAGCGCCTTGCTGGGCCGCGCGCTGACGGGGCTGGGCCGCGTCGCGGAGGCGCGGGCGACCCTCACGGCCTGCACAACCAAGCCAGAATGCGCCCTGACCTTCGGCGAGATCGAGCTGCAGGTCGGCGATCGGCGGGCAGCGCTCCGGATTCTGGGTGCGGCGTTCAAGCGGTATCCGAAGCACCTGCAGATCCGCGTCGCTTTTGGCGCGGCGCTCTATGCGGTGGGAGAGGGCTATCAGGCCCGGCAGCTGCTGGATCCGCTCGCCGATCTCTACGCGGCGCGCGAGGTGACCGGGTTCGCCGATCAGATCGCCGTCGCGCGGTCTCTGGCCCTCAACGGATTTTTCAAGGACGCCAATCAGGTGCTGGCGGACGCGAGTGAAGCGGTGGCGGATCGGCACGAACGCAAGCTCGTGGAGATCACGTGGGCGCAGCTGTTTCTGTCGAAGTTCAACTTTCGCGACGCAGACGTGGGGTTTCGCAAAGCCCTGAAGATCGATCCGGGCAACGTCCCGGCGATCGTCGGCATGTGTCGCATCGACCTGGACAGTGACCACGCGCCGCGCAAGGCCAAGAAACGGCTCGACACGGCGCTGAAGCACGCGCCCACCGATCCACGCCTGCTGAGCCTGCGCGCCGAGGTCGCCCTCGTTGATGAAGACCTGCCCGCCGCCCGGGCTTATCTGGCGCTCGCGCTCAAGAGCAGCCCCAGGCATCGCGACGTGCTGGCTGTGCTGTACGCCACGTGCAGAGTGGCGGACGACAAGCGATGTGCGCAAAAAGCCCTGAAAACCAGCCTCAAAGTCAACGCGCACGACCCCCTGCCTCACCTCGTGGCGGCGCGCTATCTGGAGGCCGGCCACCGCTATGACCTCGTGCTGACTGAGCTCAAGTCCGCCTTGAAGCGCGACCCGGACAACGCCGAAGCCCACGCGGCCTTGGGGATGAGCTACGCGCGCCTCGCCGACGACAAACGCGCCTTCGCGCACCTCGACACGGCGTTTCGAACCGACGGCTACAACGTGCGCACCGCCAACGTGCTCAACGTGCTGTACGACGGCGTGCTCAAGCACATGGTCCTGCTGAAAGGCGAGTTTGTGGACCTGCGGGTGCATCGCAAACATCGCCAGGCGTTGGAACGAACGGTGCTGCCTTTTCTGCAGGAGAGCTACGAGATCTTGGCGAAGAAGTACGGGATGACGCCGAAGCAGCCGCTGCGGGTGGAGATCTTTCCCACGAGCGAGCAGTTCAGCGTGCGGACCGTCGGCCTGCCGCAGCTGGGCGCACACGCGGTGTGTTTTGGCCACCTCATCACCAGCCGCTCGCCGACCGAGAAGCCGTTCAACTGGAAGATGGTGCTGCACCACGAGATGGCGCACGTCTTCCACATCCAAGCGACCGACGGCCGTGTGCCGCGCTGGCTGACTGAGGGGCTGGCGATGATGGAGAGCGTCTGGCTCGATCCGCGCTACCACATGCGCATGGAGCGGCGCGCCTACGACCGCCTCAAGGCCGGAAAACTCGCGAAAGTGCGGACTTTTAACCTCGCGTTCTCGCAGGCGCGGAGCATGCAGGAGATCATCGACGCGTACTATCAGGCCATGAAGCTGACGCGCTACCTGAGCGATACGTACGGCTTTCCGAAGGTCGCCAAGCTGGTCGCGGCGCACAAGTCGGGCAAGCCGACGACGGCGCTGGTGAAGCAGGTGCTCGGCGTCACGGCGGAGCAGCTCGACGCCAACTTCGCGACGTGGCTCGGCACGCATCTGGCCCGGTTCGACCGGGACTTTCATCCGACACCGGAGACGATTCACCTGGCGCTGAAGGGGAAGAACGCCGCGACGAGCAAGGACCCGTCGCTCGTGGCGCTGCATCAGGCCATGGTGGCCCTCAAGCGAGGCAACGCGGCGGAGGCCCAGCGGCTGCTGGAGGGCGCGGCGAAGCAGGTGATGGCCGGCAAGGGGACCGTCAGGGATAGTCACCAGTGCACCATCGGCTATCTGCTCGCGGACCTCGCGCTGGCGAAGCGGGATTGGCGGACGCTGGCGGCGATGACCGGGTCGCTGGTGCGGGAGCCGGCGTGTGACGGCGTGCGGCAGCGGCTCCTGTTGGCGCGGGCGCTGCGGGCGAGCGGCAAAGATCGCGGTGCGGAGGTTTTGCACCACCTGGGCAAGGCGGCGGAGATTGACCCCAAAGACGTCGCGGTGAAGCGCCTCTGGCTGGCGTCGCTGCCGAAGGACGCGCCGGAGGCCGAGCGGCGACGGTTGATGCGGGAGATCTTGGCGCTGTCGCCCAACGAGGCCGTGATGGGGATGCGACTCGCCGCGCTGGCGTGGCGGCGACTCGGACCAGCGGTTGGACTCGACGCTGGCGAGGCGATCGCGGCGACGCCCCGCACGGCGGCGACGGTGCTGGCCGCGGCGAGGCCAACCACGGCGGCGCCCAAGCCTGTGGTGCCGGCCTCAAAGCCCGTGTTGCCAGCCTCAAAGCCCGTGTTGCCAGCCTCAAAGCCCGTGTTGCCAGCCTCAAAGCAGGGCAACACCGGCACAACCCAAGCGACGACGCTGACCGCGACGGAGCGTGCCGCGCTCGTGCGCGACGTGAAACGCGGCGCCGATCAACTCGAAGAGACCGTGCCGCACAGCTTTCAGCAGGCCCTCTGGGAGGCGCGCAGCGCGGTGGCGACAGGCGCGCTGAAGATGTCGCTTCCGGCCTATCGCATCGCCGCCACGCGGGCGAGGGACAAGCAGCACCGGCGGACCGCGTGGTGTGAGCTCGCCACCATCGCCAAGCGCGCCAACGCCAAAGACGCGCTCGGCGAGGCCACACGTCGGTGCCAGGCGGAGCGCTAGATGCACGACGGCATGACCGATCCTGCCTCCAACCGGCTCTCCCGACTCGGCTCACGGCTGACCGACTTCACCATTCGCTGGGTGCCGGACGCCTGGGTCGTGGCCGTGCTGCTGACCGGGGTGGTGTGGGCGCTGGCGGTGTTGGCCGCCGATGTGCCGATGTGGACGGGCGATCAGCCGCTGCCGCTGTGCGCCAAGGCGAAGTCCTGCGGCGCTTTTGATGCGTGGTCGGGCGGGATCTGGCGGCTGCTGAAGCTGACGTCGCAGTTCGCCCTGGCCCTGGTCACGGCGCAGGCGTGCGCGACGTCGCGGCCGCTGCACGCGTTGATGAATCGCCTCGCCGGGCTGGCCAACCCGGACCGACCGCGGCAGGCCATCGTGCTCATGGCGCTCTTCTCGGCGAGCACGGCGTACCTGAATTGGGCGGTGAACCTCGTGATGTGCGCCACGTTTGTGCCCATCGTGGCGGCGCGCAACCCCAAGACCGACTTCCGCCTGCTGGTGGCGACGGCCTATCTCGGCATCGGGGTGGTGTGGCACGCCGGGCTGTCAGGGTCTGGGCCGCTGGT
>ERZ889078.1438-NODE-1438-length-18858-cov-13.781631_pt1 | contig 18858 bp, 15 predicted proteins | sample MGYA00521266_ERZ889078 | MGnify/ENA primary metagenome ERZ889078 (study PRJEB32303, sample SAMEA104408618) | aquatic metagenome | biome: Brackish water; feature: Pelagic; material: water | place: Baltic Sea | collected 2014-06-16T06:34:00 | depth 76,534 m ...
TCATTTTTTATTTTGGATTCGAATAATCCGGTGCAGGAAGTTTGCTTTGACGATTATGACGCACATAGCAACAGTGAACACGAATCACTCGGAATAAAGGTAATCAACAGGTATGAGCTATCCCCCCCCGTCCTCAATGAAGATTCCGGGGAATTGGAACCAGCTCCTTGGGCAAAGATCACCTATTCAATTATCAATAGTGGAATGACTGGTGATCTGGATGAATTATTCGTGGGATTATGGATGGATTTAGATGTGTCCAGCACAGATAACGATAGTCCTCACATCGATGATCTGGTGGATTACGACGCCGATCTGAAATTATCATTCATGTACGATGGAGATAATCCATCATCCGGTGATGATGATACGGGCGAATACGGATTATCTTCAGGTTATGTAGGTCTGGTGCTCTTGAGTAGCCCCAATAATAACGTCGCCTCTCATGCATGGTGGAATTGGGAAAATGACCCCGGCTCAGATGAAGAACTGTATGAATTCATGAACGCTTCACATCCTGCTATGGAAGGCTATCAATATTATCCTAATCCTCTTGATTTGGGGTATCCCCCTTTTGACTATCGTATTCTTCAAACGACAGGACCATTTTCTTTGAATAGTTATGATACGTTAAAGGTTGAGTATCTGCTGGTTTTTGGAGACGATCATGAGGACCTTCGTCAAAATGTTTTAACCGCTATGTACCTAGAATCCCAACCATTGGCAGGAGATCTGAATCTCGACGAAGCAGTGAATATTTTGGACATTGTCATATTGGTTACTGTTATTATTAATGGCCAGCCCTACATCGCTGAAGGAGACTTGAACTTCGATGATGCAAACGACATTCTAGACGTAGTCATGCTGGTAAATATTATTATGGGTGAATCCGCGTACAGGAGAAATCCGGTTTCACACGCTGTGGTTGAAAAAACAGACAATACCATAAATCTGGTTGCTGATGGACCAGTTGCGGGAATCCAGCTGAATGTGAAAGGGGATTTCGAAATTCTTCCGGATGAATTACCTGACGGTTGGAAAATAGAATGGAGTAGAAATATAATTCTGGTTTATAATATGGGCACACAAACGCCACTACCGGAAAGACTGTTCCAATTTGAAGGCGATCTGATCATCTCTTCTGTACTTGTGGCTGGATGGAATGGACGTGGAATCATCGCCGACTGCGACTGCCTGACACCAGTTGAATATGCCTTAAACCCGGCGTATCCGAATCCGTTCAATCCCACTACGACTATCTCGTATTCACTTCCTGAAAATGGTTTGGTAAAAATTGTGGTATATGATCTTCGAGGTAGGGAAGTTATTCGCTTAGTGGACAATGTGCAAAATGCCGGATATTATTCTGTAATTTGGAACGCGGATCAGATATCCAGCGGCATATACTTTATCCGAATGGTGAGCGCGGACTTCTCCAAAGTCAACAAGGTGATGATACTAAAATAGGGATAGTTACAGATCAGCAGGTGTCTTTTTGATCGCTTAACGTAACCAATTGATCAAATCCAGTTCCTGCTGGATGGTGTTTACCAGGCCTGATTCCTTCTTGTCCTTTTCGTACAGGGCATCCTACATTTATCTTTTGTAGAACACTATTTTATAGAAGGAATCTATCCCTATGGGTCACATCGCCAATGCCAAGAACTCTCTCGTACCTCTCATAGACCGAATCAACAAGTATCCCATCGGATTGGTGGACAATGAAAAACTGCGTCAAATACTCGCTATCTTATTTACCGAGGAAGAGGCATTTGTGGCGTCTAAATTCCCCTTGGAAGAGGCTACGCTGGACGAACTCTGTAAACTTACCGGCAAACCGAATGAGGTTCTAGCCCCCATCTTGGAGAATCTTGCCAACAAGGGCATCATCATGGATATGCCTTATGGCGACACCACTTATTATCTCCTCATGCCCGGTCTCATTGGTTTTTTCGAATTTACATTCATGAAAAACCGCACCGACCTACCTCTAGACGAATTGGCAAAACTGATGTCCGAATACCTCTATGAAGATCCAAAGACTGGTCAGGCTGCTGAGTTCTTCGGTAGCAAAACGCCTCTCACAAAAGCCATGGTTACTGATGGACAGATTCCCGTAAGCAGCACTATCACCGATACTCACACAGCCAAGGAGATTATCAATAATTCAGATTTCGGTGCCGTGTCCATGTGTTATTGCCGCCACAAAAAAGAACATGAAGGCAAAACCTGCAAGAAGGATGCTCCCATGGAGAATATTTGTATCTCGGTGGGGACGGGTGCCAAATTCTTGGCGCGGCGCGGTTTTGCCAGAGAGAGTACCAAGGAGGAATTGCTGTCCATCATCGACTTGGCCGATAAACATAACCTCACCCATATCACCGACAACATCAGACACAAACCGTCGTTTATCTGTAATTGTTGTGGGTGTTGTTGTGAAATTATGCACGGTGTCCAGATGGGGTATTACGAGGGCGTTGGAAAAACGGATTTTCTCGCCACCATCGACCCTGATAAGTGCGATTATTGTGGCGACTGCTTTACCGCCTGCAATGTTAAAGCTATCGGCCTGGCAAAGAATGGTGTAAAACTCGCTGGTAAGAACCGATACTCGGCTGTGCGCGATCACATTTGCCTTGGCTGCGCCGCCTGTATCACTAGTTGTGAACAAGATGCCATCTCTATGATACCTCGCGAAAATCATACCCAACCATCAATACCGAACAAGAAGCGCGACTTGTTTGTCCAAATTCTGCGCGAGAAGGGACGACTGACACCGTTTGTCATTAGCCGAGCGAAGAAGACCGTTAAGAAATGGGTGGGAGTGGCGAAGTAAAAATGATACTCTTTTTTGCATCATTTCATATTTTACTGTAAACCATCCTCGAAACCAAAGGGAGATTGAATGAATTTAATCTTCAAAAGAAACAAAATTAGTCCTTTCTACAGGCACATCAACGTAGGGTGCCTGCTAATAGTCCTCTGCCTGATCTTGTTCGCCAATCCAAGAGAACAATTAGGTGATGTAAATAACGACGGCAGTGTCAATGTGGTTGACATTGTTATGATTGTGGATATCATTCTCACCGATGGCATCGAATACGGTGATTACGAACTCTGGGCCAGTGACGTGAACGAAGATGAAACCACCGACATCAGCGATATTGTCATCATTGTAGAATGGATACTCTACCCACCCGAAATTACTGAATGCCCCGACGATTATTCTCCATGTTTTGATGATACAACTCAATGTTGTATGGATACTACGAGCCACAACTTTACTTGGACAATAGACACACTAGGCACAAATGGATCTTATTTGAGAGATGTTGCAATTATATCTGAAGATAACATCTGGGTAGTTGGCAATATTGTAACAGAAAATGGGGAGTACAATGCCGCCCGTTGGAACGGAATGGAATGGGAGTTATTTGGTATTTATAGCAATACTGCAAATTTGTACAGTATTAAATATTTTTCAGAGGATGATGTTTGGGTAACTTCATTTGGATTTCCATTGCACTGGGATGGAAATGAGTGGACCTTATATCATCTACAAAATATGGGATTACATGTTTCTGTTGGATATGCTAATTGGGGTACTTCCTCCTCCAATTTGTATTTTGTCGGTTATCAAGGTGCAATAGTCCATTACGATGGTGAGAGTTTTGAGCAAATGTCCAGTGGTACAGAAGTTGAGTTACTTGACATAGCTGGTTATCATAATGATGAAACCGGAACAGAGATTGTTTGGACGGGTGGATATGATTCTTATGGAAATACAGACCTTTTGGTTTATGAGAATGGTATTTGGCAGCCTGTCTATGATGCAAATTCCTATAAGGATGTATTTCGACCCGATTCGTTATCAGGTAGCATTGGTGGTTTGTGGAGTTCAGATTCAAATTTGTACGTAAGTACCACATGGGGATTATATAAATGTCCAATTAACACAAACGGAGAAGGCAACATAATGTGGCAGGGAGGTGGAGCTGCACCAAAGAAAGTCAGAGGTACAAGTGACAATAATATATTTTTTTACCGATCTGGTACAGAAATACGACACTTTAATGGATCAACCTGGCATTTGTATAGCGAATTAGTTAATCCCATTGATATGATGAATTCGCTTGATGTTAAGGATGATATCGTAGTTCTCGTAGGGTATCGATATTACAATCCAATACAGAATTGGGCCGTAATTATGAGAGGGGTTAGAAATTAATGACGAGTCTAAAACGAAAAACAATGTTAGTTGAATGATGTATGTTTTATGTACTGTCATGCTTTTTCTAAAATTGAATGTGTAAAACTATTGGTTTTACCCTGTACAGCACAAATGGATTTATTGAGAGGATGTTTTCTAGCAGAGATATGGGGAAACCCAGAAAAAATTACTGAAACACTGACAGACCCAAAACCTTCTTTCCTTAATTCACGGGTAAAGTTCCAAACTCTGTCAGTATTGAACTGAATCTATTGGTCGGTTTTGTCAGAACCGATTGATCAGATCCAATCCCCGGCGAATAGTATTCGCCAGATCGGAATTTCCCTGTGCGCGATCGAATAATTCTTTTTCTAATGGATGACGCCAATCTGGTGTGGGTGTCATTGATGCGACAATCTCAAGGATTTCCATATTCAACAACCAGTCGTCGGGATGACTTTTAGATATCATTTTATAGATTTTGCGAAGTTCTTCCAAATGGTGTTCACCGGATTCCCGCATTTCCCGGACCCGCCGGTATAGGTCGATGCGGTCATGTTTGTTGTCTGGGCCGTTTGTCAAAGGTTGTGGTGGATGATTTTTCTGTACTCCATCATCCATAAAAGGCGCGTAGGATTGCCAATCTGATGGTCCGCCGTTCACGGATATAATTTTTTCACCCGCCGCCATATCGTAGTAGCCCCATTCCGGCTTGAACAAGATCTGATCACCATATGTGACTGTGCATTCATCAAATGTCAGTAATATCACCACTTCTGACTCTTTCAGGACACAAGTCAATATTCCCTGAACCTGCACACCGCTGGCGAAACTGATCTTCACTTCCTCATTGTATTTTAAATCCTCAAACTTTCGATCTGACTCTGAATTTTGCGAGATATCCACAATGTTACCAACGGGTGTGCCATATCCTTCGGCATGATAATCGCCGCCATGTCCGGGGATTTGCTCCGTTTGGGTGCACAGCTGAACCGGACCCATGTATTGCAGGTATATCGGTTGCTTGTTTTCATCCAAAATGACGTTTGCCAGCACACCAGACACCCTAATACCGCTATCCATCACGGCAGTAGTGACTGTCTGAGCTTGTTTGGCTTTAGCCAATCCCTCTACACCACCCGTTCGACACGCCAGAGTACTGGTAAATTCTTCGAGAACATCAGTGAGTGTCTGGAAATCCGGCGTCACAAACAACTGGGGCTGCGGTTCGGTGATATCGTATGAATGGTTAATGCAATCGATAGAAAAAGGTAATTTCTTCACCTTATCTGCGAGACAGTTATAGCTCTCGCTGACAGAAGAAAGTAGTCCCGCGCCATAAATTAGTGGGCGATCCAACGAACCGATAAGCCCATACTCTACCGTCCACCAGTTCATACGGGACATGTATGCAGACTCGCTGATATAGCTGATATTTAGGACAGCATCTTCCAGCGACACTTCGGCATTACTAATATCATCTGTTGTTGAGGCGGGATTTTCTTTGATATCCGATAGTTCTCGAATGGCATTGTACAACAGCATGTCTTCTTTGCTGGCGATGGCTTTTGATGCCACTTCACCATAATTTTTGAGGTATGCAGCATAGTCCGGGTCGGCGATAATGGGTGCATGTCCGGCTGCTTCATGAACAATATCCGGTGCGGGAGTGTATGTGAGATGTTCCAGTGATCGCATATCCGCGGCAATGGCAAGTACGCCCAACGATTGTAGTTCCATAAATGCTGAAGGGGGTATAAATCCCCGAACACACGCTGCACCCCATCCGAAAACTGACAGTTTTTGGTCTATTTCCTCGATACGAGGGATTCGATCTATTTCAATTCCACAGGCAGCCAACCCATTCAGATAGGCGGGATGAGCGGTCTGCTGAAAGAATTGTCGGGATATCCGCATGATAAACCGCCAGCAGGCATGATCGATGGCTGAATACCGATCGTAATCCTGTTCAACGATGTACTTTTTCAGATGCGGTGGAATAGATTTCCAAGTCATGGCATTAATATTCCATTCCTACAGAAACACCGAAATTAATGTGCGCGAATTTTTCTGATTTCATTTGATCTCTGATAATTGTCATTCTGGTAAAAACGAAATGATAGCCGGAATTGTCTGAATAAGAATTGCAGTGAATCCCATGTTTGAAACTACAACGGTTTTTGAAATTGTGAAAATGGTTCAATTGCTCTGGATGGAACATCATCAACATCGGAGGTCGGTACTCCTTTGTGGAAACAATAAAAATTCATCTAAATTAAGCGTTCATTTTTTAGTAATATCACCATGATTCGTCAATTGACATAAAGTAAAATTTCTATTCCACCTTCGCAGAAATCTATCCGGATAATGTGAGGGCAAAAACCAATGATAAAGAGAGTCTCGTTGAAGTCATGACCAAATCTAAAATCTATTTATCTGTTAACTAATTTTGAAGAAGATAACCATCAATTACATTAAGCGGTTAAAGAGCGAAGAGCAGCCCTTTGCCACCCTTACCGCTTACGATTACACATCGGCTAAAATCGTTGATGCTACTGACGTACCCATTATTTTAGTTGGCGATAGTGCCGCCATGGTGGTGCTGGGATATGAAACCACTATTCCTGTAACAATGGATGAAATGATCATGCTTACATCGGCGGTTTGCCGAGGCACACAGCGCGCGCTGGTCATTGCAGATCTTCCCTTCATGTCATATCAGGCGTCCATTACCGATGCACTCCATTCAGCCGGCAGGTTTATGAAGGAGGCGGGGGTTTCTGGCGTAAAACTGGAGGGCGGCATACGAATGATTCCTCAGATTCGTGCACTGGTGGATAATGGCATTCCCGTCATGGGACATATCGGCTTGACGCCGCAGTCTTTTCATCAGTTTTCCGGGTATACAGTGCAGGGGAAGTCCGTCAAATCAATCGAAAACCTCATCGCTGATGCCCATGCTGTTACTGAAGCTGGAGCATTTTCACTGGTACTTGAGGGCATTCCGGCAGAAGTAGGAAAATTGATTACGGATCAAATCTCCATCCCCACCATCGGGATTGGTGCCGGTCCCTACTGTGATGGACAGATACAGGTCTTTCATGATATTTTGGGATTGTATGGTGATTTCATACCCAAACATACCAAACAATTCGGGAAGATCAGCGAGCATATCACTGAGGCAATCCAGGCCTATATCCAACAGGTGGAAAACCGTTCTTTTCCCGCTGAAGAAAACAGTACTCATTTGAGCACATCCGTTCTGAAAAACTTATCCTCCAAACAAACATGAACATGATCACCAAAATTGATGAACTACGGAAATGGCGCAACGCTGTTTCCGGTTCCGTCGGATTTGTCCCTACAATGGGTGGCTTGCATGATGGACACTTGTCGCTGGTGAAGGCATCCAATGATACCTGTGACAATACGATCGTCAGTATTTATGTGAATCCGGCACAATTTTCTCCCAATGAGGACTTATCCAACTATCCTCGTGATCTGCAAACGGATATTGAAAAGTTGGGCAAGTATTCTGTGGATGCCCTCTTCTTTCCTGATGATTGTCAGATGTACCCGAATGGATTTTCTACTTCTGTTTCAGAAAGTCAACTATCGTCAAAGCTGGAGGGAAAAAGCCGACCTACTCATTTTGCAGGCGTCACTACCATAGTATCCAAACTGTTCAATCTGGTAAACCCAACACATGCATTTTTCGGAAAAAAAGACGCCCAACAACTTCGTGTCATTCAAAAAATGGTAACCGATTTAAACTTTGATATCAATATTATACCGTATGACATTGTCCGTGAGACCAATGGATTGGCAATGAGCAGCCGGAATAAGTATCTTTCATCCGAAGAGCGTCGGCGAGCCGGGATCATTAATGAAGCACTGACAAAAGCCCGGGAGCTGCTGAATCAAGGTGAACAATCCACTGAAGAAGTCAAACTGTTCATCAGTGACAAAATTTTATCTGAACCCTTGTCCAAAATAGATTATGTGTCGATTGCGGATCATGTGACATTAGATGAGGTTTCCGGTCTAGTTCAAAGTGACGTTCTGGTAAGCGTGGCGATATTTTTCGCAAAAGTGAGATTGATTGACAATTTTGAATTTATGATCCGGGATTGATCCATGTCTGTTTCTGCAGCGTCAGACTTTCCGCACCGACATTTCCACTTCAACTTTTTCATCGTCATTTTTGTTATCCTGCTGCTACCCACATGCACACGAGTACCCGAATCCAGACAACTCAACTTGGTGTTATATGGCGATCCGAGCAGCCTTGATCCTGCATTTGCCACTGATGTTCGTACCGGTCAGGTTTGTGCCTTACTGTACGATAATCTGGTTCGGTTTGGACGTGGCACAGAACTGATCCCATCTATCGCTAAAAACTGGAGCATTGATTCAACCGGTACCCTGTATTATTTTGATCTTCGCTCGGACGTTCAATTCACAGATGGTACACCACTTCGCGCAAATCATGTAAAATGGGCATTCCAGCGCCTGATGGACCTTGAAACTCAATCCCATCGAACCTGGTTATTTCGGAACGTATTGGGCGTGGGGGAATTTCAATCCGGGGATACCAATGAGATTATCGGCTTTCTCGCCAAGGATGATTCTACGTTTTCCATCCAATTGACTGAACCATTCGCGCCGTTCATCGGATTTATCGCTATGCCGTCTGCTTCAATTGTATCCAAAGACAAGGATGGTAATCTGATGGGTACTGGACCCTGGATACTCACTCAATGGGTTCATGATGGTCACTTACTGTTCGAACGAAACGATCAGTATTTTGATGGCGCACCTATCCTCGAAAAACTGAAAATCCGTGTTTTACCAGAAGCGCTTCCCCGGTCGGCAGAATTTATCACAGGCTACCTGGATATCATGGAAATCCCCGAACCGGAATACGATCTGTGGGCAGATGATCCAGAATGGGCGCCCTACATTCATCTCAAGGACGAGCTGAACACTTATTATATCGGATTGAACTGCAGTCGACCACCCTTTGATGACATTCGTGTTCGCCAAGCCGTAAACTATGCGCTGGATATCCCCGCCATCATTCAAGCAGTGAATCATGGAAAGGGCACGCTTGCTGCCGGACCCGTGCCTCCCGGGTTGCTCAATAGTGTATCACCCGAACCATATGGGTATGGACCGGAAAAATCTCGCAAATTACTTCGGGAAGCCGGATTTGAAAATGGTCTTGATGTGGAACTCTGGCAAGGGCAGGCACCTGAACTCATGCTGATCACTGAAGCCATCCAGGCACAACTGGCAGAGGTGGATGTGCACGTGAAGATCATTCGAAACGATTGGAATATGTTCAGCCAAGCAGTGGTTCAGGGTAAACCGGATATGTATTACCGATCATGGTGGGCAGATTATCCCGATGCGGAAAACTTTTTAGCGCCATTGTTTGATTCCGGGGTGAGCCTGAAAAGATGGACGCGATACACGAACCCTCAGCTAGATGAAATCATTCTGGGATTGCAAACAGAAACGGATGATGAACTCCGACAGGAATTGGCGATTCACGCCAATCAAATCCTTCATGATGACGCCCCATGGATTTACCTGTGGCATTCACAAACAGCCACGATCGTCAACCCCAAATTACAGGGATGGCAGCCCAGCCTCATGTTCAATGCAGAAAAATATACGCGAGTGGGAAAGGAATAATCCTTCGGACTTGACTTAACCACACGCAGTGTGTTGAGTTAAGGATGAACCAGAAGTCAATCAAAATGATTCCCCGGATATCCCCCGGCACCCCCTTTTCAACGATGGTGATTTATAGACAATTGATTATCGTCAAGGGGGATTTTTGATGGTTGACCGTGACAATCGTACATCCTAATTTCAGGGATGGCAACCCAGTCTCATGTTCAATGCAGAAAAATATACGCGAGTGGGGAAACGAATAGAGTAGGAAGGCGGGGATAGTAACTTTGATATCCACATTTGCGGATGTATTTTGAATAAGAGGTTAGAGTACCGTAAAAATCAAAATGTAATAGATCCCCGTGAATATAAATACACCCCCAGCAACAAAACGCATAACCTTTTCAATTTTGGCTATTTTATTATAAAATACACCTATTTTGGTGGCAGCGAACGCCAATAAATAAGTGAATAAAATAACAGGCAGCCCTGTCCCAAATGCAAATATAATTGGCAAATATAGACCATCGGCGCTCGAAATTGTCATCGGAATTAACATTCCAAAATACAAGGCACCACTGTAAGGACAAAATGCCAATGCAAACACGGCCCCGATCAAAAAAGACCCCAATAAACCTTTACCATTAAATTTTTCCGATAATTTTTCTGTGAAACCAGATTTACCAAAGAAATTTAATTTTATTACATCGATCATTATCAAACCAATAATGATGAGCAAAGGACCTAAATATTTTTCTCCATTTTGGTTGAAAAACCGGGCAATCTGAAATTTACTTGCTCCAAAAAATAGAATCAATCCAATGATCGTATAACTAAAGGCTCGGCCCAGTGAGTAAATCAAACCACTCAAAAATACCATCTTTTTACTGGAAATATTTTTTGAAATAAATGCTGTTGCTGTGATGTTGGTGGCGAGAGGGCAAGGACTGATTGCTGTCATTAACCCGAGTACAAACGCCGAAAAAACAGGAATGTTATTGTTCTCAATTAACGAATTTAAAAACTCTAACATTATTTCATTTTGGACAATTGAACTTCTATTTTTTGCTTTAACTCTTCTGAAAAAGCGTTTTGATCACGCCCTTTCATAAAAGCAAAATCTGTAAGATTGTACTGTGTCTCTTTTTTGTCAATGATCACATTTAGGAAAAGAGAGGTTCCCGATGCTTCAAACTTTTCAGCCATTTCGTAATTTATTTCTTCGTCTACATTAACAGTCTGAAATGTGATTTTACCACTTTTTAATTCGTTAGCAAAGTATGTGTTAAGCGTATAAACGGTGTTTGATTCAATGGCATTACAAGTCATGCATCGGTGTGTAGAATGAAAATCAATGACTTCTATTTTATTGGTCAAACTTTCATTCTTAACTTGTTGGTATTGCGCTTTTTTATCACAAGAAAATAGCATAAGGCTCAATGCTACAATTGATAAAATTTTTAAATACTTCATTGTTTACTCCAATCGTTAAAAAATTATATTAAATAAATATCCCGAGATGATAATGCAAAGGGTCACCACTGTAAAGAAAATACCGATTAATTTGAATGTCATTACCTTTTTCAAAAGCATTGCTTCGGGTAGAGAAAGACCGACAACGCCCATCATAAAAGCGATAGCTGTTCCGAGAGGGATACCTTTAGCAACCAAGACCTGAACTACGGGCAAAATACCCGAAGCATTAGAATACATTGGCACTGCAATCACCGTCGCCAAAGGTACTGCAAATAAATTATCCCTGCTCATATTATGTTCAAAAAATCCTTCGGGTATATATCCGTGCATTAATCCACCAATTGCAATTCCGACAATTACGTACGGAACGACTCCTTTTAAAATTATTAAAACGTCATTCCAAATAACTGGCAATCGTTTATTAAGGGGTTGTTTTTCTTCTTGAAAAGTGTTTTGTTCGCGTTGAGCATTTGCCAGTATTTCTTTCACCCAAGGCGTCAATAATCTTTCTAATTTTAGTCGTTGTAATATTACTCCTGAAACGGTTCCGAGCAATACACCACTGACCACATAAACGATAGTGGTTTTAACTCCAAAAAGTCCGACAAATAACCCAATGGCTACTTCATTAACCAGTGGAGAGGTAACCAAAAAGGCAAACGTCACACCAAGAGGAATGCCACCTTTTACAAAACCAATAAATAGCGGGACGGATGAGCATGAACAAAAAGGGGTTACCACTCCGAACAAACTCGCCATTAGATATTCAGAACCATAAAGCACTTTTTTTGAAAGAAAATTTCTTACTCTGTCAATCGGAAAATAGCTATTTATTATCCCCATCAAAAAGATGATCACGAAGAGTAACAGTAATATTTTGACGGTATCGTAGATGAAAAAATTTAGTGCTTCCGCCAAATGACTTTCTTTGTTCATCCCGAAAATATCGGACACTATCCAATCTGCTATAATTTGTATCCATTGAAACATGGTTCAGACAATAATTATCAGCGGCTATCATCCGAACAACAGTTGCCCACACTATCATTCGTTGAATCGTGGGCGTGTAATAATAAATCTTTTATTTCAGCCTTTGTGGGAACTCTTCCTTTGATTTTAATTTCTTCATTAATTACTATCGCCGGAGTATTCATTATTTTATAGTTCATAATCTCCATGATGTCTTCTACTTTTTCGATGGTTGCATCAATGTTGTTTTCTTTTACAACTTCCTCTACAATAGCTGCCGTTTGTTTACACTTGGGGCAACCAGTTCCGAGAATTTTAATGGTTTGGCTCATAATTATATTCTTTATGTTTTTGGTAAATAAGCGATTGTGTAATCATGTTTTTTGAAAAATCATTTGAAAAAAGACTCAAATAAAAGTTTCGCCTTTGTCCAGTTTTCTTGATTTATACAGTATTTTATTTTGGGGGGTTTAAGTTCGCCTTGAATCAGGCCTGCGTCTTTCAATTCTTTTAAATGTTGGGATATCGTAGATTGGGCCAGCGGAAAAACTTCAACCAAATCCCCGGTAAAACAGCAAGACTGATTTTCTAAGTACTTTAATATTTCAATGCGAGTTGGATGTCCAAGAGCTTTGGCAAAGCGCGCCAACTCTTCTGTGTCATCATTATAATTTATTATTTGTAAAGCTCTTCTCATCCCTTATCGCAAATATACGATTGATTGTTGCCACAGAAAAACCCCCATGGTCTTTGATTTGCATTAGAAAAGTGTGCGGAGGGACTTCTGAATTACTTACGGATTTACGCGTTCCCGAATTGCTCGTCTAACCTGATCCAGAGATATCCGCTCCTGCTTGGTGGTATCGCGGTCCCGAAGGGTGACGGTATTATCTTCCGCAGTTTGGTGATCTACGGTGATGCCAAAGGGAGTGCCCGCTTCATCTTGCCGACGATAGCGTCTGCCGATGGAGCCACCTGAATCAAAAAATGAACTGAATTCTCCGCGAAGATCTTCCACAATTTTCTTCGCCATTTCGGGCTGCCCAAGTTTGTTAAACAACGGAAAGACTGCCACGGTAATGGGGGCCAGCTTGGGAGATAACCGCAATACGGTTCGTTTTTCACCTTCCACTTCATCTTCATAAAAGGCATCTGCCAAAACCGTGAGAAATGCCCGATCAACACCGGCAGAGGTTTCTACTACTGCGGGGAGGATATGCTTATTGGTGGTGGTATCGAAATAGGTGAGTCGTTTACCGCTGAATTGCTGATGTTTGTCCAGATCGAACGTTCCCCGATCGGCGATGCCTTCCAGCTCGGACCACCCAAAGTCAAACTGGTATTCCACGTCGTAACACGCGGATGAGTAGTGTGCCAGTTCATCTGATCCGTGGGGACGAAGCCGTAATTTGTCTTCGTTGATGCCCAACGATTTAAACCAGTTGAGTCGCTCCTGCGACCAGTATTCCAGCCATTTTCGGGCATCTTCGGGATAGCAGAAAAACTCCATCTCCATTTGTTCGAACTCGCGGGTTCTGAAGATGAAATTCCCGGTGGTGATCTCATTTCTGAAGGCTTTCCCCAACTGAGCAATTCCGAAGGGAAGTTTCTGCCGAGAGGTGGACTGCACATTTAGAAAATTTACAAAAATCCCCTGTGCTGTCTCCGGGCGTAAATAGACCACTGAACCGGAATCCGCCACGGGACCCATATGCGTTTTAAACATAAGATTGAACTGCCGAAGGTCGGTCCAGTCGCCCACTTTTTTGGTATGCGGATCGATGACGCCTGCCTGTTTCATTGCTTCACTACTAGTGCTTTCATTTTCAGAAAGTTTGGTAACAATCGCTTGAAATTTTTCTTCATCATTGGCAAAATCAGGGATCGTCTCTACGTACAGGCTTGTCAGTAAATTTTGCACCACTTCATCCGTCTGGTCTTCCAGTAAATGATCTAATCGGTAGCGTTTTTTTGATTCCTTATTGTCCACCAATGGGTCATGGAAATTTTCTACATGTCCACTGGCTTCCCAGGTGCGGGGGTGCATCAAGATGGCGGCATCCATGCCCACTACGTTTTCACGAGCAGTAACCATTTCTTGCCACCAACGGTTTTTGATATTCCGTTTCAGCTCCACTCCCAAGGGGCCGTAATCCCAGGTAGATCCCAGTCCGCCATAGATCTCGCTGCTCTGAAATACGAACCCACGTTGTTTGGATAAAGACGTGAGTGTTTCCAGAATGGTGCCATCAGATTTGATATTTGCCATGATTAATTCCTGTTTGAGAGGTGGGTTATAATTTTATTTCTTTTTTCGGGTAAATCGGCGCTTTGCGGGACCTTTTTCCCGTCTGGCCTGAATAAGAGTCAATGCATCTTCAAGGGTGACTTGATCCCCTGATGTTCCTTTCGGTAATGTGGCATTGACTTTTCCATCGGTGACATAATCCCCGTATCTGCCGGATTTAAGTTCCACCTGATCACCGCTTGCAGGATCATTTCCCAATACTTTCAGAGTCTGGGTGGCACTGGACTGTCCGGAAGCATTTAACAACTCCACAGCCCTTTCAAGTGTCAACGCCAGAAGATTGTCGGGCGGCATGACTTTCCGGTTTACGCTCCCACATTTGATATACGGGCCGTATCTGCCCAAGTCTGCCATCACATCATTTCCATCGTGTTTACCCAGCGATTTGGGGAGGGATAACAATTGGATCGCCATTTCATGAGATACAGATTCCGGATCCATTTCAGGCAACAGTGATTTCATTTTGTCACCGGCCTTTAGATAATAACCGAATCTACCATTTAACAATTGAATGGACTCTCCATTTTCCGGAAAAGTACCCAAAATTTCAGGTTCTGCATTTTTGTGAATAAACATGTCTGTGACGGAAACAGGCGTCAATTCGCTTGGGACAAAATCTTCTGGCAATGTGACGTTCTGGCCGTCATTCTGCAGGTAAATACCGTATCTTCCAATTTTCAACGATACTGGATTACCGTCTTTATCAGATGTTTCCAAGATCTGACGCGAAAGGTTTTTATCATATTCCTGATCCAGCTCTGCCTTTAATCCGAGATGTTCATTTTGTCCAAAATAGAAACCGTTCAGAAATTTGCCCGCATTCATTTCAGCCAGGGAAATGCTGTCTAATTGGTCTTCCAGCCAGGCAGTAAATTGAAGATCCACCAAATCAGTGAAATACTGTTCCAAAAACTGTACGACGGCATAGGCGGTAAATGTGGGAATCAGAGCGCCTTTGACTTTGTTTGCATATCCCCGTTTCTGGATAAGCTCCATGATGGATGCATAGGTTGACGGTCTGCCAATACCCAGAGATTCCATTTCTTTCACCAGCGATGCTTCTGTATATCTGGGTGCGGGTTTAGTCGTCTGACGAGTGGGGTCCAATGCCTTACAATCTACGGGTTGTCCATTGATCAACTTGGGGAGCAGCGTCTCCTGATCCTCCCGCGCCGCATTGGATTCGTCTGTACCAGAGACGTACACTTTCAGATATCCATGGAACTGAATAATCTTACCTCGAGCTTCGAAAATCGCATTCCCGTCTGAGATCAGTGCCGTGGTTGCTAACAATTGTGCGGATGCCATCTGACTGGCGATAGTCCGGTCCCAGATCATTTGATAAAGCTTTAATTCTAATCCCGATAATTCACCTTGTAGTTCTTCAGGCGATCGGAAAACAGACCCGGCAGGACGAATCGCTTCGTGTGCTTCCTGAGCGTTTTTTACTTTATTTTTATAATGGCGTGGCGCTTTCGGAAGGTAATCTCCACCAAATTTCTCTGCGATAATTGCACGGGCACCCGATATGGCTTCTGATGACAAATTCACCGAATCTGTTCGCATGTATGTGATGTATCCACCTTCGTATAGATGCTGGGCGGTACTCATAACTTGCTTCGAGCTAAGGTGCAGTTTTCGCACGCCCTCTTGTTGAAGGGTGGATGTAATAAACGGTGGCGATGGATGAGAAACCGCCGGTTTTTGGACTACCGATTGGACTTTCCAATCATGAGCCAACCAGTCCGTTGAGAATTTTTTTGCAAGCGTTTCGGTAAGTATCAGGCGGTTTTTGACGGATAGCTTTCCGGTGGTGCTGTCAAAATCTTTCCCTCGGGCAACCTTCTGATCGCCGACGCTGATCAAGATGGTGGAAAAGGGATCATCTCCATTCAGGAATGTGCCGGTGATTCGCCAATATTCACTTTCAATAAAGGCTGCGCGGAGTTTTTCCCGATCGACGATAATTTTAATGGCGGGGCTTTGAACCCTTCCTGCGGATAGCCGGGATTTTACATTATACCATAGTTTTTCGGAGACCAGAAATCCAAACATGCGGTCTAAAATTCGTCGGGTTTCCTGTGCGCTAACCAAATTTTCATCGATGGTTCGCGTATGGCTAAATGCCTCAGTGATGGCTTTTTGAGTGATTTCATGAAATACAAGTCTTTTCACCGGAATGCTGGGTTTGAGAATTTGAAGCAGGTGCCAGGCAATAGCTTCTCCCTCACGATCCGGATCAGTTGCAATGTACAATTCACTCGCGCCATCCATCGCTTTTTTAATGCTGGCTATCACCTTTTTTTTATCCGGGGAGACCACATATTTGGGTGTAAACCCATTATCGATGTCGATACCCAGATCACTCTTTGGCAAATCCCGCACATGTCCAACCGATGCTTCCACGTTATAGTTTTGCCCAAGAAACCGCTTCAGCGTTTTCGCCTTTGAAGGGGATTCCACGATAATCAAATGTTCAGATTTATTGTTCATATTGGGGGCGAATTTAAACCCGGTAAAAAACAATCTTCCAAATCTTAAATCATTACAATTCGTTCAGAAAGGATATTTCTGACGTGAAATGTTTTGAAGTTATTGTTTTATTGGTAAAACGGCAATCTAGTATTAGTCTTGTTTAGTTTACTGGCGAGTTATTTATTCAAGGTCTTTGTACCCACTGTGTTCAAATGTTTTTATTGGATACATTTTTCTAAACAATGTATTTTTCGATAATTATGACACCGAGATTAAATAATATTGCTATACAATCTGTGAGAGATTATCAAAACAGTACCGCGAAAAATTCGAGGAAACACACTCCTAGAATACCGAATCCTAAACTGATGGACCTGGTCGGAGATGCCTTGCGTATCGAGCTGGTAAAGCGGGCAACATGGCACACGTTTCGACACAGTTTTGCTACCCATTTTCTAGAAAATGGGTATGACATTCGAACCATCCAGGAATTATTAGGTCATAATAGTTTACAAACAACAATGGTTTACACCCATGTGATGAACCGCAGGCCAATGGGTGTTAAAAGCCCACGAGAAAGTTTCTAAAATGTTTATACGGCTGTTTAAGTGCGATAATCACTTTAGGGCAAATCGTATAAACATAGTTATGTCGATTTGTACATTAGGATTTGCATGGTTCATTTATGAATTTATTATAAAAAGAATTCCGTTTAAAAAACCATTGTTCGGATTGAAAAAGTAAATAACTAAACAAATACTACTAATTCAAGTAGTAATATATAAGAAGACAGCATGCATAAACAATCACCCTTTTTCCTAATTTTAATTCTCTTGTTCAGTTGTGCTGAAAACCTGACTGAAGTGAACACAGAATATGCCGATATAGTTATTCGTGGTGCCGTCCTAGAGATTGAATCAATTAAAACTTCTCACATTAATATATTGTGTCCGGACGATTTAATTGATGATTTTGGTGATGGAGACGTTAATGAAATGTTTATTAATTATTTTGATGATATTTTCCCTTATGCTATAAAGAAAAAATCAAACCTTGGCGGCGTCATATATAACAGCGGTGTAAATAGCCTAGATTCATTAGTCAATCAACCTCATTTCACCTTAATTATTGATCAGATGGATATTGCTACCGGTTATACTCATTCATATCAAGGTGGCTCAACAAAATATCTTGAGTTTGGCAATGTCAGATATAGAATTATAGACAATATTAAGAACAAAGAAATTATAAATGGAGTAACTAGAGTATCAAAAAATGGTGTTTTGGGTATCCAGGTTACTTCTGAAACTTGGAACGAATTAGCATTTTCACTAGCCCATGAAATAATTCTAAATAGTCCATTTTATGAATCAGGAAATTTCATTTATGATCAAGTCATTAATTCTGAAACCCAGGATATTGTTAACTATGAAAATAGTACGAATGCTGAATTAAATATTGATGACTTAACATTGCTTAGAAAGAGAAACTTATTTAACAGCAATATTAAATTTTCAATCTCTTACAACCAAAATTTCCATATCCGTGACAAAAACACCGGCGATCCCAATATACCTGACGAATGGGAAGATTTGGAGGAAGGGCCATCCGTGTCAAATTTTTATAAAAATGATTCAGGGTTCAATTTGGGATTTTCATATGGATTCTCAAACTCATTTACAACCTCATCAAATGATGGGTTTATAATAGGACTCAATTACAATCAACATAATTTAAT
>ERZ889078.1441-NODE-1441-length-18846-cov-21.913842_pt1 | contig 18846 bp, 16 predicted proteins | sample MGYA00521266_ERZ889078 | MGnify/ENA primary metagenome ERZ889078 (study PRJEB32303, sample SAMEA104408618) | aquatic metagenome | biome: Brackish water; feature: Pelagic; material: water | place: Baltic Sea | collected 2014-06-16T06:34:00 | depth 76,534 m ...
TTCCTATAGCTTTTGACATAGATGAGTAAATAGTTCCCATTTTAATTTGAGTTTTTGTATAAGTCTCCCCTGTTGCGTCAAAAGCGTTATAGACAAGCGCTGATATTTCATTTTTAACTTGTGTAGGGAGAGCCATCATAGCGTTTCTAAAATCTGTATTTTGCATCACTTCATGATTAAAAACTTCAGTAAAGAAAGTAGTAAAGATAGTTTCAGGATTCAACATATCCACATAGATACCATCAGCGTCATTATAGATTGAGACTTCACATGGAAGCGCTGTAGTGTGATAAATACCATTTGGCACTTTAGCGCCATTATCTCCACCAACATTAGAAACACCTAAAGCTTGTCCAGCATATGTTGAGTTACAGACCTCAATAACTTTGACTTTTTTTGTATTTGCCGGGCTCATTGCCTCATTTGGATTTATCGGTTTTTTTGTAGGTATGGCAAGAATATTGTGTGTTACGTTTTCATCTACAAAACTATTTGTCGCCGTTGCTGACTCAATACCGCCTACAATCCAGTTTGCGCCTTTAAATTTTGTACTATCTACGGCTGGTTCATTCGTATTTGCCACATATTTTGCAAAAGTATTTGCAAGTTCTGCCACTTTTGCATACGTTGCAACATGATCTACATTTCCGTTTGCGTCTTTTACAGTTGGGAAAATAGCAACACGCTCAAATGGAGAGAAGCTACCATCACCAAAAGGTATCTTGTCGGCGTCAGCTACGCCTACTAATGATTCTCTAATTGCTTTTTGAGACGCAACATGTAATTTAGCCTGAGCTAGAGTAACCGCTTGAACTTTAACTCCATTCAATCTATTTAAAGCACTAGTTAATCCATCAATCCCATTAATCTTATTTGTTGTAGCGTTAATTTCTACAGCCGTATTTGAACCTAGCCATGTCGCTACGGCAGCTTTTGTAGCTGTTGTCAAAGTTATACCGTTACTTGCGTCGCCGTCTGAATCTATTGATTGAAGAAGTGATATAATTTCATCTTTATCTTCTTGTATCACGCCACCGGCGGTTAATCCAGACTGAGTTCTTAAAACGAAATTACCAATTTTAAAGGTAACGGTATCTCCACTATTGAACTTAAAAGCGCCCTCTGTGTCTGTAGTGCCGGTAAGACCGCTAGATGTCGAATAATCAACTCCATCTACTGCTGAATCCACATAATATCCAGTCAATGCTGGTGCTGCTACAACTGTTTCATCACTGCCACAACCAGACATACCCGCCATAAGTAAAGCGCTCAACGCCATCGAACCTAAAAGTTTTGTTTGTATTTTCATATAAATCCCCTATAATTTAAAAATTACAGGCAGTATACAATTCTAAAATGAAAAAATAATGATGAAAAGTTGTTCTATGTTTAATAATTTATTATTTGAAATAGTAATAACAAAAGCTAAATTATATATGGTTTAGAGTTTGCCTTTAAAACTAATAGCGGTGTAAAAAAAGTCATCTTCTTCATGGGCGGAGTACTCATACTCTAATTCTTGGGCTAGTCTCTCTATGAGTTTGGTTCCTATTTGCGAGCTAAAAAGCATGTCGTCGCTTGTCTCCCCAATCTCATTGACAACGCTGATTTGTTGCTTCTTCGCGTCAATGTATATTTCCACAGTGGTTCCATTTTTTGTATGCGTAAAAATATTCTCAAAGATTGCTTGCATTACTCTACCCATGGACTCTTTATGAATAAAGACGCTAAAATCGTCTTCAAAGTTACTTATCATCTTTAAAGCTTTTTTCTCTAAAATAGGTTTAAACAACTGTTGCATCATTAAACACTGATTTTGTATTTGTACAGACTCTTTAGCCTGCCTTATGTCCCACTCAATCGCTTTTAAAAAGATAAGTTCTCTCAGCTTATTGCTAATGGTGGCTATGTCGCCATTACTCTCTTTTACAAAATCTTCTTTTGACATGTCGCTTTTTTTGAAAAGTGACAATCTCGCTTTTAAAATCGCGATAGGCGTCTTAATCTCATGAGCCGCTTCTTTGAAAATCTCTTGCTTTTCTTGACATAGCCTTTTGTTCGTTCCTTGGAGTTCTATAATGGCTTTTCTCAATGAGTTCACCTCGTAACTACCCTCGCATTTAAGAGACGCGCTTATTGTATTTGGAGAGTTATGGCAATAATCCACTAGGCATTTTAAGGGAAATAGCAATTTCTTTAGAAGTAAGTGTAGACCAAATATAATAATTCCCAAGATGCTTATCAATACAATTAGTAAATTAAGCAGTAACTTTTTCACCTCTTTGTCTATGTAGTTTGATGAGGAGCTTATGATTAAATAAGAGCCGTTTGGAAGTTTTTTCACAATGCTTAAATGGGGTAACTCTTCCTTTAGGGCGTCGACGTATTTAAACTCTATGTTGCTGATATAACGTTCAAAACTTTCTTTGTGATGATTGCTTTTGAACATGAAAAATTCTTTTAAACTTTTCGACGATTCCGTGTAAATATTATGGTCGACAATGTCTTCGGACATTATAGTCATCTTGTTAATCAAATCTTTTTCCAAAGAGCGAGTGTGATTAACGACTAAAAATACGCCCAACGCTGAAATCAGAACAAAAGCGCCTAAACTCATGTAAAATAAAATTACTGTTTTAATGGAATATTTACTCAATGACAAATCCTCGCGTTTTAATTGTCTTGATGACGGGCATCGGTAATTTTTTACGTATGTGTCCTATGGTTACGTCAAGAGTGTTTGAAGATATGTTTTGAGGATTAAGGTAAATGGCGTCTAGCAATTCGTCTTTTGAGACAATTTGTCCTTTCTTTTGAACAAGATAAAAAAAGAGATTACTCTCTTTTTTTGTCAAAGCAATATATTGCTTTTCATAGAGTATGGTTTTTAAAGTAGTATCACAGATAAGTCCACTTATATTGATTTCGGGGAGGGGTTGATTTCTTCTACTGAGCGCGTAGATTCTCGCTAAAAGTTCATCATTGTCAAAAGGCTTATCCAAATAATCATCCGCCCCCAAATTTAAACCTTTGATTTTGTCACTAATACTGTCATAGGCACTGATGATAATGATTCCTGTCGTAGAGTTTTTGTTTTTAATATCGGTGATTAATTCAAGTCCTATATCATGACCATGTATATTTCTATCCAATAGCACTATGTCGTAATTGAACCTAGCTATATATTCTTTCGCTTCTGACAAGTCATGAAAAACATCAACTCTAAAATACTCCAACAAGTAAGCGCTTAAAAGGTTCGCTAGAACTACGTCGTCCTCAAGTAATAAAATTCGCATGTTTTTAGTGTCCAGTAACCTTGCTAAAATGAGAAACGCTTCTAAAATATGGAGGATAGTCAAAATAGACTCTAAAGGATTGCGCCGCGCCTGGTTTTAAATTTTTAGCGACGACAAACTCTTTTGTAATGGATTGCGGCTTGAAATCTAAATTATATCCGCCAGTAAAAAAATCAAAAAAACCGCTTGGCTTGTAAAAACTACCACCTTTCACGTTTCCAGTCGCATGACCTTTGTTGACTATTTTTATCTCAAAAACAACCTCGCCAATAGTGTGTTCCCCCTCATTTTTCACTATTCCAGTGTAAATAATTTTTTCAATATTTAGCAATCGTTTATTTTTAAGCTTGTAAAGTTTTACTATTTTTGTATATTTATCAACGACCACTATAGAAAAAACCGAAAAAAGAGCTGTAACGAGAACAACCGATATAAGCATTGAAATAACCATTTTTGGGCGCGTTTGCTTAAAAGATGATATGACTCCGTAAACGAACATAATAAAGATAATGGCTAAAACTATGAAATGCCAGTAATTAAAAAGTGTCATTTGCAACTCGCTTCTATTGAAATGTTATAATCTTTTGTATATGTAAAAGGCTCAATAATTAGTTTAAATTCCACTTCTTCGCCCTTTAACACGCCCTCTTTGAGCATCGACTTTTTTGTTAACGTCTTAAACGAGTAGATATAATTTTTGAGCTGATTCTTACTAGTCTTATGAACGTGAGCCGTTATCAGGCAACTTTGGAAATCTAAGTTTGATTCATTTTTCAAACTGCCTTGCACAACTATCGCTGGCGTAAATAGTAACCTTTTTTGGGATAATAACGTAGTTGTGTGTTTAAAAAGATACTCATGCATCTTTACGTATCCAACAAAAGGTCCAATAAAAATAGCTATGAAAGAGAGAGTCATCATAAAGATCGCCAAACCCCTCTTTCTTCTCAAAAGAATCGCTAAAATTATAAAAAATAAGAACAAGAAGAAGACGCTACCAAAAAGAATGTAATCATAAGTGATTAATCCTTGAAGAAACACGCTTATCTTACTCTTCATCTAAGCGTTTCTTGAATTTTTTTCCGCAATTCCACTTATGTCAAATCTACGCGCCAACTCTTGCTTTATTCTATCGGGAGAGACGTTTTTAGCGGCGAGCGCGACGAGCATGTGGTACGTCAAATCCGCCGCTTCGTAAACCATCTCGCTCTCATCGCCGTCTTTGTACGCGAAGCAAAACTCTCCCGCCTCTTCAACGACTTTTTTAAGAATTGTGTTGTCGCCTTTGGCGAAAAGTTTTGCGGTCCATGATTTTTCGGGGTCCGCGTTTTTGCGTTCTTGTATCGTGTGGTAAAGGGTGTCGACGACGCCGTAAGCTTCATCAACGTTTATTTCCACTTCAGAGGTGATTTCGCCACTCTCAAGTTCCGTAAAGAAACATGAACGTCGCCCCGTATGACAAGCCACTCCCTCTTGCGTCACTTTTATGAGGAGAGTGTCGTTGTCGCAGTCGACGTTAAAGGAGTGAATGGTTTGAATATGTCCGCTACTTTCGCCTTTTTTCCATATGCGCTGTTTGGAACGTGAAAAGTAATGGGCTATTTTCGTACTCAGAGAGAGTTCAAGCGCTTCTTTATCCATAAACGCCATCATGAGAACTTCATTGTTTTGAACGTCTTGCACAATCACCGGAAGAAGGTCTATCTTCTCCCAGTCTATTCTATTTATGATTTCTTGCATAATTATTTAGCTGTTGTTCTCTGTTTGATATCTTTCGTGTCAACCCAAATGTTTGGAGTTGAGCCACCAGGAGTTAAGAAAATTTTGGCGTCTTTGTTTTCACGAAGCGCGTCATTGAATTTTCCTTGAACTTTTAACTGTTCCAACTCTAGCAGTTCTCTCGTTAAGGATTTCGCGATTAATATGTTCGCTTTGGCTTTTGCGTCCGCTTCGATGGTTACGGCGTCGGCCTTACCTTTCGCTTCGATTCTAGCTTGTTGCGCGACGCCTTCGGCTTCGGCCGCGCGTTTTAACGCTTCTTGTTTAACGCGTTGAACGTCTTGTTCGGCTTTTTGAACCTCTTGTTTGGCTATTTGAACGCGCTCAATCTGCTCTTTTACTTTTGTTGGCAAAACAATGTCGCGAAGCTGAACCGATTGAAGCACGGCTGGAGAGTTTGTAAGACTTGCCACGCTTTTTCTAATCCCTAGTTCTATCTCAGCCGCAATGTCGTTTCTCATTTGCGTCAACGCTTCGGCGTCGTACTTTCCAACAACGTTGCGAACTACGTCGCGAACGACTGGATTGATGATTTTATCTTCCCAAGAAAAACCCCAGTTGGAAATGGTTTGCGCCGCAAACTGAGAGTTTAGTCTGTATTGCACCGTCAGTTCTATGGAAACGGGTAAACTTCTTTTGTCAAGAACCGTAACCGCCGGTTTTGTCATGATTCCCGAAGCTCCGGTATTGGACTCTATGCGAGAAGCGTAATTTATGATGCGAACCTTAGTGTCTACTGTATAAACTTTTTGAATGATGGGAATTATGAAATGAAGACCTGGCAAAAGCGCTTGATCTTGATACTTTCCGTTGGTGCTTAAGATACCGCGTTGTCCTTCCTCTATAATCGTAAAAGGTTTAGCCAAAACAAGCAAAACTACGACTGCAACGATGAAATAAATTATTCCCGACTTTCCACCAATCTTAAAATCTATATTTGGCATTTGAGGACCTTTTGGTCCGCCACCGCCACTTCCACCCGTTGATTTTTGAGACCCATTGTCTTCACTCTTTTTTTTGTTGAAATAATCATTCATATCCGATGCCATGTTTTCTCTCTTTTTTTTAATTTTTTTTTTACAACTATATTATTAATCTACGTAAGTCAGATAATGCTCGTACTTGGCGTTTCTACCAAACACTATGTCGAAGTAGGCGCTTTGAATTTTTTCAGTCATCTCTCCTCGAGAGCCAATGCCAATGTCTCTTGCGTCAATGTGAGCGACTGGAGTGATCTCAGCGGCCGTTCCAGTCAAAAACGCTTCATCGGCGATATAAATTTCTTCTCTCGTAATGCGACGACGAGTCACTTTAATGCCCATGTCCTCAGCCATTTCGATAACCGTTTTTTGAGTTATGGAAACTAAGGCGTTGTCGCTAGGCGGAGTAATCAACTCGCCATCTTTAATCATAAAGAAACTAGCTCCGCTCGCTTCGGCCACGTAACCTTGGTCGTCAAGTAAAAGCGCCTCGTCATAGCCACAATCAATGGCTTCATATTTCGCCATTTGAGAGTTTAAATAGTTTGCCGTGGCTTTGGCTTTTCCCATGTTTGAAGTGTTCGACGGACGAGTCATGGAGACTATCTTAAGTTTAATTCCTTTTCTCATACCCTCTTCGCCAAGATAAGCGCCCCACTCCCAAGCGGCGACCACCGTCTCTACTGGAACGTGTTTATGATAAATTCCCATAACTCCATAACCTAAAAACGAAAAAGGACGAATGTAAACGTTATCGCCTGTAAATTCGTTTTTTCGGACTAGTTCAATCTGCGCCGCGTTTAACTCTTCAATGCTATAAGGGACGTTTATCATAGTCATTTTTGCAGACTCAAGAAGCCTTTTAGTATGATCGTTTAAACGAAATATCGCATAACCTTTTTCAGTTTTATAGGCCTTTGTTCCTTCTATAACACCATTTCCATAGTGAATTGTGTGAGTTAACACATGCACCTTCGCGTCTTCCCAAGCCACAAATTTTCCATTCATCCAAATATATTTGGCTGCGTCCATAAACATCTCCATAGTTTGATAATTGCCGCCATTTTACCTAAAATGGCATTTATGTAGTATTAACTCTAAGTTTTTTTATATATAATTTCGTCCATTAAATATTATTCAGGAATAAATGTGCCAAACTACGCGAACTACACGGACGTTAATCAAGCCCAACTGCAAAAAGACATAGACGCTATCAAAAAAAGCATCGGAGCGACGACGCAGGAAGATTTTAAACACTTGCGAAAACTAGAACTTTGGGGAAGAGCTTCCACTCTTTTGGGATTTGCTCTCATTATCGCCATTTCAATTTTAAGCGCGACGCAAACGGGCATCGCTCCTTTCGCGTTCTGGGCGATTGGCATAGTGGCGGCGATACTTATAAGCACCGGAAACGTGGCGAGATGGGCGAACGTGACGCACCCCATCTTGCATGGCGCTTACGACAAAGTCCCAAACATTCCATTGAGATACACGAAAGCCGGCTACGCCAAAGGCAATCGAAGATGGATAGATTGGTTGGATTGGATCAAACCCGACGCCTGGGCTTTTGAGCATAACATCATGCATCACTACCATTTAGGCGAGCTTGACGATCCCGACAACGTGGAGAAGAACCTTGAATGGTTGCACAAAAAGAAAATTCCAATGTTCTTTAAATATTCGGTGGTTTATATTTTCGCCGCGATTTGGAAACTAGCGTATTACGCGCCAAACACGCTCAGAATTTTAGAAAACAAAGAGCGTCAAGCCAGAAAAGAGCCGGACATAACTCATTACGACATCTCGCCATTGACAAAAAATGGGTTTGAACTTTGGAAAAACTACATACTGCCTTACGGCCTTTTTCAGTTTGTTTTTTTGCCATTGTTATTTTTCCCGCTTGGAGCGCAAGCGGTACTCAACGTTTTCATATTGTTAGTCACTGCTGAAGTCTTCGCAAATCTTCACTCGTTTTTAGTGATAGTCCCCAACCATTCGGCGGAAGACATTTACCAGTTTTCCACGCCGCACAAAACGCAAGGCGAGTACTACTTGAGACAGATCATGGGAAGCGTGAACTACAACACGGGAAGCGATCTCATAGATTTTGGGCATGGCTTTTTAAACTACCAAATAGAGCACCACCTCTTTCCAAACATGCCACATAGTTTTTACCAAAAAATGCAACCCATAGTAAAAGAGATATGTAAAAAACACAACCTCGAATACAGACAAGAGAGCGTGTTTAAAAGAATTTTAATGACCGTTGATTTGATGGTTGGAAAAACGAAAGTGCTTCGCGTTGATGGGGTCTAAACCCCTATCTTCCTAGTACTCTTTTAAGGCGTCGTTTATTTGAACGTACGCCTGTAACGGAGTTGTTTCAAAGTACTTGATATTGTATTTATTCGCAAAATTTCTAGTCATCTCCTGAACCTTTAAAAGGTTGAAACGCGGAGCTTTTGGAAACAAATGATGTTCTATCTGAGTGTTTAAACCCCCATAAAACCAATGCACAAACGCTCCGCCCGTAAGTGAACGACTCCCTCTCATCTGCATTTCCATCCACGAAAGCTTTTTTCCCTCTTCCAAGTCAAAAACTTCACAGCCCAAATGGTTGGTGATAAAACCGAAAGCGAGCCAAGGGGAGAGCGTAAAGTTAAGAGTCAAAAAAACAATAGTGGCCTCGCTAGTCGGAAGAAAGTAAAATATCGACCCCCAAATCAAAGGCCAATGAGTAAGCATTAAAGTCAACTCGGCCCATAATTTGCGCTTTATCGCGAAGTTGTAAGACTGCGCGATGAAGGCGCCATACATAAAAAACATCGCGCCCCAAAAAACGACATGTTTATACTTTTTAAGAAAAGAACTATTGCCTTTGTTGTTGGGAGTGAAAGCGCCGTCAAGCGCCAAAATGTCCACGTCTTTGTCCACTACGTTACACCATGTATGGTGATTGACGTTATGTTTAAAATCCCACCATGACGACGAGTTGCTTAAAATCAAAGCTGAAAATGGATAACTTAGTTTAAAAGAGAGCGATTTGTTTTTAAAGTATTGTAAATGAAGGACGTCATGAGAAACGAACACCGCGCGAGTAAAAATAAGCGTCATAAACAGACCCAGCCCGAGAGCGGACCAAACTCCGCCTAGCCCGAGTTCATTCCAATTTGCCGTTATGTAAAAAACCAAAGCCATACTCAATAAGACGGCTATCATTTCTACGCTTCCACGAACGGGAACGCGTTCTAACAATCCAGCGGAACGAACTTCCGCTTTTAATTCATCAAAATTGTCAGGGTATGGAGTTCTTGACATTTATAACCACCTGTGTAAAATTTATAATAATTATAACAACAATATACTAAATATTTATATAACTTCATCGTCGCCATATTGTCACCAAGATGTTATATTTGTGAAATATAGAGCGTATATAATTCTATCAAAATAAATTTTACGGAGATTCTTAAATGAACAATTTCAAAAAAACAACTCTTAGTTTAGTAACGGCAGTGGCAATCGGTTTTACTGGTTGCGGTAGTAGTTCAACCGATGCGGGCGTAACGACTGACAATACTCCTCTTCCAACGGATACAACGACTAACAACACTCCTTCAACAGATACGACGCTACCTGCAAGCATCACTACGGATATGCACCTTACTTCGGATAAAGTATGGTTGCTTGATGGTAAAGTTATCGTTAGCAATAACGCCACTCTTACGATTGACGCTGGAACTACCATCGCGGGTAATACGCCCGCTTCATTTTTAGCTATCGCGGCTGGTTCAAAACTCAACGCAATTGGAACTTTAGACAAACCAATTACCTTCACCTCTAAAAAAGACGTAGACGGTTTGTCATCAGACAACTCTCAAGGCGAGTGGGGTGGACTTATTTTAGCGGGAAACGCGTATACTCACTATAGCAACAACGTATACGAAGCTGATCCTACGATTAATTTTGGTAGCGCAGACCATGCGCATGATGGGGATTCTTCTGGTGATTTAGAGTACGTCGCCATTAAACACACCGGTTTTAAAGTATCCTTGGATAAAGAGTTGAACGGTCTTTCACTCGCTGGCGTTGGTTCTGGAACTAAAATTGAAAATATCGCGATTATTGGTGGAGCCGATGACGCTATCGAAATTTGGGGTGGAACGGTTAACTTAAAAAACGTTTATCTTTACAATGGTTCCGACGACTCTGTGGACACCGACTTAGGTTACCGTGGAACTTGGGAAAACGTACTTGTGCAACAAGTGAAACTCGATAGCTACAACAACCACGATTCAGCCGCCATGGAAACTGGAAACGACGGTGACACAATCACAACCGATGATACCAACGCCACTCAAGTTCACATCATAAACATGACGGCTTACGTCAAAGGCGCCGACGTTTCTATGAAATTTGACGCAGGCGTTATTCTTGAAAACGTTAAATTTATCAGCGATAACGTCGAAATTGGTTCAGCCGTATACTATAGAGGCGCCGACGTTGTTAATACAGGAGCGATGCATGTAGATGGAGCCGTTGAATTTTATAACTCAAATCACGCTTTAACCGCCGACAACGCTTATGCGAAAATTAACAATAAAAATGATGACAATTTGACTACCGCGTTTAGTGATTGGACTTTAGTCGCTGGACATACAGCCCTTCATATGGGTTCCGCTGGTTCATACGCCTTAGATAAAAATACTATTCCTGGAGTAAATGAAGCGAATATCTGGAAAGGAAAAGCTGGCACAAACGATCCTTTAGAAGACAAAACAAAATAATCAATTCCCCCTAGACCAAGATTCTTCTTGGTCTATACTTCTCTTAAATCTCTTTCAACTCCCTCAATTACATAACTGTCACCAAATAGTTACCAAAAAGTAATGATTAAGTAACTGCGCTTTTCTATAATTTCACATCTTAAATTATATGGGGAGTCCATGTCTAAAAAAACTATTAGTATTGCGCTAAGCATGGCGTTGACAACTACCGCTTTACTCGCAAACTCTGAGAATATGGCAGAATCTTTAATGAAACTTCGTTCTCAAGTGGAACAACTCGACACGCGAATTAGTGACGAAAAAGATTCTTACAAAGCAAATATGAAATCGCTCACGATGCAAAAAATAGAGCTAGAAGCCATGGTTTCTCGTGAAGAACTGAAAATCAAACAGATAGAAAAAGAGCTTACGCAAATAAAAATAGCCGTGAAAAATTCTAGCGTCAATTCTCAAAACTTAACGCCTATTGTAAACAAAGCGATAGAAAATCTTATCCTTTACATAAAAACGTCTCTTCCGTTTAAAACAAACGACAGAATAGAAGCTGTGACCACCGTACAAAACCAACTCAACGCGGGAACCATAACTCCACAAAAGGCGCTATCGATCGTTTACAACGCTTACGCCGATGAGATGCGAATGACAAAAGAAAACGGTATTTTTAAACAAACCATTGAACTAAATGGCAAAAACAAATTGGTTGAAGTCGCTCGTCTTGGAACCGCCATGATGTTTTTTAAATCTCCAAGCGACAACGTGGGTTACGCGACGAACAGCAATGGCGTTTGGAGCTATAAAGAAGAGTTAAATCAAGAAAAACAGACTCAAATTTTAAACCTATTTGACGCGTTTAAAAAACAGATAAGAACTGGCTACTTTACGCTACCAAACGCGCTAGTGCTAAGTGAGGCGAAATAATGAAAAAAATCATACTACTACTTTTACTCATCTCCATCGGCCTTTTCGCCTCAACGGAACTTGAAAACGCTTACGCGAAAGAGTTCGCGTTTTTAAAAGCGCAAAAAGAGTCGCTCAAATCAAGAGTCTCTCAAATACAAAACTCAAACGCCAGTAAACTTGAAGCGACCAAAAACGAGCTTGAAAAATTACAGCAAAAAGTTTTAGAAAAAGAATCTTTGAGTCAAAAACTGAGTGATGAACTCTATCAATCTCAACAAAACCTAGAAAATACGAAAGACGACGCTTCTCTTCTTCAAGCGGTGTCGCTACAAGGTCAAGCGTCGCTAAAACAGTACTCTGTCGACATAGCGATTGATGAACGTAATTATCCTCAAACAATTACAGAAATTTACGCAAAAACTTTAGAGCTTACAAAAAAATTGTCATCGGTGCGCATAGAAGACGGCTCATTTTATTTACTGGACGGTTCGTCTAAAAAGGGCAAACTCATTAAAGTTGGAAATATCGCGACGTATGGCGTATCCGACTCAATATCGGGAGCTTTAGTTCCAGCTGGAGACGACAAGTTCAAAATTTACGCCGATATAAGCGCTTCGAGCACAGCGCAATCTTTAGCAAAAAATTCAAAATTTGACCAGCTCAATATATTCATTTATGAAAACGCGAATCAAGAGATAGCCGACAAAGAGGAAAAAACGGTTTTAACCATCATAGATTCCGCTGGAATGATTGGTTGGGTCATCGTCGCGCTTGGCGGCGTCGGTTTACTCTTTTTACTACTGAGAGTGTTGTTTCTCATGATAAACAGCGGCTCGGATAAACTTCGAACCGATACGCTAAACAATCTTATAGAAAAAGGCGTTGAAAAGACTTTAGATTATTTAAAAGCGCAAAAAGGTTCAAACGCGAGAGTCCTCAAATCCACCGTTCGCAACATAGAAAGAGACAGAGAGCACATTGAAGACATCGTTTCCGAATCCATCATGCATGAAAGCACGCGACTTGACAAATTGAGCTCAATCATTTTGGTAATCGCGGCCGTCGCCCCTCTTCTTGGTCTCTTGGGAACGGTCACTGGGATGATCGCCACTTTTGACGTCATTACCGAATTTGGCACGGGCGACCCCAAGCTTCTCTCTGGCGGCATTTCCATAGCTCTAGTTACAACCGAACTTGGTTTAATCGTAGCCATCCCTCTTTTACTTGGCGGCAATTTGCTCAACAGTTGGGCTGAAAGCATAAAAGACAACATGGAACACTCAGCTTTACACATCGTAAATGAGTACAACAAGCAAAAATAATGGACTCGCTAATTACGCTGTTTAATCAGTTTATGGTCTACATGAACAGTGGAGGCTTGGTCATGTGGCCACTGTTCGCGCTTGTAATAGTTTTATGGTATGGGCTGGGATTTAGATACCACACCGTGCAAAGAGGAACTCAAAAAAGCGTTCGAGTGCTTATACGAAAATTTGCCTCCAACAAAAGAACGCAAGCTAGAGGTTTCATAGACTCCGCCGTCGTGGATGGACTCCAAGCGTTGCAAGAAACGAAAGATAAAACGTTGGTGAGAAGGCATTTAAACGACGCTTTTTATTCTTATGAACAAGCTTTAAAAAAATACTCTCAACTCATAAAAACAATTGTGGTCGTAGCTCCGCTCATAGGTCTTTTAGGCACCGTGATAGGAATGATTGAGACTTTTGACTCCTTGGCGTCGATGAGTCTATTTTCTCAAAGCGGCGGAATCGCCGGCGGAATATCTCAGGCGCTCTTCACGACTCAACTCGGTCTCGTCGTCGCGGTTCCCGGTTTGGTCATCGGAAGAATTTTAGATAAAAAATCCGCGAACATGGAAATGGATTTGGAACAAATTAAAGATATATTATGTAGCGAAGGAGATTTAAATGCGATTTAGACGAAAAAAGAATGAAATTAGCGAAGTGGACATGTCGCCGCTGATAGACATGGTTTTTATTCTTCTCATCTTTTTTATGGTTAGTTCAACCTTTACAAAAGACATGAAGCTAGACTTGGAACGCCCTGGAGCCTCGTCCGCTAGCCGCGCTTCAAGTAAGGTTATAAGAGTGTATATTGACAATCAAGCCCAAGTGTACATAAACGCGCAACCCGTCAAACTATGGGCGGTGCAAGGTCAACTCAGAGAGATTCTAAGAGCTTCTACCGAAAAATCGATTTTAGTCATTACAGACGAGACTATTCCCGTTGAAAAACTTATAGAGCTAGTTGATCAATGTAGATTGTCCGGAGCTAAAGACGTGGCGGTCGCGACTAAAAAAGAAGTGGGTTGATCGTGAAGAGCAAAAGTTCAGTATTGACTCATTTTAAAGCTTTACTTTGGTCTATCTTTGGTCTATTCTTTGTTTTTATCGTTGTAATCTACATGAACGAAGACGGTATGTCGCCTCATCAAAAAAAAGAGGCTAGCTCCATGAGTTTTGAAGTTCAAAAAGTGGTAAAACAAAAACCCAGACCTAAAGAAAAACCTAAAAAAGAGTCAAAACCCAAATCTCATAAAAGCGCGCCCACTCCGAATCTATCTTCCACGTTAAGTGGCTTTGACACGGGGCTGGACTCTTTTATGAACGATGACATGAACATGGACGAGAGCTTGCTTGGCGACGCCAACAAAGACGTCGTCATGAGTGAAAGCAGCATAGACAAGGCTCCCTTGCCTTCACAAAGAAGCGCCATGGAATACCCTAAAAAAGCCAAAAAAATGTCTATCAAAGGCTATGTGCTTCTAAATTTGCTTATTGATGAAAATGGAAACGTCGTCAAAGTGAAAGTTTTAGAGAGTGAACCTGAGGGCGTTTTTGATGAAGTTGCGACGCAGGGCGTCAAATCGTGGATATTTACGCCAGGCGAATACAAAGGCAAAGCCGTCAAAGTTTGGGCCAAACAAAAAATCAGATTTGATTTTCAATAAGAGATAAATAATGAAAATATTTTTAACAACGCTACTAACGCTATTCTTGTCTTTATCAACGTTCGCAAGCGATAAAAAATCAAATGACGACGTTGATTACGTCGCGCTTGCGACCATACTTGTGAAAGATGCTTATTACTCTCGCGCAAACGACGCGCTTAAAAACGTAGATTTACAAGACAAGAACTTGGATAAAGCGCAATACTTTACTCTACAAGGGCTTGTCAAGTCAAAACTGCTTCAATACGGCGAGTCAAACGTAAACTTTTACAAGGCCATAGAAAATGGACAGACTCAAAAAAGTATTTACGTTTACGTCGCTCAAAATAGCTTTAAGCTCCAAGAGTACAAAAACGTAATCAACGCTTTGGACAACGCTCCAGAACTGCTTAAGAAGACTCCAAAACTTATGGCGTTAAAGGCCGAAGCGTACCACAGACTCAAAGATGACGACAACGCCCTTGGCATGCTCGCTCTTTTAATCAAGCTTCATCCACAACATTATGAGGCTTATAGACAAAGATTTACCTATTTGGTAACGCTTGGACTCTATCAAAGCGCCGTTGAAGACGCTGACGTTTATATGGCAAACGCCAAGGCGAATGAGCAAATCAACGTATCGTTCATAAACGCTTTAAGAAAATCGAAACAAACGACCAAAGCGATTCAACTTGCGCAAAACGCTCATCTTCTCTATCCTAAAAACGCCACCATCACGGTTCTGCTCGCCAACCTTTACATGGATAAAGATATGATTCAATCCGCCGCGGATTTGTTTGACAAAGCGTCGCTTCAAGACTCGAAATATACAAAAGATTCCACTGAAATGTTTAGACGCGCGAAAAAATACGTTCAAGCTCTCTATAAAAGCACCCAAATTTTAAACGCCAAAGATAAGTACAAACAAAAAGTCGCCATATATCTGGAGTTTGGAAACTACGAAAAAGTGGCTTCGTCTCAAAGCGCCTTGCAAAGAAACGGTCTTTTAGAAGATCAAAACATAGTTTACGCCCTCGCCTACTCCTACTATGCGCTTGGCGAATTTGACGACTGCGAAACGCATCTCAAAAAAATAACGGACGCCAAACTATTTGAAAAAGCCATCGAGCTTAGGAAAAACATGAGCAAATGCAAAAACAATCACTGGGAGTGCGCGTTATGAGATTTATATACCTAACGCTGCTACTTATGGCGTCTCTCTACTCGGCGGAGTTTGGAGATATTTCTTTAGTCGTCATAAAAGATGGAAGACCTCTTATGAATCAAAACTTCGTCATTTACAAAGTGCTGAAAAACGACTCGAAAACAACGCTTGACAAAACGACGCCAATAAACGCAAAAACCGACGAAGATGGGTACTTCTACTCTAAAATGGCGACTGGCGACTACCAAATACAACTCATTTCACGAGACAATGGAATAGCTCAAGCGTTTGTCAGAAAAAACGTCGCCGTCAAAAGTGGAGAAGAGTCTCAAATCATCGTATCCTTAAAAGCGGACAACGGCTTGGCGTTTATAGACGCCGAAGCGCCCACTGAGACGAACGCGCCAAGCGTTGTTCAATTGGCAAAAGTCCAAACTGGCTCTCTCTTGCTGACGCTGTTCTCTTCGCAAGACAAAAAGAAAATAGCCAAAGCGACCATTTACGTAAAAGGTCTTAACGCGGAAGCTTCATCTGATAAAAACGGTTTCGTGGATTTAACCTTGCCTGAGGGTGAGCAAACGTTGTCCATTATTCACTCGGACTTTAGCGCTCAAACCATAAAAGTGACCATTATCGCAAAAGAGGCCATCTCAAAAACTCTTGAACTCTCGCCCGTCGCCATGGAGTTAGACGAGTTTGTTGTTTTGGCTCCTCATATTGAAGGAAGCGTCGCCGCCGTCATTGCCGAGCAAAAAAACAATGACGCCGTTGGCGACGTCCTCGGAAGCGAACAGTTTGGCAAAAGTGGCGACAGCAGCGTCGCGTCCGCGCTTAAACGAGTAAGCGGCGTCACCATCGTTGGTGGAAAATACGTTTACGTCAGAGGTTTGGGAGACAGATACTCAACCGTCATGCTCAACGGACTTCATATTCCATCGCCAGAGCCTACGAAAAGGGTCGTCCCTCTTGACATATTTCCAACCTCCGTCGTAGAGAGCATCACCATTCAAAAGTCCTACACAGGAGACATTCCAGCGTCGTTTGGCGGTGGAACGGTTCTTATAAAGAGCAAAGACATTCCAAAAGACGATGATGGTTACGTAAAACTAGGATTAGAACTAATCGCCAATGACTCTACGGGTAAAAGCGTAACGACAAATTCGGACAACTCCAAACCTCTACCCGCCAGTGTTACCAACGCGGGACATAATTTTTCACAATTGGCGAAACAGACGCAAAACGTTGTAGAGTATAGAACGCTAAATCATGCAAAGACTACTTTGCAACCCGGCGTGAAATTTGAACTCTCCGGCGCTAAAAGTTTCGTTTTGTCCGATAACTTCACTTTAGGCGCGGCGGCCACTTTTAGCTATAAAAACTCGGCTGATGGCTATGATATCGTGAACGACAAATACGTACTTTCCAATGGCGCGACCACTCCTTATCATGCCGCCAACATTCAAACGCAAGAAACTACTTTGAGCGAGCAAACGGCGGGAACGCTTAACGTTGGCATGGAGTATTACAAAAAGAATAAAATCAAATACTCCTATTTTACGACTTCCAATAATGACGATCGAACCGTCCAATCAAAAATAAATTATGGAGCTGGAGAGGACGTAAGAGATAAAACCTACTATGAATATTCAACGAAAAACGTCACTACGAATCAACTTATAGGCAGCAATGAAATCGCTTTTTCAAATTCAACCGATGGATATTTTGACAACTTAAAAATAGACTGGGCATGGGAAAACGCCCAAGCGACGAGGGATGAACCGGGCACGCTGGAATATAACTATCTAAGCAACGCGACAACTCCCGAGTACTGGGATAAGAATGGAAATTATTACTACTATTTTAAACTAAACGACAACGTAAGCAATTATAGAGTTGATTTTACGTTGCCATTTCTCTTCAACGATAATGAGAACTACGTAAAAGCGGGTATTTTTATTTACAACAAAAGTCGAGATTTTGATAGTAGAACCTATAGTTTGTTTGCCAATAACGCGACAAACCTCAATGGAAAAATGGATACGGTCTACAAAAACAACGCTAGCTCTTTTGAGTTTAGGCCTTCGTATTCGCCAACGGATTCCTATAGAGCGACGCAAGACGTGAGCGCTTTTTATTTGAAAGAACTTTTGTCCGTTACGCATGACGTGGACGTGATAGCTTCGGTAAGAATGGAAGAGTCTACGCAACAATTAACGGACGCGGAAGCTACGTACGCGCCGCTTAAAACAACCGACTTCTTTCCCACTCTTGGTTTGACGTACAGATTCGACAATGACGCGATGCAGCTAAGAGTCGCCTACGCTCAAAGCGTTAGCAGACCCGACTTTCGTGAATTTAGTAAAAGCGCCTATTTAGATCCAATTACGGAAAACGACGTTTTTGGCAATCCCGATTTGAAATCTACTTACATTAATCACTTAGATTTAAAATACGAGTGGTATCTGTCGGATGATGAAATATTTTCTTTTGCGCTTTTTAGCAAATATTTTACCGATCCAATTGAAAAAGTTATGAAACCAAACAATACGCAAGGCGGCGTTTATAAAGTGACCTATCAAAATGCAGAGTCCGCGAGTAGTTATGGCGCTGAAATGGACTACAGAAGAAAATTTGGCTTCATTAGCGATTCATTGGAAAATTTACTTTTCGCGACAAACGTCGCCTTCATACAATCAAACATCGTCTTAAATAAAGATCCAAACAATGACTATACTAGCCAATTGACAACTAAAACGAGAGCGATGCAAGGTCAATCTCCCTACGTCCTAAATTTTACGTTGGGTTATGACAACGCCGACAAAGGCGACAGCGCGCTCTTCTTGTTCAATCAAATAGGAGAGAGCGTCTCTTCTTTGGGTACGAATGGCAATAAAGACGTATATCAACAACCTTTCGCTAAACTAGACTTTGTAACTAAGTGGAAAATTAGTGAAAAAGAAAAAGGCGACTTTTTTGGGTACGCGTTAAG
>ERZ889078.1443-NODE-1443-length-18816-cov-14.279196_pt1 | contig 18816 bp, 12 predicted proteins | sample MGYA00521266_ERZ889078 | MGnify/ENA primary metagenome ERZ889078 (study PRJEB32303, sample SAMEA104408618) | aquatic metagenome | biome: Brackish water; feature: Pelagic; material: water | place: Baltic Sea | collected 2014-06-16T06:34:00 | depth 76,534 m ...
TTTAGCGCGACAAATTTCTATGATTAATTTAAATATTACTGCATTAACAGCTTTAACTCATTTATTTCTTCCTGAATTTGTAAAACGTAATAGTGGAAAAATATTGAATACCTCTTCTACTGCTAGCTTAATGCCTGGACCATTGCAAGCTGTTTACTTTGCAACAAAAGCATATGTAACCTTTTTTAGCAATGCAATATCAGAAGAATTACACGATACGAACATTACAGTAACTAACCTAATGCCAGGTGCTACCGAAAGTGAATTTGGAGCAATCTCTGGTATGGATAAAACTGAAATGTTTAAGGAAACCGCAACCGCATATTCAGTAGCATTGGACGGTTACAACGGGATGTTAAAAGGAAAAATTGATGTAATTTCTGGATTAAAACCACTACAAAAACTAATGATGGCAATGATTCCGTTTACACCAAAAAAGATGATTTTAAAGCAAATTCGTCAAATGCAGGAAGTAAAATAATGATAAGACTAACTTTATTAATTTTAAAAAACACAATGATAGGAATATTATCAATTTCAGCACTGGTTGCAATTGCTGGAGTTTCATTTATTAATTTAAGTCCACAATTTGGAGGAAAACCTTCGGAATTAAGTTTAAAAAAAATGATTAATTCTCCCAACTTTAAAGAAGGGGTTTTTATAAACAAAGAAAAAACACTTCAAAATACAGGTTTTAAATGGCAAACAATTCCTCAATTTTTTACGAACGGAAATAACAAAGTTCCTAATTTTGAAATTCCTGTAGAAACGCATAAAGAAAGTGATTTTATTTCAGATAAAAATCAATCTAAAATAACTTGGTTCGGGCATTCAGCAGCTTTAGTTGAAATGGAAGGTCTAACAATTTTTATCGATCCAATGTTAGGAAAAGTTGCGGCTCCTCACCCAATGCTAGGTTCTAAACGATTTAATAAAGTTCATCCTATTTCTATAGATTCTTTGCCAACTATTGATATTATTTTAATTTCTCACGACCATTATGATCATTTAGATTATGGTTCTATTTTAAAATTAAAAGATAAAGTAAAGCAGTTTTATGTTCCTTTAGGAATTAAGGCACATTTAACTGAGTGGGGAGTTTCTGAAGAAAAAATTACTGAATTTGATTGGTGGGAAAATATTAATTATAAAGGAGTAGAATTTATTTCAACCCCAGCTCGTCATTTTTCAGGACGTGGTTTTACAAGAAATAATACACTTTGGTGTTCTTGGGTTTTAAAATCTAAAAACAATTCAATTTTCTTCAGTGGTGATAGTGGCTACGGAAATCATTTTAAAGAAATTGGAGAAAAATATGGTCCGTTTGATTTTTCAATGATAGAATGTGGGCAATATAACGAGCAATGGGCACAAATTCATATGACACCAGAAGAAACAATACAAGCAAGTATTGATGTGCAAAGTAAATTAATGATGCCTATTCATTGGGGAGCATTTAAGTTAGCCTTACATAGTTGGGATGATCCAATTGTTAGAGCTACCAAAAAAGCTAAAGAATTAAATATACCTATTTCAACACCTATAATTGGAGAATCTATTGTATTAAATAGTGATAATTATCCAAAAAATAAATGGTGGATTCAATAAAAACATAATTAATTATGATCTTAGTATTTAAAACAACTATATTTTCACAATTAGAAACACACGTGAGAGCAATGTTAGATTCTTTTAAGCAAATTTCAACCGTTGATTTTGATTTTGAAGATTGTGATAAAATTTTAAGAATAGAAGCTACTGAAGATTTAACTTCAGATATTGAATTGTTATTAAACTCTAAAGGTTTTTATTGTAAAGAATTGAATTAAAACTCAAATTTAAGCTGAACTAAAATAGGTTTTTCAGTAATTTTTTTAGAATGAATATTTAAATTTGTTACTGAAATACCTAATAAACGAACTGAATTTAATACTTTTTCTTGAAATAATAACTCCTTCACCGTTTCCAATAAAACAGCTTTTTCTTTTATAAAATAAGGCAAGGTTTTACTACGAGTTTGGGTTTTAAAATCGCTGTATTTAATTTTTAAAGTAACTGTTTTCCCAGATACTTTAGATTTAACTAATCGACGTTCTAATTCTTCTGAAATTTTCTCTAATTTCTCCATCATATATATTTCAGAAGTTAAATTAGTTATAAAAGTATGTTCAGCCGCAACTGATTTTCGCTCTCGGTTTGGTTTTACTTCGCTATTATGAATTCCTCTAACAATATTGTAATAATGTCCACCTGACTTTTTAAAATGCTGCATTAAAAATTCTTCCGTTTTATCTTTTAAATTTTTTCCACTAAAAATACCAAGACTATACATTTTTGAAGCAGTTACCTTCCCAATTCCAAAAAATTTTTCAATAGGTAATTCTTCTAAAAATGAAATCACTTCTTCAGGTGGAATTGTTTTTTGTCCATTTGGTTTATTAATATCAGAAGCAATTTTAGCAATGAACTTACTGTTTGAAATTCCTGCAGAAGCATTTAAATTTAATTCATCAGCGATACGTTGTCTAATTTCTTTGGCTATTAAACTTGCTGACGGATTTCCCTTTTTATTTTCGGTAACATCTAAATATGCTTCATCTAAAGAAAGAGGCTCTACCAAATCTGTATATTCATAAAATATGGCTCTAATTTTTTGTGAAATTTCTTTGTAGCGTTCAAAGCGTGGAGAGACAAAAATTAAATGTGGACATAATTTTTTAGCCAAAGCACCACTCATAGCAGACCGTACTTTAAATTTTCGAGCTTCATAACTGGCAGCAGAAACAACTCCACGTTCACCTCCACCACCAACAGCAACTGGTTTTCCTCTTAATTCAGGATTGTCCAATTGCTCTACCGATGCATAAAAGGCATCCATATCAACATGAATTATTTTACGATATGAATTTTCATTTTCCATTTATCCAACAAATATAGAAAAGAAAAAGGGTTGCTAAATAGCAACCCTTTTTTAAAATATTTAATTTATAAAATTAAACGATACCTTGATCTAACATGGCGTCAGCTACTTTAATAAATCCGGCAATGTTCGCTCCTTTTACATAGTCAATATAACCATCTTCTTGTGTTCCAAATTTAGAACAAGCCACATGAATAGAAGACATTATTTGATGTAATTTAGCATCTACTTCTTCTTGAGTCCAATTTAATTTCATGGCGTTTTGTGACATTTCTAAACCAGAAACCCCAACTCCACCAGCATTTGCTGCTTTACCTGGCGCAAATGGTAATTTATTTTTATGAAATAAATTAATAGCTTCAGGAGTACAACCCATATTAGAAACTTCAACAATGTATTTTACACCGTTTGAAATTAATAAGGCTGCATCATCACCATTTAATTCATTTTGAATTGCGCTTGGCATGGCAATATCACATTTAACTTCCCAAGGTTTTTTACCTGCAATAAATTTTGCTTCTGGAAATTCTTCTGCATAAGGCGATACAATATCATTATTAGAAGCTCTAAGCTCTAACAAGTAATCAATTTTTTCTGCATCTAAACCTTTTTCATCATAAATATATCCATCAGGACCAGAAATAGTAACAACTTTACCTCCTAGTTCTAAAACTTTTAAAGCAACTCCCCAAGCTACATTTCCAAAACCAGAAACAGCAACTGTTTTACCTTTAAAGGAATCATTTTTAGTGTCTAACATATCCTTGGTGAAATAAACTGCTCCAAAACCTGTAGCTTCAGGTCTTATTAAACTTCCACCCCAATTTAATCCTTTTCCAGTGAAAACACCAGTGTTTTCTCTTTTTAGCTTTTTGTACATACCATACATAAAACCAATTTCTCTACCACCTGTTCCAATATCTCCTGCAGGAACATCAGTATCAGGGCCTATAATCTGCCATAATTCTAACATAAAAGCTTGGCAAAAACGCATAATTTCAGCATCCGATTTTCCTTTTGGATTAAAATCAGAACCTCCTTTTCCACCTCCCATAGGTAAGGTAGTTAATGCATTTTTAAATGTTTGTTCAAATCCTAAAAATTTAAGAATACTCAAATTTACACTTGGGTGTAAACGTAAACCTCCTTTATATGGGCCAATTGCATTATTAAATTGTATTCTGTGTCCTAAGTTCACATGAACTTCACCACTATCGTCTACCCATGAAACTCTAAAAGTAAAAATACGATCAGGCTCTACTAATCGTTCAATAATTTTTGCTGCCTCATACTGTGGGTTTTCATTATAAATGCCCTCAATAGACTCTAATACTTCGTGGACTGCTTGTAAATATTCCTGTTCACCAGGGTGCTTTTTTTCAAGGTTATTTAATATATCTTTTACATTCATAATACTATAATTTATAAGTGTTTAAAACTGTTTTAAAATGTCTAACAAAAATAATGATATTAAAATCATTTTTAATAAAAAAAAACTTAAATTTTTAACTTATTGCAATTAATATTGCGAAACTTTATTGAAAATAAATTAAAACCTGTTTAAGGTACTCATAAATTATCAAATTAACAATTCTGATTTTATTAATTTATATTTTAAAATTTCGTTTTTACATGAAACCATCTGGTGGTAAATCTTCCTTTGAATCTTCAAAGGACTCTCTGTTTTTAATTAATTTATAACCTTTCTTAAAGATTGCAGCTTTATTACTTTTACCTTCAATAATTATAGTTAAAGGTTCTTTAAAACATATGTGTCTTATAAATTCCCCTTCATAACAAGCCTCCTGTTTATTTAAATAATCTATATCAAAAAAACCATCATTAATAAAAGGATTTATTGTTAAATATCCCACTTTAAATGAAGTTAAATTTTGAAAAAAATGGGTACCTTGACTTGGGTCTATCCTAAAATTATTAAGCCCTGATTCAACAATTATCTTTGCGGCAGATATTTGTGACCAAATTACAGGAATTCCTAACCAAGGATCACTTGATCCCCATCGTCCTGGACCTACTAAAACATATTTTTTGTCTAATTCAATAAACTTTTTATTCATTTTTTCAACAGCAGCAGCAATTTCTCTTGTATTTGCACTATTAAAAGCCTCTGGCTTTACATAAACAAAATCATAAATATCTTCATATTTCCCATTTCCCAAAGCTGACTCTGAGTAAATAATGGTTTCTTTAACGTCAAAATTTTCAGGGATTTCAATAGTAGCTTCATAACTTTCTACAATGGGTCTAATTTGTAAAAAACTAAATTCTTTTGGTTGGCCAGTTGGCACATCTAATTTAACTGCAAATTCTATTTCAATTGGATTTCTCATTTCACGCTGACCAATTCTTAATAAATCTTGTAATATTTCAGGTAACGGAAACGTTCCATATTTTAAAACATTATCAAAAGTAATTAGTCTAATACCATCATGTAAAACTCCTGGTTTTATAATGTTATTTTGTAAATCATAGGTTGAAGCCACAAATTTTAAAGATCCATGTTTTTCTGCACGCCTGATGGATATTTTCTTTTTGTTGATAGATTCATTAGTTGAAGCCTCATAACTATCCGGATCCATATCCAATCCATAAAAGTATTGCTGAGTATCTCTTTTGGTTGAATCAGGCGAAGATAACTGAAGAATTTTTTTTGGATGTGCAGGTGAAAATCGTAAGGTCTGTCCACCTCCAACAATAATTTCACCTAATCCTAACGCTATATTTGCAATTCCTTCATTTGGTAATTCATTCCCAATTGGATAAAAATTAATTGAACGTGCAACTCCTGAAATATTTGGGTAATAAACATCATCATACTGTTTTCCTATTACTTCTTGCAAAATAACAGCCATTTTATCTTCTTCAATAGAATGAGAAGTGGCTTTTAAATATGATTTACTGCTTTGAAAAAAGGCAGATGCCATCACCGATTTAATTGCTTTACAAGCCATATTCAACATCACTTCTTTTTCCGTATTTGGAATCATATAGGTAGCAAAAACCCCTGCAAATGGCTGATAATGTGAGTCTTCCAAAACACTTGAAGATCGCACTGCAATTGGTGAAGATGTGATATCTAAAAAAGCTTTAATATCATCTAAAACCCATTTTGGAAATGGTTTTGAGATAAATTTATCTAAAATTTTGTCATCGCTATCATTATCGCAATTTGCAACAAAATCTATTAATTCATGGCTATCCATAAATTCATCAAAAACTTCAGTGCTTATAACTACGGTTCTAGGGATGGAAATGGTTACATCTTGGTATTTATGAAATAACCTATGACGCTTTAAAAAGGAGTCTATAAATGCTAAACCACGTCCTTTTCCTCCTAAAGAACCCTCTCCTATTCTTGAAAATCCTAAATATTCATCATATTTATTTTTATCAAATTTCGCAATAACACCTCTTGATCTAAAAACTCGATATGCTTTTATTGCTTTTAGTAAAAATTCTCTAATATGTTCTGCATCTTCAAAATCTTCAAATTCAACTTTACTAAATAGGTTTGCTAATGGAAATAAAACTCTTGACTTTAACCATTTTGAATACTCACCTCTTTTAGCATGATACTCAATAGCGTCTGTAGTTACAATAGCTAAAGCTTTTTGAAAGTTATTTAAATCATTAACTTTCGCTAAAACTTTCATTTGTTTTGGGTCCCAAAATTCAAAAGCACCAAAAGAAAAATATTTGTTAATGAATTTTTTTAATTCTTGACCTAATGTTTCTGAGTGTTTATATAAAAATTTACCTTTTAGTTCTAAAGCTATTTTTCCATTTTCATTATCTGAAGATTGAATTAAAAAAGGAAAATAACGTTCTAAGCTTCTAACATATTTTAAAAATTCAAACCCTGCGTGTATATCACGTTTCCCATCTTTATAATAACTAACATCTGAAATAACACCTAAAAGATTGTGTTGGTATTTTTCAAACAGCAACATTCCTTCTTCATAATTTGTAGCTAACAAAATTTTTGGGCGACCTCTCATTAACATCATTCCACGATGCTCATTTAAGCCTTCAGACATAAATGAGTGTGTTTGTTTTACTATAATCTTATAAATAATTGGTAAATATCTTGAATAAAATCGCAGGGAATCTTCAACCAATAATATAGCTTTAACACCAATTTTATTGATATCATTTTCAGCATTCATTCTGTCTTCCGTTAATTTAATAATGGCTAAAAAAATATCAACATTGCCATTCCAATGAAAAACAAAATCTATAATCCCTGTATTTTCTCTTAAAACCTTTTTTCTTAGTTCAGATGAATAATGACTTAGTGCTGCTATTGGAACACTTGGGAATGCTTCTTTTATTTGTTGTGATGTTTCAAATGCTTTATAATTACCAATATCTAACCAAGTAATCACTAAATCTATTTTATTAGATTCTAGCATTTTTATAGCTCTTTTTGCAGAATTGGCGTGTACAAAGTTTGGCGGATATCTTAAATTTAAAGCCGTGTATTCATTAAAAATTCGTTCATCAATTCTACCATCTTCTTCTAACATATAATAATCGTAGTTAGAACAAACTATCAAAATTTTATTAATTCTATTTTGCATTAACTCATTAAAAGCAACATCTTCAAACTCATATGCTTTTAAATCAGGTAAAGGATTTTTCATTATTTTAAGTAACTTTGTTAATCTATGCAAGATAGAATTTTAACCATAAATTTTAATAGTTTTATAAATTTAATTAGATAAACAAAAACGTTTTGTTTTAAAATATTATCTCTAATAAATCAAATTCAATAAAACTGGTTTTTGGAGTAAATAAATGAACAAACACCTTTCAAATACTTATTCTTTTTTTCAAAATAAAATTGTTTAAATTTGCAGCCTAATTTTATATGTAAAATGTTAGATAAAGTAAAAGAACTGATTGGAGAAGTAAGTGCATTTAATGCCACTACTAAAGATGAAATTGAAACTTTTAGAATTAAATTCTTAGGTAAAAAAGGAATACTAAACGATTTATTTGAGGAATTTAAAAATGTAGCGCCGGCCGAAAGAAAAGATTTTGGACAAGCCTTAAATATCTTAAAAAATTCTGCTCAAGATAAAGTAACTACTCTAAAAGATATTTTAGAAAACTCAACTGAGCAAAAAGGATTTTATGGAGATTTAACCCGTCCTTCTGAACCTATAGAATTAGGTTCTCGTCATCCTATTTCCTTGGTTAGAAATAAAATTATTGATGTATTTTCTCGGATTGGTTTTACCGTTTCTGAAGGTCCTGAAATTGAAGATGACTGGCATAACTTTACAGCCTTAAATTTACCAGAATATCACCCAGCTCGTGATATGCAGGATACTTTTTTCATTGAAAAAAATCCAGATATTTTATTACGTACACACACCTCATCTGTACAAGTGCGCTATATGGAAAATAACAAACCACCAATTAGAACTATTTCTCCAGGTCGTGTGTTTAGAAACGAAGATATTTCAGCACGTGCACATTGTATTTTTCATCAAGTTGAAGGTTTATACATTGACACGGATGTTTCTTTTGCTGATTTAAAACAAACATTATTATATTTTACGAAAGAAATGTTTGGGAAATCTAAAATACGTTTGCGCCCATCTTATTTTCCTTTTACTGAGCCAAGTGCTGAAGTTGATATTTATTGGGGATTAGAAACTGAGACCGATTATAAAATTACAAAAGGAACTGGTTGGTTAGAAATTATGGGTTGTGGTATGGTGGATCCTAATGTGTTAAAAAACACAAACATTGACCCTGAAATTTATTCGGGTTATGCTTTTGGAATGGGAATTGAACGCATTGCCATGTTATTATATCAAATCCCTGATATTAGAATGTTTTATGAAAATGATGTTCGTTTTTTAGAGCAATTTAAATCAATTATATAGTTTACAAATTCCGCTAATTAGCGGAATTTTTTATTAACCTTTTATGAAAAAAGATCTAGAAATACCCGAAGTTACAAACATATTTATTGCTGTTGTTAAAGAATATAATGATGACTTTTTATGTGAAGACTGGAATGCCTATATTATTAACAATAAAGAAGTTGCTATAGAAATGGTTTTAATTGTTTCTAAAGGATATGATGAAGATAAACTATTAGAAACTTCAATAATGCGTAAGAAAATTGAAAAATTGCCTGCAAAATCTTTCGCTAAAATTGAATTATTACAAGGTGAAGTTGTAACTATTTCTAACTTTTTTAATGTTACTTTTTTTGAAGGAAACCAACTATTCGATAAAAAATATTTGTTTGAAAAAGGAACCATAAAAGAAGGTGCTTTACGCAATATTCCTTTGTTAAATAAACGTGGTATTTTAGTGAAATAATATGCCTTTTAACTTTTTACACATGAAACGAGCATGTTAACCTTTTTCTCTTCCAAGGAAATGATTAATAGCGAACAGCATGTGACCATAAAAAAACAATAAATATTAACACATGAAAACAACATTTTTATCTTTATTCATGATTTTCAGTCTCATCTCAAACGCTCAAAACATTCCTCTTTACGTTGGTACGTATACCGATGAAACAAGTGAAGGAATTTATTGTTACGATTTTAATATTGAAACAGGTGAAATTAGCAATCAAAAATTAGCAGCTAAAGTTACAAATCCATCGTTTTTATCCTATTCTACCAATAGAAAATTTTTGTATGCTGTAAGTGAAGTAGCTGATTTTGAAAATACCAATAGTGGTTTTGTAAGTGCTTTTTCAATTACTGAAAATGGGTTGCTTCAATTTATAAATAGTGTAAGTTCTAATGGAGCTCATCCTTGTCATATTCAATTAAATGATGAAAACGTTGCTATTTCAAATTATACTGGCGGAACTATTTCTATTCATAAAATTGAAAAAAATGGAGAAATTAAACCTGCAAGTCAAATTATAGATCATAACACGCCTAATCAGAAATCACACACTCATTCAACAAAATTTTTAAATAATGAATTGTTTGTTGCTGATTTAGGGCTCGATTTTTTAGCGCACTATGTTAAAAGCGGGAATGAATATCTTTTAAATGAAAAATATTTAATCGGTGAAAAATCTGGTCCACGTCATTTTGAAATTTCTAAAAAAGGTGATTTTATATATGTAATTAATGAACTTAATTCAACCATTACTGTCTTAAAAAAAGGAATAGAAAAATATACTCAAATTCAAAATATTAGTACTTTAAATGATGGTTTTGAAGGTGAAAGTTTTTGTGCTGATATTCATTTATCTTCGAATGAAAACTATTTATACGGTTCAAACAGAGGTGAAAATAGCATAGTGGTTTTTAAAAGAGATCCAATAAATGGAACTATTCAAAAAACGCAAACAATATCAGTAAATGGTGATTGGCCTCGTAATTTCACCATTGCTCCTAACGGAAAATTTTTATTGGTTGCAAATCAAAAAAGTAAAAACATTAGCGTTTATAAAGTTGATTTAAATACAGGAAATCTTACTTTTTTATACAGTAAAAATACGCCTACTCCGGTTTGTTTACTTTTTTAATTTTAATTCAAAAAAGTAAATATTATCGTTATTATTAAACCTGTAAGTAGTTAGATAACCGCTTGATTTTGTAGTAAATAAAACACCAAGTTCATCAAATTCAGAATTAAACATAGTTGCTTTTATGGGTATTCCCCAAGTGCCATTATTTCTTTCAATTTTATAGATGTTAAACACGCCTGTTTCTCTCTTTTTTTCAACCATTTTTAAATTTCCATCAATATTTTCATACACAACACTTGTCAATTCTCCATTGTATATATTTGATGAAAAATAGATGGTATTTTCATCATAAATTGTTGGATTTATAATCTTGAAATTTGGATGAGCAATATAAATAACACTTCCTCTTTCCCATTCATTGTTTACAGTTCTATTAAGTTCTAATAAATGATATCTTCCTTTTTCATTCGTTACAATTACCATTAAATTACCATCATTAGAAATTACCGGATCTGCATATGAAAATTCATTTTTACATATTGGTAATATGCTAAAGTTTGAAACTTTTAAATCCTCAATTACTCCTTGATAAATAGCCAAATTAAAAAAACCAAACGAGTCCATATTTTTAGAAGTTGCTGTCACGTATATCTCATTTTTAAACACATTTACAGAACCTGATTGAAATCTCTTATCAATTTTAATTTTTTTTGATTTTGAATTTAAATCTGAATAAAAAAGTTGAGAATTAGTAGATTTATGGGATGACAAATACAAAAGTCCATTTTTATACTTCGTAGGAAAAATATTATTAGTAGTATTAGTTGATAAATATGTTTCGTATATATTTATACTATCTGTTTCGCTTATTAAAACCCTTTCTTGAGCTTTTACATTTAAAAAAGTAAGTATTAAAATGAAGTATAAAATTCTCATATATTTTAATTTTTTTAGATTCAAATTTTAAAAATAAAAGTTTTTATACAACGTTAAATTGGATGTGATACATTTAATCTAAATTTATTGTGATATCTTTTAAATAGTTATTAATTACATTCATTAAAACGTCTTTTCCAATTGGTTTTGAAATAAAATCGTTACAGCCAATATTAATTGCTTCTTCTCTATCTTCAATAGTTGAATAAGCTGTTTGTGCAATAATAGGTAGGTTAGGCCTAAATTCTCGTATTTTTTTTACAGCTAGAAAACCATTTAAAACAGGCATTTTTAAATCCATTAAAACAATATTAATAGTTGAATTGTTTTGGCAAATATCAATAGCTTCTCGCCCATTTTTAGCATGTAAAATATCACAATTTAATTTCATAATATCTTTTAATATTGTTTCAAGATAAATGTAATTCACCTCCTCATCTTCAGCAATTAAAATAGTGTATTTATTATTTTTTTCTTCAGTTTCAATAAGGGGATAAATGGGATTAAAAGGTAAATTCACAAAAAATGTTGCTCCTTCCATCATTTCAGATTTCACTGAAATTTCCCCTCCTAATAACTCTGTATTTTCTTTTGCAATAGATAAACCTAATCCTAAACCTCCAACTTTTTTTGTAAGTTCTTTTTCAGCTTGTGCAAAACGCTCAAAAATTAATTCTTGCTTCTCTGGTTTAATTCCTATTCCAGTATCTTTTACATATATTTCTAGCTGAGTGTTGCTATTTTTTAGATGGTATCCAAATTCAATAAACCCATTATTAGTGAATTTTAAAGCATTTTCTAATAAGTTGCTTAGTATTTTATTTAATTTCGATCTATCAGAAATTATGGTGCTTTCTTTATCTGAAAGTGCTTTTTTAAGATAGAGTGGCGTTTTATTTTCCTTTGCTTTTATGTCAAAAATTGAAAATAATTCTAACATCACATCGTTTATACAAACTTCTTCTTCTTCAACTTTTACTTGTTTTGTACCTAGGCTAGAAATTTCTAAAATATCATCAATAATATGCATTAATTGTTTTCCACTATTTTGAATAATCTTTACAAAATTATTTCGCTTTTGACTATCTATATCTGGATCATTTAACATTTCTGAAAATCCTAAAATACCATTCATAGGTGTTCTAATTTCATGTGACATATTGTTTAAAAATTCGGTTTTTAAACGATCACTTTCTTCCGCTTTTTCTTTCGCTTCATTTAATGCTGAAATATCAATAACAGAAGCTATCACTTTTCCATTATTATTTACTACATTAGATTTTATCATGGCTGTAATAATGGCTCCATTTGTATGTAAAAATTCTGTTTCGCTTTTAAATTCTTTATTGCCTAATACAATTGATGTAATTTCATTTACAACTATATTTATAGCTTTATTGTTATTACTATTTCGTATGTGAGTTATCAATTCTTCTTTATTTTTAACTCCCAATAATTCTAATGTTTTATGATTTACATTGATGATTTTTATTTTTGAAATACATTCATTAGCAAAATCTAAATTTTCATTTAAATATTTTTTAACATCTTTTGTTGCTATTCCTTTTGAATTTATAAGTTGTATTACTTCTGAAAAATCTTGTTCCCAAATTGAAACTGGACTTTCTTCAAATAAACTTTTAAAACGGCTGTTACCTTCTAAAAGTAGCGTGTTTTTTTCTGATAATTCTAAACTTAAATTTTTTAATTCTTGATTTTGATTTTCAGACATTTCATATGCGTTTTTTAATATTGAAATGTCTGTTACCAATGCAAAAGAACCAATTATTTTTTCATTTTTATTGTATACAGGTGATGTTTTAAACAAACAAGGTGTTCTTTTACCGCTACTAGTTTTTAATTCAATTTCATATGCTGAAGCAATACCTTGAAATCTGTTTTTTAATTGTTCCGTAAAAACTTTCTTATTTTCATCATCAACAAATTCAAAAATAGATTTTCCAATCATTTCGTTTTCGGTACACTCTAAAATTTTGCACATTTCAGGATTAACCTTAGTTGTTAAACCTTCTCTATTAATAACCCAAAATCCTTCATTAGCAGTTTCTAGAATTCTATTTAGCGACTCTTCATTTTCTTTAATTGTTTCAAAAGCACTAATGAGTCCCTTTTCTGATTTTTTTCGTTCTGTTATATCTCTCCAAACACAATGAATAACTTTATTACCCGGTTCACTTGAAATAACTGTTAATAGTACTTCTACATAAAAATTACTTCCATCTTTTTTGGTATGAAGCCATTCAAATCTACGTGATCCTATTTTTAAGACTGTTTTCATTATTTCATCAGCTTTATCCATAGAATTTAATCCATCTGGTTGTAGTTTTGGTGATAATTGTGATGGATGTAAATTTAAAAATTCTTCTTTAGCATTGTATCCAAGCATTTTTACAGTTGCCTCATTGCATTCAATAAAAATCCCATTTTTAATAATTAATATGGCATCTCCAGATTTTTCAAATAGCTCACGAAATTTTTGCTCACTTTTTTTAATTTTCTGTGTTGCTTCTATTAATTTTTCTTCAGCATGTTTACGTTTCGTAATATCTTCTTTTACTGCTAAATAATTTGTAATTTCTCCTAAGTTATTTTTTATTGAAGTTATGTTTACTTGTTCCCAAAATAAAATACCATTCTTAGCTTTATTTTGAAATTCACCATGCCAAGTTTTACCCGCTACTATGGTTTTCCACATTTTAGCATAATATTCTTTTGAATGATTTCCAGATTTTAAAATTTTTGGATTATTCCCAATTGCTTCCTCAGCTGTAAATCCTGTAATTTCAGTAAATTTCGGGTTTACATATTCTATAGTTCCATGAATGTCTGTAATAATAATGGTATTGGCACTTTGTTCAATTGCTGTTGATAATTTTTTAGTTTGTTCTTGGGTTTTATTTTTCTCGGTTAAATCTCTTACAGATGCAACTCTAAATACTTTATTTTCTTCTGATGAAAAATATCGTCCTTTAACTTCTATTGGAAAAACAGTACCATCTTTTCTAATTCCTTCAAGCTCAATTGGTAATAAATTCTTTTTATCTCTGTTTTCTTTAATTATTTTATGATATTTTTTAGGGTACAGTATATTTACAAAATCCTTCCCTATTAATTCCTCATGATTGTATCCAAACATTTTTTCAAATGAATGGTTTATATCTATCGCAATTCCATTATTATGAATTATAATTCCTTCAAAAGTAAGATTTGCTATTTTTTTGAATTTTTCTTCACTTTCTTTAAGTAAACTTTCAGATTTTATATGGGAAGAGATATCTCTCAACTCTGTAAAACGTACTTTTTTATCCTTATAAAACATTGTTCTCGCTTGTATTTCTACTGGAAAAATAGTTTTATCTTTTCTTAAAGCATTAACGTTATATGATTTTTCAGAATCAGATTGCATATTTTTTATGACAATATCTCTATGCTCGGGAACAATCCATTCTGTACCCATTCTGCCAATAGCATCTTCGTTTGTGTATCCAAACATTTTTTGAGCTACTTCGTTTTGCCCAGTACAAACTCCATTTTCAGAAATAAAAATTGCATTAAAAGAAGCTTCTGATAAAATTCTATAGCGTTCTTCAGTTTCAATTCTTTGTGTTTTTTCAGCTTCTAATTTTTTTATTTCTAACTCTAACGTATTTTCAAAAATTATTTTTTCTAATACTTTCTCAACTTTTATTGCACAAATTTGTAGTATAATTTTAATATTTTCTGTTTCTGTTATTGGTTTGCTGTCTAACAATGCTATTAAACCTATAGGCTCACCTTTTGAAGACCACAAAGGTATTCCTATATAACTTTCAATATTCATTTGCACTAATAATTCATCTTTTGGAAAGAGTGATTGTATGTTATTTGGATATATACAAATATCTTTATTAATCACATTTTCACAAGGTGTATTGGCTAATTTATAAGAAAAATTTGAGAGTATATTTTGTTTATTACAAACAACAACTGTTTCAGTAATTGTGGGTGTTTTTAGTAAATATTTATCAATTAATATATATTCAATTTCTAACAAATGAGTTAAAAACTGAGCTATTTTTTGAAGAAACTCATTTGCTGATATTTGATATCCTTCATTACTAATGAATTTTAACGTTTCTTCTATACGCTTTTGTTGACTTTTCATAGTTTAGGAACAAACTTATTTATCATATTAAATAAAGAATCTTTGGTTATTGGTTTTGAAATAAAATTATCACAACCCGCCATTATTGCTTTTTTTTGCTCTTCTTTTGTTGAATAGGCTGTTTGAGCAATAATAGGAATGCTTGGGTATAATTTTTTTATCTCTTTTGTAGCATCATATCCGTTCATTACAGGCATTTTTAAATCCATAAGTATCATATCTATGGTTGTTTTTGTTTTACAAATATCTATAGCTTCTTTACCGTTTTTTGCATGTAAAATAGTACAATTAATTTTTAACACATCTTTTAATAAAGTATCTAAATATAAGTAATTTATTTCTTCATCTTCAACAATTAAAATGGTTGGTTTTTTTTGAAGCGTATCATTTGTAATTTCAATTTCATCAAAAACTGGTTTGTAAGGAATTGTTACAAAAAAAGTAGTTCCTTTTCCTACTATTGATTCAACCGAAATTTCACCATCTAACAACAGGCTATTTTCTTTGGCAATAGACAATCCAAGACCTAATCCTTTTACTTTTTTTGAAACTTCTTTTTCGGCTCTTGCAAAGCGTTCAAAAATTAATTTTTGATCTTCATGTTTAATACCAATTCCAGTATCTTTTACATAAATTTCTACTATTGAAGACTCCTTATTCTTTTTTAAATGATAACCAAATTCTATGGATCCAATATTTGTGAATTTTAAGGCATTTTCTAATAAATTACTTACTATTTTATTTAGTTTAGATCTATCTGTTAGTATAATACTTTGGGTATCTGAAAGTCCTTTTTCAAGGTATAATGGTGTGTTATTTTCTTTTGCTTTTGAATCGAAAATTGAAAATAATTCTAACAATAAGTCGTTTAAATTAACTGGTTCTTCGTAAACTTTTACTTGCTTTGTTCCTAATTTTGAAATTTCTATAATATCGTCAATTATTTGTAGTAATTGTTTGCCGCTATTTTTAATTATTTGAACAAAATACTTTCTTTTCTCATCAATTAAATCTGGATCTGCTAACAGTTCAGAAAAACCCATAATACCATTCATTGGGGTTCTAATTTCATGAGACATATTGCTAATAAATTCCGTTTTTAAACGGTCGTTTTCTTCAGCTTTATGTTTCGCTTCTATCAATTCAGATTCTATTAATTTACGGTCTGTGATATCTCTTAAAACACCATGAATAATTTTGTTATTTGATTTATTTGAAATTGATGTTAGCAAAATTTCAGCAGGAAATGTTTTTCCGTTTTTTTTAAAAAAAAGCCATTCAAATCGATGTGTACCTTTTTCTTGAGCGGTAGACAACATTACTTTAGAATTTTCAAATGATTCAGCACCAATAGGTTGTAACTTTGGTGATAATTTTTTAGGATGAACTGCTAAAAATTCTTTTTTAGATGCGTAGCCAAACATTTTAACGGCCGCATCATTCACATCAATAAATTTACCGTTTTTACCAATCATAATAGCATCCCCAGATTTTTCATAAAGCTGCCTAAATTTTTGTTCACTTGCTTTCAGTTCATCTCTGCTTTTGGCAAGTTTAATTTCAGCTTGTTTTCTTTCAGTAATGTCTTGAATAGTTCCTAATGAACGTAGTGGTTTTCCTTCTTCATTAAATTCTGTGTACCCTTTTTTTAAAACATATTTAATTTCATTTGAATTTAATAATAATCTAAGTGTTATTTCAAAAGGTATTTTACTTGATAATGAATCTAAGTATGTATTGTTAAAAATTTCTTTATCTTTTGGGTGAATTTTTTCTAAAAAGGTAGCATATGTAGGTTTAAATTCTTGTGGTTTTAAATTGAATATTCTAAAAACTTCATCAGACCAAGTTAACTTGTTATCTAACAAGTTTAATTCCCAATACCCAATCTTTGCTAATATTTGTGCTTCTTTTAATAAGCGTTCGCTTTCTTTTAATTGTTTTTCTGCTACTTTACGCTCTGTGATATCACGAGCAAAACCAAGTGTTACTTTTTTATTATTTATTGAAGCAACACTAATTCTAATTTCAACAGGAAAAGTAGAGCCATCTTTACGTTTGTGTTTTGTTTCTATAGAATATGGTTTTCCAGCTTCTAAGGTATCCCAAAACTTTTTTACTGTTTTTAAATCTATAATTTCAGCATCTAATTCTGTAACATTTAAACATAATAATTCCTTTTCACTATAACCAAGCGTTGTACAAGCTAATTTGTTTACTTCTAAAATTTGACCTTCAAAATTTGCCATATACATAGCATCTCCTGCATTTTCAATAATATTTTTAAACTTATTTTCACTTTCAATACGTAAAGTTTTTGATTTTTTAACAAGAATAGATTTTTTTGATTTTAAAATTTCTAATTCTTTTTCTAATTCTTGGTAGGTAGATTTTGTTTTCATAACAAAGAGCAATTATTTATTATTTAATTTATAAGCTCTTTTATGCGCGTTAAAACTATTTATATAAGGAGCTTAAATTGTCTTAATAATTAATACTCTAAATATACGAAACTTACTTTACTGATTTAAAGATTATTATAAAAAACTATAAATTATGAAGCGTTTTACTGAATTCCAACACTTTATTCCAATTGGTATATTCTATCTCAACTGTTTTATCTGTAGGTCCTTTAGTCATCCACATAATAAATTGAATCATAATTCTATCAAAATAAGGATATTTTTTATAGTCTAATTTACCTGCAAAAACTTCTACTAATGTAGGTTTCCAATTAATAGTTTTAAAAAATTTAACCACATATGGATTTGTAGTTGGTGTGTTTTTTTCTGGTTTTCTCGCTACTAAATTAACTGAAAAAAATGCTGTTTTTGTAGTGTCAAGTTTTGATTTGTTAGTGTTTATAAATTCAATAATTTTTTTATGATGCACCCCATATCTAATACTTGATCCAATAATAAATTTATCGAAATTAGTTATTTCATCTTTAAAATCATCAATTGAATAAAGTTCAACTTGGTTGTTTAATTGTAATAATTCTTCTTTAATTTTAGTACAAATTTTTAATGTTTGCCCATCAACTGTTGCGTAAACTATTCCAATTTTCATAGTCGTTATTTAATTTTAAGTTTCCTTTTAAAAATCTATTTAAAACACTTTCAAATTTACGAAACTCAATAAAGTGTTTATATGATATATGTCAATTAATAAACGGTTGTGAAATTTGGATATGTTTCATAAAAAAAACCAGTCAAAAATTGACTGGTTTTAATTTTTTAAAAAAGTTAATGTCGTTTATTAAATTACTTTAACGTTTACTGCGTTTAACCCTTTTTTACCTTCTTTTAGTTC
>ERZ889078.1446-NODE-1446-length-18785-cov-24.273358_pt1 | contig 18785 bp, 19 predicted proteins | sample MGYA00521266_ERZ889078 | MGnify/ENA primary metagenome ERZ889078 (study PRJEB32303, sample SAMEA104408618) | aquatic metagenome | biome: Brackish water; feature: Pelagic; material: water | place: Baltic Sea | collected 2014-06-16T06:34:00 | depth 76,534 m ...
GGTTTGTCTTCAATAACCGAGGCAATATATGTATGATAAATCTCTAGTAATGGAGATATTAATACAAATAGTAAATGCTTCAAATACCGTAGCTCAAAGATTTGAAGTTGTTGATAGCGTTAATTATTTCACTGATACGCCAATGGGTATGGAAAAACTAGATGGTATTTGTATGCAACTAATAGCAATTGGGGAAAGTTTAAAGAATATTGATAAAATCACAGATAAAAAACTACTAGTTCATTATCCACAAGTAGACTGGAAAGGCGCAAAGGGAATAAGAGATATTATATCCCATCACTATTTTGACATTGACGCTGATGAAATCTATTTTGTCTGTGATACGAAACTTGATACGCTCATAAAAACTATTGAAAAAATACTTGAAGATTTAAAGTGAAGAATAGGCGGACTTTTAGCGGACTTGGTGTTTTTTTGGCAAAGATAAAAAACACTCAAAACAATGTACTACACGGCAAAGGGGCAGGTTCATGTTACAAATATACTCAGAATTCGTTATTCAGTAAATGATAGGAATAGACCTTATAAAAACGTCTCGCATGAATCGTTTAATGGAACGATTTGGAGAGAAAGCCTTGCAAAAGTTTCTTGCTGCGGATGAAATAAAACTTGTTAAAAACTATAAAACGGCGGCCGGTTTTTGGGCCGTAAAAGAGGCTTGTTCCAAAGCTTTGGGCGTTGGGATTGGCAGTGACTGCGGTTTTCACGACATAGTGATTTTCAAAACCGCAAAAGGCGCGCCAAAAATCGAGCTTTCCTCAAAAATTGTAGAAAAATTTTCCATAAAAGACAGCGGCGTCTCGATAACTCACGATGGCGAGTACGCCATAGCCGTCGTTGTTTTGGAAACTGGCTTCTAGGATTTTTCCCTCAACCACCGCCGACAAAATCAAGCAACTCCACCTTATCGCCATCTTTTAGTTCGCGCTTGCCCCAGGCGTCTTGTTTTACTATGTCCATATTGACTGCCGCCGCCATTACGTTTTCAACTAGAGACAATTGCTCAAGCAAAGCCAATAGGGTGACGTTTTCTTCAAAATCTTTTTTTTCGCCATTTACGATTACGCGCATTTTAGCCTCACTTGTTATTTAATTGACGTACGACCACTTGTCGTTAGCGTATTCTATCTGCGTATCGACGGGAGTATTGGCGTAATTAACCATTATCCGCGTGTCGGAAAGTTTTTTGACGATGAGAAGTCTTTCGTCTTTTAAAAACTTTTTGAGAGCTATCTCTCTCTCCGAAGGTGGATTCTCTTGAACGTTTGGCACAACCTTCTCGTCAGCCGGTTTCGCAACTTCAACCTTGAGTGGAATTGGTTCTTCTTCTATAAAAAGAGCGTCAAGCAAACTGTCTACGAACTCATACTTGTTGAATGGAATGAGGTTGTCGGGTTGTTCTCCCGTTCCAATGTAGAGTATGGGGATTTCTAGAGCGTAGGCGATGCTAAACACGCTGCCGCCTTTTGGCGTTCCGTCAAGTTTTGTGATGATGATTCCATCTATGCCGATCATCTCGTTGAAGGCCTTGGCTTGAACGATGGCCGAGTTGCCTTGCGTTCCATCAATCACTAAAATAGTTCTATGGGGAGCGCCGTTGTGCGCTTTGTTGCAGATTTGCTTTATCTTTTTTAGTTCGTTTGAAAGATTGGTTTGCGTATGCAGTCGACCCGCCGTGTCTATGATAACGTGGTCTATTCCTTTGGCTTTGGCTGAATCGATCGTGTCGTACGCCACCGCCGATGAATCATGGCCTTGTTTGGAAGAGACTATGGGAATGTCGAGTCTTTTGGCCCATAGTGTGAGCTGTTCTATAGCGGCGGCTCTAAATGTGTCCCCCGCTCCAAGAATCACTTTTTTGCCTTGCTTTTTATACATTTGAGCCAACTTGGAAATAGTCGTCGTTTTTCCCGCTCCGTTTATGCCAACTATAAGCTCTACGAAAGGAGCCGTAAATTCGGGTTCTTTGTATTTCGTCCATGCGAGAGTGGCTAAAAGCTTCGAACGCAATATCTCGCGATCGATTTTTTCTTGATAGGTCTGAGTTAGAATAATTTCAACTAGCGCGTATTCGACGTCCGCTTCTAGTAAAATAACTTCCAATTCGTCTTTTGTGAAAAATACCTTTTTCTTCGGCGCGACCGTTTTCATCGCTTCAACCGTTTTGTTGAGAGATTCTTTAAGCCAGTCAGTCATTGATTACTTTCCCAACGCGTTTTTTATATCGCTGTTAACAAATTCTTCTTCGACCAATCCAATGTATTTTTCAATCAATTTCCCATCTTTGTATATCGCCATAATAGGTATTGGGTAACTTTCGCCAAGCTCCAAGCTTCTAGTCATCGCGTTAACCAAACGGCGGTTTTGTTCGGAATTTACGAGAACGTAGTTGGCGCCGTAATCTTTTCGAAAATCTAAAAGTTTTTGATTTGGGAGATTGTCTTCTATCGTCACTCCAATGACGACCAAATCGTCCTTATACTTTTCTTGCAACGCGCTTAAATGCGGAGCGGTTGCCTTGCAAGGCGGACACCAAGTGGCGAAAATATCAAAAATCACCACTTTTCCTTTCGCGCCCGCCAATTCAAATCCATTGGGCTCTTTCGTAATTACGTATTGCTTGGCGTCCAATCCGGTAAGCGCGTACTCGTTTTTAGCGATCATGTCATTCGCGCTAGAGCTATGGTCCTCTTTATCTTTCGAACAAGCTTGCAGAAATAGAGACAATATTAGCAATGTTGCGAGAAGTGTGGTTTTTAGCATGGATTATATACCTTTGAATGTTTTTTTGTGTAAAATATGCGAAATTATAGCCATAAAGATTTAATATGACTCTTACGAAGACGGCATTTAGAAAAAAATGTTTGCAAAAACTTAAAAACTCTCCCAAGCATAACGAGTTGTACAAGACTCATTTGATAAACAAACGATTGATGAAAGAATTGAGCGGTTTAAAGAATAAAAAAATCTTGTTTTACTACCCATTGTCGATGGAAGCGAACATAATTAAAACGCTTATTCGCATGAGAAAAACATGCGACGTTTACATCCCATTTATGGAAGGCGAAAGCTTTAAAGTGGTACCATTTAGATTACCATTGAAGAAAAAAAAATTTGATATTTTCGAAGCCGGAAATACGCATATAAATATTAATAAATTTGACATAGCTATAGTGCCCGCCGTCGGCGTAGATGGTGATTTAAAAAGAATTGGTTTTGGGAAAGGGATGTACGATCGTTTCTTTGAAAAATTAAAGAAGAAGCCTTATACGATTTTTTTACAACATGAAATCTGTTACACGAATAAATTTATATGCGATGAACACGATATCGCTTGCGATTTACTATTGACGCCAACCGCGAGAATCTCTAAAAGTTATAGAGTCAAAACAAGGAAATAATGATGTTGAATGAACTGCTTTCAGGTGGCTCAATAGCTATAGTTAGTGGAGTTGTGGGATTTTTTATCTCAAAAAAGATTACGGCCGCGAATTTTGAAATTTACGTCCAACAAGCGAAAGCCAAAGCGATAGCGATTGACAACGAGGCTCAGACGTTGCTAGAGCGCGCCCATCTCAAATCTCGAGAAATCGAGATGGAAGCGAAAAAGCAGTACGAAAGCGCTAAAGATAGAGCGAAAGCCGCTCTCGCTCAAAGAGAAGCCGCTTTGATAAAAAATGAAGAAAACTTCAATAAACATCAGCAAATCGAAGAAAAGAAAATTCAATCCGATAGCAATATCTTAAAGTCCAACAAGCTAAATTTAGAAAGAAATGAAAAGTCTTTGAATTTACTTAAAGAAAGATACGAGCGGAAGTTGGACGACGCGGTTCACGCCATAGAACACAGCGCGGGAATGACGAAAGAAGAGGCGAAAACGCTGTTGCTTCAAAACGTGGAAGAGAAGTCGCGCGCCGAGATATCCCATATTGTGAGACGTTATGAAAGCGAGGCCAAACAAGAAGGCGAGAAAAAAGCAAACTTTATATTGGCTCAAGCCACTAGCCGTTTCGCGGGAGAATTCGCGTCTGAAAGATTGACAAACTTGGTTCATTTGGAAAATGACGAGCTAAAAGGTCGTATCATAGGGAAGGAGGGGCGAAACATAAAAGCGCTTGAAACGCTTATGGGAGTGGATATCGTAATAGACGACACTCCAAACGCCATACTCGTGAGTAGTTTCAACCTTTATAGACGCGCGATCGCCACGAAAACTCTTCAGTTGCTGATAGAAGATGGAAGAATCCAACCGACTCGCATTGAAGAGATATATAAAAAAGTTTCAGACGAGTTCGAAGCGGGCATACTCGCCGAGGGCGAAGAACTTATCGCAGACATGAATATTGGCGTTATGCATCCAGAACTTATGAAACTCATAGGTCGCCTTCGCTATAGAGCCAGTTATGGACAAAACGCGCTCGCGCATACTCTCGAAGTCGCTCATTTGGCCGGGATAATGGCTTCGGAAATGGGCGGCGATCCTATTTTGGCTAAAAGAGCGGGTCTTTTGCACGACATAGGCAAGGCTTTGACTCACGACCATGATGGAAATCACGTTGATTTGGGCGCGGAAATTTGCAATCGATACAATGAAGACGCCGTCGTTATAAACGCGATATACGCCCATCATGGACTTCAAGAGATAAATAGCGTCGAGTGTGGAGCCGTTTGCGCGGCTGACGCGCTTTCCGCAGCTCGTCCAGGCGCTAGACGCGAGGTTTTGGAAAGTTTTCTAAAGCGCGTTACGGAAATAGAGGATATCGCCTCTTCTCGCCCCGGAGTGAGACAAGCCTACGCCATAAACGCGGGTAGAGAAGTTAGAGTTATCGTAAACGCGACGTTGGTGAACGATGACGAATCCGTTCTAATGGCGAGAGAAATCGCCAAAGAGATTGAAGAAAAAGTTCAGTATCCCGGTGAAATAAAAGTAAACGTTATCAGAGAAAGCAGGGCTGTGGAATTCGCTAAGTAAGTTGGATGCTCTTTAGTGTTATTTAATGCAAGTTTGACTATAATTTCGTAATTTATTTTAATTGAGGGAGCTGTTCTATGCCAGAATTGTTTACATTTTTCGGACTTATTACTCACGAGAAGACTTTTATTTTTGTGACTCATATGTTGCTATCCGCGGGAATCGCTTTGTTGTTGGTTAAAGTCGCTATGTCAAACTTGCAATTGGTTCCAAAGGGAACGCAAAATCTTATGGAAGCCTATATCGGCGGCGTTTTAAAGATGGGAACCGACGTTATGGGCCAAGAAGCCGCTCGTCGCTACCTTCCTCTCGTAGCCACTATCGGTCTATTCGTCGGTATCGCCAACTTGGTTGGAGTCGTTCCTGGCTTCGAAGCTCCTACTGGTTTTTTGGAAATGCCTTTGACTTTGGCTCTAGCTGTCTTCGTTTATTACAACTTTGAGGGTATTCGTCGTCAGGGAGTCGTAAAATATTTCAAACACTTTTTGGGACCTGTTTGGTGGTTGTACTGGTTGATGTTTCCAATCGAAATAGTTTCCCACTTCTCTCGTTTGGTGTCGTTGAGCTTTCGTCTTTTTGGAAACGTGAAAGGCGACGATATGTTCCTGATGGTAATCTTGATGCTCGCTCCATGGGTTCTACCAATGATTCCATTCGCGCTTTTGACGTTCATGGCGTTTTTGCAAGCGTTTATCTTTATGATGCTTACGTACGTTTACCTTGGTGGCGCCGTAGCGGTCGAAGAGCACTAGGCTTTTTCGTAAATGCGAAAAGACAAATTCGATAGAATTATAGGCTTTTTGCTCGGAGCGTCATGGGCCATAGTTATTTTTGGCTCTCTCATCACCTTCAAGGCTTTCTCCTCCTTAGGCGTCGTCCTCTCACTTTTCATCACAATTTTATACATACTTATTTCATTGTTTTTGGTTTTGACCTTGGATTCGTTTTCCGTAAAGAGAAGAACCCTTGAAGAATCTAAAAAACAAACGAAACTTTTGGAAAAGATTTACGCAAAGCACGCGAAATAGTCAAAATCTATAGCTCAAAGCGACGTAAATATTCTCAATTTTCCCATTATTGTCGAAGGGTTTGTTTTTGGACATAAAATTGTTCGCGTAAGCGATCATGCAATTCAATTTCTTCAAACACCTAGGTTTGAATGAAAAGCTTATGGCTGGAACGACGTCCCGCTTCGTTTTTATATTGAGAAAATCAAAATAATACTCTTTCGATGAATCAAACTTCGCGTTTGCTCGTAAGTTTTCCTGAGCGAGTATGGATGTGGACAGCAAACACGCCGCGGCCAATAGGGTTAGGGCTTTCATAATTTTCTCCAAATAGCAACCTAAAAGGCGTAAAACTTAAAGGTTGAGAAATTATGATAGATGAAAGAAAAAATGTAGAATATAAATACATGGCAGTCTGGCGATCTTTTAGTAAGACCCATAACTTTCCGAACTTGCTTCACAACAAGGTAGGCTTTTTCTTATATTTATCAATGTTCGCATTATACCCAAATTTTCATATAAAACCGAATCTCGTTATGTGCTATTAAAGCATAAATAAGGTAAAATGAATGATAAATTATTATTTATTCGCAAGGAAATATATGTTTGAAGTAGTTATCGGTCTTGAAGTCCATGTGCAATTAAACACAAAAACAAAACTTTTTTGCTCGTGTCCCACGAGCTTTAATCATAAGCAAAATACGAATACCTGTCCAACGTGTTTAGCCCTTCCTGGAGCGCTTCCCGTACTCAATAAAGAAGTCCTGCACAAAGCGGTTATGTTGGGAACGGCGCTTGACGCCACTGTGAATCGAACCTCTTATTTTGACAGAAAGTCTTATTTTTATCCTGACAGTCCGACCGCTTACCAAATTACGCAACTATACGCTCCAGTTGTCGAACATGGAGAGCTTCGCATCGATTTTGATGACGGAACGAGCAAAACCATCAGAGTCAATCGCGCGCACATTGAGGCTGACGCTGGAAAAAATATACATGACGGCGATATTTCGAAAGTAGATTTAAACCGCGCGGGAACGCCTTTGCTTGAGATAGTTTCCGAACCCGATATGAGAAGCGCGGAAGACGCGATACTCTATCTTAAAAAACTACACTCCATTATACGTTATTTAGACATTGGCGACGCGAATATGCAAGAAGGTTCGTTTCGCGTCGACGTAAACGTTTCCATAAGACCAAAAGGCGACGAGAAGCTTTACACTCGCGTTGAAATAAAAAATATAAATAGTTTCAAGTTTATCGAAAAAGCTATAGAGCTTGAAGTGGCTCGCCAAAGCGAAGCGTGGGAGGATGGCGTTTACGAAAGAGAGATTTGCCAAGAGACGCGTCTTTTCGACCAAACGAAGCAAGAGACGCGTTCTATGCGCGGCAAAGAGGAAGCGGCCGATTATCGCTACTTTCCAGAACCAGACTTGCTTAAGGCGGTGGTGACGGACGAAATGTACGCCGATTACTCCAAAATCCCAGAACTTCCAGACGCGAAAAAAGCTAGATTCGTAAAAGAGTACGGCCTAAACGAATATAACGCGGGCGTGATCACTTCATTGGTTGAAATGGCGCATTATTTTGAGACTATGATGGAATCCGGAATTAGCGGAAAAAACGCGACAACATGGCTAACCGTCGAACTTCTTGGCCGCTTTAAAGGAGACGTGAATATAACGAACTCTCCGGTCGACGCGGCGAAACTTGGATTTTTGGTAAAACGAATAGAGGACCAAACAGTAAGTGGAAAAGCCGCCAAGGAAGTGCTTGATTATTTAATGGACAACGGTGGAGAAGTCGATAGCGCTATAGAAACATTGGGCTTAAAACAGGTGACGGACACTGGCGCGTTGGAGTCTATCTGCGATGCGATTATGAGCGCCAATCCCGACAAAGTTGAACAATACAGAGCTGGAAAAGACAAACTTTTCGGTTTTTTCGTTGGTCAAGTAATGAAGGAGTCCAAAGGCAGCGCCAATCCTCAAGCCGTAAATGAGATATTAAAAGTCAAGTTGGGATAAGTGGTTTTTTTTAAGCGCTTCATAGTTGACGTCGCCTATGCGGTTCAAACCTCCAAAGGTTATCAAAAGAAGAAGCGTTTTTTTTACAATTTACTTGAAAACGACGAAAACAAATATAAAAAATATTTCGATTCGTTTATGATCGCGCTAATTTTTATCAGCGTCGCGATTTTAATTAGAGAAGTTAAGCACGAGCTGCACTATCATCTCGTCTTCTTCAACAGTTACGTTATCTCAATAATATTTTTTATCGAATATTTGCTTAGGCTCTGGGTGTACGGCAGCGTTTCTCAAACGATAATTAAAAGATACGAATACGACTCCTATTTGGGAAGAGATTTCAATCTTTCCAAAGCTCTTGGAAACATTTTAAACTTTAAACTTTCATATGTTTTTTCAGTCAGAGCGATCATCGATTTGTTGGCTGTTTTGCCATTTTTTCACGAACTGAGATTGTTGAGAGTTTTTATACTCTTTAGGGTTTTTAAGCTATTTAGATATACGAAAAGTTTTCAGGCGCTGGCGTCGGTGCTTGGTAGTAAAAAATTCGAGTTTCTAACGCTAGCCATGTTTTCGTCCATCGTCATCTTCGTCTCCTCCATTCTCATATACGTTATGGAAGCGAACAATCCAAAATCCCCAATAAACACATTGTACGAAGCGGCGTATTGGTCCATCGTGACGATTTCAACGGTTGGATATGGCGATATCACGCCAATCACCGACGAGGGAAGATTCGTCGCTATGTTGGTGATTTTCGCCGGTATATCAGTTTTGGCGTTCACGACTTCTTTGTTCGTGTCCGCGTTTACGGAAAAGCTTGACGAGATAAGAGAGATGAAGACCGTCGAGGATATATCTAAAATTAAGAAGTTCTACCTTATCTGCGGTTACGAGGAAGTCGCCAAAGAAGTAGCGCTCTCATTGCGTAAAAAGCATAAGAATATTATAGTGATGGATGAAAACCTCGATAACGTTAAGAATGCGAAAAACGATGGTTTGATGGCCGTAAATTACAATCCGGGCAGTATCTCAAGTTATGAAAAATTAAATATAAACGTCAGCACTCAGGTTGAGTCGATTTTATGTTTAAAGCCTAGCGATATTGAAAACGTTTACACCGCGCTCACTGTCAGATCTATAAACAAGGAGATAAACATCCTATCTCTTTTGATCAACGAGCCAAACCGAAAAAAGCTCGAGTACGCCGGTATAAACGAAATAATATATCCTCAAGAATTAGTTGGATTGATTGTCAAAGAGTTGGTGGGTCAACCAGTCGCGTTTGAAGCCATCCACGAACTTAGAAGCGAAGAGTCCAATATTAACATAGACGAAATCGTTGTTACCCAGAGCATACTCCAAAATTACGCGATGATAGGCGAATTGGACAACAAAAGATACAGAATCATTATTCTTGGTTTGTATAAAAAGACAAATGAAGATTTTTATTTCAATCCTTTGGATGAAACTTTTTTAGAAGAGGGCGATTATCTGCTTGTTATTGGAAACAAGGTGTTTATAAAAGAATTTGAGGCGAGCCTTCACAAAAAGAGTCTAATTTGAAAAATACAACCGCGTTCGTCTTCGGATTTAACAACTACGCTTCGGAAATCATAGATAATATTTCTTATGAGTATGACAACGTTCATATTTACTCTCTCGACAAAGAAGACGAAAAAAATGAAAAATACGATATTCGCAGTTTTGACTTGAGCGATGAGTGGTCTGAAATGGAAAACTTGATAAATTCGCAAAATCATATCGCGTTTTGCGTTTTGGAAGACGACGCTCAAAATATATTTTTGACGATATCCCTAAGGGCTAGTTTTAAAAATCTGGTTATCGTCTCTTTGGCGAAAAACAAAGAAAGCTCGAACAAGCTTGAAATGGCGGGAGCGAACAAAGTGATTCCAATCGTGCAAAACACCGCGGACATTATCTCGAACATGCTTTCAAAACCGATAGCGACGAAAGTTCTACATAGCGTTTTGTATGAAAAAAGCGATCTTAAAATCGCTCAGATCGTGATAGAAAACGAAGAGTATTTTAAGAGAGAGTTTCCTGGAGATATTGATTGGAGCCGGTATAGAGGCATTATCGTCATATCGATAATGTCGCAAGACTTGAGTCGCGAGTTTATATACTCCGTCAAATCAAAACACAAGCTCTTGAGAAATGGAGATACTTTGGTTGTGGCGGGGTATGAGGCCGATATTTTAGAATTTGAAAAACTGATAGGAGGAAAACGATATGTCAATTGGAGTAATTGGAGCAGGTAAATGGGGTTCCGCTTTGGCGTTCGCGTTTAGCGAAAAAAATGACGTTCTTATAACGTCGAGAACCCCAAGAGACGTTAAGCGCTTCGTCTCTTTGGAAAAAGCGCTGGAATGCGAATATATTATAATCGCCATACCCGCTCAACAGATATCGGCTTGGTTGGATGAGTATTTCGTGTTTAGGGGGCAAAAAATTTTGGTGGTTTCAAAAGGCATAGAAGCGACTACTGGAAGATTTTTAAACGAGATTTATTCCAAATACGTTCCCGACGAAAACATCGCGTTCCTATCCGGGCCGTCTTTCGCCGTGGAGGTCATGAAGTCGTTGCCAACGGCGTTGGTCGTAAACTCGACCAATGAAAATCTTAGTTTGGAGTTCGCGTCTCTTTTTCCATCGTTTATCAAATCCTACACTTCGACCGACGTCGTTGGCGCGGAAATTGCGGGGGCGTACAAGAACGTTATAGCGATTGCCGCCGGGATATGCGAAGGTTTGGGTCTTGGAAACAACGCCGCCGCCGCGCTAATATCGCGCGGTTTGGTGGAAATGCAGCGTTTTGGACTTTCTTATGGAGCCAGAGAAGACACCTTTACCGGTTTGGGTGGAGCGGGAGATTTGTTTTTGACCGCTTCATCCAATATGAGCAGGAATTTTAGAGTTGGATTGGGGCTCGCCAAAGGTCAAACGCAAGAGCGGATTTTAAATGATTTGGGAGAGGTCGCCGAGGGCATTGGAACGGCTTACGCCCTTCATGAAATATCTCTTAGGAAAGATTTGTATTTGCCAATTGCCAAAGAAGTGTATGAAACGCTCGAAGGCAAAGACCCAAAAGAGAGTTTAAGAACTCTTCTCTCCAAATAAAGAGAGAGAAGGCGTTGACTCAAACTTTAGCCCAACTTCTCTCAGGCGAACTCCAAGGCGTCAAAATGCTGAAGATATCTGAGAATCTAACCGTTTTCCCAAGAGAAATACTGGGTTTGGCGGATACTTTGGAAGTTTTGGATCTTAGCGGCAATCAACTCTCCGAAATTCCAAAAGACGCATCAAGATTGAGAAAATTGAAAATAGCTTTTTTTTCAAACAATAATTTTACGAAAGTTCCCGATTCCTTCAAAGAGTGCGAAAATCTATACATGTTGGGCTTTAAAGCCAACAAAATCAAGACTTTTGACGAAGACGTATTGCCCTTGAGCGTTAGTTGGCTTATTTTAACCGACAACCGCATTGAAAGTTTGCCGAGTTCCATGGGCAAACTCGCAAAACTGCGAAAATTCGCCGTGGCGGGCAATCAGCTAACGACATTGCCAAGCGCAATGGCGAATTGCGAAAATTTGGAACTGATTCGTTTGTCCGCGAACAAGCTTCGAGAAATACCGTCTTGGTTGCTAGCGCTTCCAAAGCTAGGGTGGCTCGCGTTTTCTGGAAATCCTTGCTCCATTGGCGAGGAAGTTGGCATACTTAAAGTCGCGCGTAAGGATATGGAGATTTTAAATCTTTTAGGGGAGGGCGCCTCGGGAAAGATTTTTAAAGCTTACTCCAAAAACTTGGACATGAACGTAGCGTTGAAACTCTTTAAAGGCGCCGTGACGAGCGATGGATACGCGAGAGACGAAATGAACTCCTGCGTTAGCGCGTCCGAGCATCCAAATCTAATAAAAGTTTTGGCCAAGATAGACGAGGATGGAGAGCTAGGCTTGCTTTTAGAGTTGATTCCATCTGATTTTTTCAATCTTGGCAATCCTCCAGACTTCGAAAGCTGCACTCGCGACACTTTCGACGATAAGAGTATTTTTACGCTAGAAACAATACTCGCGGTTGCCAAAGCGATAGCTTCGGCGTCAACGCGTTTGCGCTCGCGCAATATATCGCATGGAGATTTGTACGCGCGCAATATTGTGCTGCATCCCGACAAACGTTGTTATTTGGGCGATTTTGGAGCCGCTAGTTTTTATGACGGGACGAATGACGGGTATGAAAAGATAGAAGTAAGAGCTTTTGGGTGTCTCTTGGAGGATTTGCTTTCTTATCGCGAAGTTCGCGACGCTAAGCTTTATAAAGTTTTGGACGCGTTGAGAGCGAACTGCGTGAGCGAAAATCATAAAGAGCGTCCTTTCTTTAAGGAGATAGATTGTTTGCTAAAGGAAATAATACTTTGAACGAATACAAGAAAATACTTTTAGGCGTCGCAATCGGTCTTGTGGCGTTTTTCGTTTCGTTGACGTTTTTAAACTCGACGCAATCTTCGCTTCTGGGCGTTATCGCGTTTCTTGTAACGCTGTGGACGAACGAAGGTCTTCCTTTGGCGGTTGTTTCTCTCTTGCCGATTATTCTTTTTCCGGCATTTGACATCCTGAGCACGCAAGAGACTTCCACAAACTATTCCCATCCCATAATCTACCTATTTTTGGGCGGTTTTATGCTGGCTATCGCCGTTGAGAAGAGCGACTTGCATAGGTATATTTCAGATAAAATTTTAGGACTTTTCCCCAACACTCCTCGGGGCATGATATTTTCGCTCGCGCTCACTTCCGGCTTGTTGAGCTCCATACTCTCAAACACGACGACGGCTCTTCTGCTTATGTCCATCGCCCTGTTTATGACGGAGAACGCGAAACTAAAGATGAGATTCGCTCTCGCGATCGCTTACGGAGCGAGCGTTGGAGGCATTATGACTCCAATCGGAACGCCGCCGAACCTTATACTTCTCGGCGTTATGCAGAACAAAGGGATGGAAACGATACCTTTCTTTCAATGGATTTGGATGGTCGCGCCTTTGGCGTTCGTTATGCTTTTCGTCGTTGGCTCGCTTCTTGGTCTCGGCATTGACAACGAGCCTATAAAAAGAGAAAAATCGGTAAAAAAGTTGGATGCGAAGCAAAAAAAAGTCTTATCTCTTCTCGCGTTTTTGATTCTCGCTTTACTCGCGAACGCCCCAATGAAGCCTTTTTGGAGCGGACTTGGACTCAACGAAAGCGGCATACTGTTGGGAGTCGGACTTGTTCTTTTCGCTCCGCCATTTAAAATATTGAACTGGACGGAGGACAAGGCGAAAATCCCGTATAGGATTATGTTTTTGTTTGGCGCGGGCTTCGCGATAGCCAAAGCGTTTGGCGCAACCGGTTTGGCCGACGAAGTGGCCGCTTATCTTTTAAACATAACGCATATCTCCCCAATACTTTTGCTTTTCGCCGTCGCGGCGCTCATAACCTTCACGACCGAAATAACCTCCAACACGGCGCTTATATCGATTATGCTCCCCGTGATTTATTCGGTCGCGCAGCAATCCGGCATAAACGCGACTCTTTTTATGATGGTCGCGACTCTTTGCGCGAGTTACGCCTTCATGTTACCCATAGCGACCCCGCCAAACGCCATCGCCATGAGCAGCGGGGCAGTGGACGTAAAGAGCATGATGCGGTATGGTTTTATTTTAAATCTCGCGGGCGTGTTTTTTATAGTGATGATGGCGGAGTTTTTTTGGAAAGGCGTTCTTTAGCTCTATTGGATAGAATTTCGGTTATTAAAATATTGAGACAAAGGGTGAAAAATGATAGTTCATATAGTGATGTTTAAATTTAAAGACGAAGACAAAGCCGCGAATATAAAGCTTGTGAAGCAAAAGCTCAAGGATTTGCCCAGTAAAATAGACGTTTTGAAATCCATGGAAGTCGGAATCGATTTCAACGGTTCCGAGAGGGCTTTCGACTTGTCTCTTTATAGCTCTTTCGAGACGAAAGAGGATTTGAAAGCCTATGCGGTTCACGAAGAACATCTCAAAGTCGTGGAGCTTATAAAACAAGCCACTTTGGAATCCAAAGTGGTCGATTACGTTTTATAAGCATAAAGCGCTTTTGTCTTAAAAGTGCCCTTTTGGATCGGAGTCGCTTGCGCGCTCCCATTTAAGTTTGGCCCCGCCAAGCACGTGAAAATGCAAGTGCTTCACTTCCTGTCCGCCATTGTCGCCCACGTTCGTTATGACCCTGTAGCCGCTTTTTTTAATGTTCACTTCCTGCGCGACGTCTTGAATGAACTTCGTCATCGCTAGCATCGTTTCGCCGCTAACTTCGTTAAAGCTGTCTACGTGAATCTTTGGAATGGCCAATATATGCACAGGCGCTTTGGGGTTGATGTCGTGAAACGCCAAAAAATCGTCGTTCTCAAGTATGACGTTCGAGGGAATCTCTTTGTTGACTATTTTGCAAAATAAACACATTGTTCTTTTCCTTGGCTTTTTTTGATTATATCACATTGCAAATGTAATGAAGCTATTTCTAACATACGTTTAACTATAATCCACTTCAAAATAAGTAAAATTAGGAGCTCTATTTGAAAGAGTGGTATGACGCGATACAAGAAGCTAAGGATGTTGAATCATTGGAAGAGATTCGTATTTCTGTATTTGGCAAAAAAGGCGTTTTAGCGGCCCAGTTCGTTAAAATGAAAACCGTGCCCAATGAAGAAAAATCGAAAATAGCGAAAGATTTGAACAATCATAAAACGTCTCTCATGAACGAGTTTACGGCTAGAAAAATTATTTTACAGACTTTGGAATTGCAAGAGGCGATGAAGGCCGAGTCGATAGACGTTTCGCTTTTTAGCTCGTCTCGCCAAGCCGGCTCTCTTCATCCCGTAATGGAAACGATGGACAGAATCGTGGAATATTTCAACTCTATGAATTTTTCGGTGAAAACCGGACAAATGGTTGAAGACGATTTTAACAATTTCGAAGCCTTGAATCTTCCAAAATACCATCCGGCTCGCGATATGCAAGACACGTTTTATTTCAAAGACGAGATGCTTCTGCGCACCCACACCTCCCCAGTTCAGATAAGAACGATGATGAATTCTAAGCCGCCTATCCGAATGATCGCGCCCGGAGCGGTGTTTAGACGCGATTACGACATCACGCACACGCCTATGTTTCATCAGGTGGAAGGGCTTGTCGTCGACAAAGAGGGAAAGGTTTCCTTCGCGAACTTGAAGTTTATACTAGAAGACTTTTTGAAGTACATGTTCGGCGACGTCAAAGTGCGCTTTCGCCCATCTTTTTTCCCTTTCACCGAGCCATCGGCGGAAGTGGACATATCCTGCGTTTTTTGCAAAGGCGAGGGCTGTCGCGTTTGTTCTAAAACGGGATGGTTGGAAGTTTTGGGTTGCGGAATAGTGGATCCAAACGTGTTTGAGGCCGTAAAGTACGAGAACGTAAGCGGATACGCTTTTGGTTTGGGCGTCGAGCGATTCGCAATGTTGATTCATCATATTGGCGATTTGCGTTCCCTCTTCGAGGGAGATATAAAGTTACTGGAGCAGTTTCAATGATAGTTACAAGATCTTGGTTAAACGAGTGGATAGATCTCACCGGAATATCCACTGACGAACTTGCTAAAACTTTCAACTCGATTGGTTTGGAAGTGGATAGAGTCCACAACTATAGAGTTCCAGGCAAAATAGTGTTTGGAAAAGTTTTGGAGTGCGTGAAGCATCCCGAAGCGGACAAGTTGAATATATGTCAAGTGGATATTGGAACGAGCGTTCGCCAAATCGTTTGTGGCGCGTCGAACGTAAGAGCGGGACTGTACGTAGTCGTGGCCACCATTGGCGCGAAAATGCCCAACGGATTGACTATCAAGCCCGTAAAACTTCGCGGAGTGGAATCCGAGGGCATGATATGCTCGGCGAGTGAAATTGGTTTGGAAGACATTCAAAGCGGCATAATCGAGTTAGACTCCAGCATTGGCGAATTCGCTCTTGGCCAAGAGGTCTCCGAGAACGCAATTCTAAACGACGACCTAATAGAGTTGGAATTAACGGCCAATAGGGGCGATTGCCTAAGCGTTAGAGGAGTCGCGCGGGACTTAAGCGCGGCGTTTAATAGACCCATAAAAGCGTACAACTACATTGACAATGACGAAAAACGCGGCATTGGCAGAATTCTTAGTTTGTCGCACGAGAAAGATTTGGACGTTAGCCTATGTTACAAAGCTCTTGATTTAAAAGAGTTGAACGTTCCCTTGGTCGTCAAACTAAGACTTTCACAGATTGACGAAGCGAGAGACGTGGATATAGAATCGATGTTGCTTTACGTCACTCACGCGAGCGGCGTCGTTCTTAGAGCCTACAGCCACAGCTTCTTTTGCGAAGAGAACGAATCGATGGCGAAAGTGACGCTGTGCGAAGACGAAAATGGATACGCTTGCGTAAGCGGAAAAGAAAAAGCTTCGACTATAGGCGTCATTCAAAACGACAATTCCAAAGTCACTCGCAACGAAGGCACGATACTGCTAGAAGCGAGTTACGTGCCGCCCGACATTATTTCAAAAAAAATGGCGGAAAGCAAAATCGAAGCGGGTCCATTGTTTTACAAAACGTCTCGCGGAAGCGAGCCGGAGCTTAGCGGAGGCTTGTCCTATTGTATAGAATTTATAGAGTCTCACTCCAATTCATCGACGTTTGGCGGAAATATTAAATTTTCAAACGCCTACAAAGACAAGATAGTAATCGTTAAAAAAGAAGAGATTGACGATATTATCGGCGCGAAAATCGACAAAGCGGTAATATCTAAAATATTGAAAAACTTGGATTTCGACATATCGAAATCGTCTTTTGAAAATTTTATTATTTCGGTTCCGCAGTTTCGACACGACATCGAGCACAAGCAAGACATAGTGGAAGAAATCGTTAGAATGGTGGGCATTGACAACATTAAGTCCAAGGCATTCGTATTAACGGAAGCGAATAGACTAGGCGACGACTACTTTAGCTATAAAAAGCGCGGCGTATTTAGACATAGGTGCGCCCAAAGCGGCTTTTTCGAAACGGTTCATTTCGTATTTGACGAAAAAAAGGTTCTCAATTCATACGGTTTCGCCACAACAAGAGAAGATTTGGAATTGCTGAACCCAATCGTTCAGACGTTGGACACTCTGAGACCCACTCTTTTGACGGGGCTTTTGAAAGCCGCTTCGAACAACGTAAAGAATGGATACTCTTCGGTTAGGCTGTTTGAGATAGGTTCGGTGTTTTCTCCAACGAGAGAGGAATCGCTTCGCATGTCTATGCTTTTTAGCGGCGATATGGAATCGGATAGTCTGTCAAACGCGGGAAAACCTAAAAAAGTCGATTTCGCGCGCTTTACGCAAAAGATTTCGGATATTCTTGGAAATATCGAACTTCAAGCGTATGAAACTTCTCACGCCCTGTCCCATACGTATCAAACGGCGCGGATTTTAATCGACGGCGCGATTGTTGGAGAGCTTTTCCGCGTGCATCCGGAAGTTGAAAAAGACTACGACTTGGAAAACGCTTTCGCGTGCGAGATAGATTTCGACAAGATCCCCTATGGACTCAAAACGGCCAAGAAAACTTCAAAGTATCAAGCCTCGTTTAGAGATTTGAGTTTGATAGCGCCCAAGGATATGAGTTACGAAAGCGTGAAGACGGTTATACGAAACAGCGCTCCGGAGGAGCTTATTCGTTTTTACCCCGTAGACAAGTACAGCGATGAAAATCTGGGCGACAACATGAGTTTGTCATTGCGCTTCGTTCTTCAATCACAAGACAAAACGCTTGAAGAAGAGGATATATCCTCTTCGATGGAAGCGATTTTAAACGCGCTTCAAAGCGAATTGGGAATTGGACTGCGATGAGTCAGGTTTTGGTGTCTCCGGCAAAAGCGTTTTCTTTGAAAATTTCACAAATCGCTCCAGACAAATCGATTTCCCATCGTAGCGTTATGTTCGCGATGTTGGCGGACGGAGTAAGCGAAATTAAAAATTTTTTAAGAGCGGAAGACACTCTGAATTCGCTTGAGATAGTTAAAAATCTCGGCGCTGCCGTCGAAGACGACGGCGAAGTGATTAAAATATCTTCAAGCGGCGTAAAAGAGAGTTCCGAAGTTCTTGATTGCGGCAATTCCGGAACGGGAATGCGACTGTTCTGCGGCTTGCTAAGCTCCGCCAACGGTCATTTCGTGTTAACGGGCGACAAATATCTTCGCTCTCGTCCTATGAAAAGAGTGACTTCGCCTCTTCGCGACATAGGCGCCAAGCTTGATGGAAGAAAGGATGGCGATTTGGCTCCCTTGTCGATTCGAGGAGCCTCTCTAAAAGCTTTCGATTATAAGAGTGAGATCGCTTCCGCTCAGGTGAAAAGCGCGATGATATTGGCGGCTCTTCGCGCGGACGGCGTTTGTACCTACTCGGAGCCGGAACTCTCTCGCGACCATACGGAGCGAATGTTAAAAGGCATGGGCGCGGATATAAAAGTTGATGGCCTCCAAACCACCGTGGCGCCTATGAAGAAGCTACTCTCTCCTTTGATTATAAGGGTTCCAGCCGATCCTTCCAGCGCGTTTTTCTTCGCCGTGGCGGCCGCGATTACGCCCGATTCGGATATCACCCTCGAAGGCGTCACTCTCAATCCTACGAGAATCGAAGCGTTTAAAGCGCTTGAGCGAATGGGCGCGAACATATCTTACGA
>ERZ889078.1449-NODE-1449-length-18775-cov-7.187179_pt1 | contig 18775 bp, 15 predicted proteins | sample MGYA00521266_ERZ889078 | MGnify/ENA primary metagenome ERZ889078 (study PRJEB32303, sample SAMEA104408618) | aquatic metagenome | biome: Brackish water; feature: Pelagic; material: water | place: Baltic Sea | collected 2014-06-16T06:34:00 | depth 76,534 m ...
GTGTTCGCGAGACTGCCTGGTCTACCGTCATGGACGAAACGATGATCGAGGCCCGACCGATGACCCACGTCCGTCCGGTTAACCGACGCCGCGCGTGGCCCATTTGTGCTCGGTGGCCATACAGCGCCCCTTCACGACGTCGAGGCCGGCGGTCGCCATCCAGTCCGAAAACGCAGTGTCCTGCACGCCGGGCGGCAACCACACCGCGTTCGGACGGTGTCTCATCGCGAGCACATCCCGGGTGAAGCTGCTCGGTCGGTCGTTGCCGCGGAAGATGCACACCACGTCGATCGGCTCAGCGATGTCAGCGAGGCTGGCGCGCACTGGCTCACCCCACAGCTGCTCGCCCGCGTGCTTCGCGCTGACGGGCACGACGTGAAATCCGTGCTGATGCAGATAGTCCGGCACGTGGTACGACGCGCCGTCTGGTTCGCAGCAAGCACCTACGACCGCCACTGTGCGGGTGTGGGCTAGCAGGGACTTGAATTGGTCTGTCCGTACGATGTCCGTTGTCATGGCCGTCTCCCTAGAGAGTTGTACGCCGCGTTTACGCACGCTGCGACAGGCGAGATCCTGGTCACACCGCGGTTGAGTCGCAGTCCTCGTCGCGGCGCTGCCGGCGGCCAAGATCGCGCACACAGCGTCGTGCACAGTCGCTGCAGGCATGAATGCAACGGCCGTGCCAGTGTTGGGCGGTCAACGAAAGCGCTTTGTGTTTGGACGGATGCTAGCCTGCCTCCACCGCGACGCCGGGCGAACGGGCCGAGACTGAGGCCGCGGCCACAGGGTGTTGCGTAGAAATCAACAGCACGGTCATCGCGCCGCGGCGCATTTCTCAGCGCGGAGGCGGTACCACTTCTGCGTCTTCGGCTTCATCCCGGCCATCACCGTGTCGGCGCCACCAGCCCACATGCCGGCGCCACGGGCGCGCGCCTGATCCTCAAGTCGGCACAGCGTCGCCCGATTGGTCGCGGGGTACTTCGTGAAGGCCCAACCAGCGCCTTGAGACACCAGCGCCTCCATCACGTCGACGCCACCGACTTTGACCTGAACGAGAATCCGGCCAAAGCCGCCGGTCCTGCAGCGACCGTTCTTCTTGCGGGGGCAGTCCAGCACGACCTGCTGCCCTCCGATCAGCTTCAACGCTAGGCGGTACGCGCCGAGGCCAAAATACTCGTCGTCCCGCGTGCAGCGCGCCGATCGGAGCGCCCGCGTTGTCACCTGCTGTTTGTGACACTCTGGCGCGTTCAGGCCGTAAAAGCGGCCTTTGAAGCGGCCCAGACCCGGGATCTCGAACCAGGCCGTGTCCGCATCAACGAGGTGGAGCACACGCGCCTGCGTCCCTGGGGCGTACGTTGTGACGAGCTGTTTCGGCGAGGTCGCACCAGCGCCGTGGTGCCGACCTCTCCGCGGCGAACGAGCGCAAGCCGTCGTCGGGACGAGGATCGCCGCTAGGGCGAAGAGGACGCTGAGACGCCGCCACCCTCGCACGTCCAGCCCTGGGAAGCCTCGATCTCTGGTCTGCGGCGGCATGGCTCGCTCCTGGTTGGCTGCATGTGGCGCGTGGTCGATGGGGCCACCCTGACGCGCAGCCGCCCGCACGTCCACCGTTTCGAGCATAAGCCCTCGCCTTGCCCCCCCATGCGTATGCTACGGTCCGCCTCCCATGGCCTACCTCGATCGCGCAGTCATCGCTCTCTCTCCCGACGCCGTCCCGCGTTTCGACACTTTTGTGGCGGAGCTGTTAGGCCCCGCGGACCTGCAGCCCGGCCAGCGCCTCGGTCGCGTCGAGGTGGTGGGCTGGCGGCACAGCGGCGATCACGCGCACATGCGCTGGCGATTCGACGACGAGGAGCGAGACCTCGTCATCACCCTTCAGCCTCGCAACGAAGCGGATGGTGCGTATCTGCGGACGCCGCGTTGGAACATCGGCTACCTCGGAGCTGGCTTCGACGCGGTGACCGCCGCGCTCGTCGCGGAGGTTGGCAAGCGGGTCGAGGCCGTCGCCGCGCACCACAATTGGTCGGCTGCGGACTTGCACCAACGCTGGTTTCGCCGCCCCGACAGCAACGAATACCTTGAGATCACGCCCGGCAAGAAGCTCTACCTGCGGGTCACCGACTATTGCGACGAGAACTGCGTATTCTGCAACGCGACTGAGGGCAACGCCAACATCGTCTCGTCCAAGGCGGCGTTGCGCGACCTGCTCGGCCGGCTGCCGACCGGCGGGCTGAGTCAGATCATCTTCTCAGGCGGTGAACCCACCCTGGTGCGTGCGCTGCCTGATTATGTCGGCTTGGCGGCCGACGCTGGCGCCAGCGAGATCATCCTCCAGACCAACGGCGTGGCGCTGGCTGCCCCAGGTGAGCTGGAGCGCTACCTGCCGTGGCGCGACCGCATCGGTGTCGGCTTCTCGCTGCACGCGTTTGACCCCGTCCTCTCCAACCTGCTGACCGGCGCCCTAAATGTGCCCGCCCTGCCCTTGCAGGAGCGCTTTCGCCGCGGCCTCGACGCCGACTCGCTCAAGGCGGGGCCAAACGGAGACGCCCCCGAGCAAGACGCCGCCATGAACGAGGCTGCGGCCAGCGACAGCGGCGCGACGGACGCCGACACGCTCGACGTCGAAGAGGCCGCAGATCCGGGCGCTGAGCGATGGCGTGCGGCCTCCAGCGCAGTGGCCAAAGGCTCAACAGGACGCTACGACGCCAAGATCGCAGCCGTGGACCGCGCCGTGGCGCTCGGCTTTCGGGTCAAGATCACCTGTGTCGTGACCCGGCTGAACGTCGCCCAGGTCCCCGCCTTCACCCGCGCCTGCTGGGAGCGCTGGGGCCCCCGACTCGACCGCCTGCAGTTCAGCTACGCCATGCCGCGCGGCAACGCCTGGCTCAACCCCGGCTGGCTGCTCCGATTTGAGGATTGTGTGGCGCCATTTGCGGAGGCGTTCGAGATCGGGCGCAGCACCGGCATGTTGGTCGAGACGTCGCAGACCTCGTGTGTGCCGCCGTGTTTGATGCCCGACTACCTCGATCACTACGATCTCTACGGCGACTATCGCGGCGGCCAAACCACCGGTGTGGAGCGCGTCAAACCAGCGGAGACCTGCACGGGCTGCAACTTTGACCGGATCTGCGCGGGGGTTTGGCGGCGCTACATCGACACGTTCGGCACCGCGGAGCTGCGCACGATCACCGATCGCCCAGAACCACCTGTTGTGATGGAGGACTACCTCGACCAGCAAGTCCTCGATTTGGGGGCCGAGTAGTCGCTCGGGCATCGCACCCATCGTCGCAGCGTGCGCCAGAATGCAGCACGAAAGCCGATCGAATGCCGACCGATCACATTCGCCATTGCGCGGCGCCGCGGAAACACGTAGACTCCGCCCCCCATGAGCGGTGCGGTCCTTCCGGGCTACTTGGTTTTCGCCATACTTTCAATGCCGAAACCCCACCGCAGCATCACACGCGCCTCGCCCTACGCTCCATGTCGCCACGCTCTCAACGTGGTTACGCTCAGCGCTGGCCGGATGCGCCTCAGACCTAGGTAAAATATTTTGAGTACTTTCGAAGCGCTCGGCTTGTCCGAGCCCTTGCTACGTGCCGTCATTGACGCCGGCTACGAGTCCCCCACGCCAATCCAAACCCAGGCGATTCCACTCCTCCTCGAGGGCCGCGACCTGCTCGGTTGCGCGCAGACCGGCACCGGCAAGACCGCGGCGTTTGCGCTGCCAACCCTGCACAACTTGGGCTTGAACCCGCCGATGGCGACAGGGCGTCGCCCCATCCGCGCCCTGATTCTGTCACCGACACGTGAGCTCGCCTCGCAGATCGGCGAGAACTTCGCCAGCTACGCGAAGTACACGCCGCTGCGCCACACGGTGATCTTTGGCGGTGTAAAACAGGGCAAGCAGGTCCGCGCGCTGCAACAAGGCATCGACGTCGTGGTGGCGACACCTGGCCGGTTGATCGACCTCATCGATCAGGGCTACATCAAGCTCGGCCACGTGGAGGTCTTCATCCTCGACGAGGCCGACCGCATGCTCGACATGGGGTTCATCAAGCCCATTCGACAGATCATGGCCCTGCTGCCCCGCAAGCGGCACAACATGCTGTTCTCGGCGACCATGCCGGCGCCCATCGCGCACCTGGCGAACAGCATGCTCGTCAATCCGGTGCGGGTCGAAGTCGCGCCGCAGTCGAGCACGGTCGAGCTCGTGACGCAGCGCCTGCATTTCGTGATGAAGGCCGACAAACCGGCGTTGTTGGTGCATCTGCTCAAGACGGACCCGGCGCTGCGCTCCATCGTCTTCACACGCACCAAGCACGGCGCCAATCGGCTGACGACGGTGCTGGTCAAGGCTGGGCTGCACGCCTCGGCGATCCACGGCAACAAGAGCCAGGCCGCCCGCGAGCGCGCGATCGAGGGCTTCACGACCGGTTCGGTTGGCGTGTTGGTCGCGACGGACATCGCCTCGCGCGGTATCGACGTCGACGAGGTCAGCCACGTCTTCAACTTCGACCTGCCAAATGAGGCCGAGTCCTACGTGCACCGCATCGGGCGCACCGCTCGCGCGGGCCGAAGTGGCGTCGCGGTCGCGTTTTGTGACGAGGAAGAGACCGGTTACCTAGCGGACATCGAGCAGCTGATCGGTGTGACGTTGCCGCTGACGACCGATCACCCCTACCACGCCAACCTGGATCGCAACGCGCGACCGTTGACGCCGGCGCAACGCCAAGCACGAAACCGTGGCGGCGGCGGTGGTGGTGGACGCCACGGCGGCGGCGGCGGTGGTGGACGACACGGCGGCGGCGGCGGCGGCGGTGGCGGCGGACGACCCGGCGGTGGCGGCGGACGACCCGGTGGTGGCGGCGGTGGCGGCCGATCGCGACGCCGATAGATCTTTTGACACGCCGGCGCGTCGGTAAGTCTCACGGTTGGCCCTGCGCCACCGAGGAGGTCCGGTGCGAAACGGCTTGGCGACGAGGCGGCTGCTGCGCTACACGATCGTCGCGATCGTCGGACAGCTGACCTTCAATGCCTGCGACGCGCCCGAGTCACCGCCCTTCGCCGTGACCTCGGGCGCGGTTGTTTTTGCGCCCGAGACGACGGCGGACGGGCGGCTCTCGCCAGACCTGACGCTCTACAGCCGCTCGCTCGCGCTCGTCATCGGCGTGGACCGCTACGCCCACCTGCCTGCGCTCCACAGCGCGGAGCGGGACGCGGTGGCTATGGCTAAAACCCTGAAAAACCGAGGTTTCAGCGTGATGCTGCTGCTCGGAAAACAGGCGACGCGCGCGCGCATCGCGGCGCTGCTGGGTGACCGACTGCCGAAGGTCTCGCAGGTCGATGACCGGGTCTTGGTCTACTTCGCTGGCCACGGCGTCTCCGTCGGTGCCGGGCCCGAGGCGGTGGGGTATCTCATGCCGGTCGGCGGCGACCCGAACGCACCAGCGGCGACGGGGCTGGCCATGACGGAGGTGGTGCGCTGGTTCGGTCGCTATCCCGCCAAACACGTGATGTTGCTCGCCGATGCGTGTTACGGCGGGCTGGCGCTGAGCACGCGGGGCGCTGGGCTGCGGCCGGCGATGGAGCGGTATCTGGAGGCCATCACGTCGCGACCCATGCGGGCGGTGCTGGTCGGTGGTGGGGCCCAAGAGCAGGTCAACGAATGGCGTGGCCACGGGTTGTTCACCCACTTCGTGTTGCGGGGGCTCGACGGCGCCGCTGACGGCAACAACGACGGGGTGATCACGTCGGACGAGCTCGTCGCGTTTGTGAAACCCGAGGTTGCGCGCGTTGCGCAGCGGCAATGGGGGACGGAGCAGCATCCACAGGCGGGGCGGTCAGGCGAGGGGGACTTTGTGTTTCTCAGCCCGCGACCGCGACAGACAACCCAGCCCGGCCAGAGAGGCCAATCCAGGCAGACCAAGACGCGCGCACGGCCGATAGATCCGGGAAATGAGCGACAGACCGACCGATCGGCTTGGCCTGCGTTGGCGGCTACCGTCGGCAAGGACCCTGGGAACGCCACGGCGTCGCCGCGCCCTGCGTCGACATCGCCAACACCGACCGGGTGGGTGCGCATCCCAGCAGGTACGGCGCACATCGGCACGCCAGTTGACACGGAGCCACGGGACCCCGACGAGGCGCCGCGCGTGGTCGAGATCAGCGGCGACTTCTGGATGCAGACCACCGAGGTCACCCAGGGTGAGTGGCGGCAGCTGCGAGGCCACAATCCAGCTGAATTTGTGGGGTGCGGCGACACGTGTCCGGTCGAAGACGTGACGTTCTGGGACGCGCTCGCCTTCGCCAACGCCCGCTCCAAAGCCGCCAAGCTGCCACCCTGCTACCGGCTCAGCAGCTGCGAACGCGCCGAGGACGGCGGGCTTCAGTGCCGCAGCGCCACGCTCACGGACGCGTCCTGCGCTGGCTATCGACTCCCCACTGAGGCGGAGTGGGAGTACGCGGCGCGCGCCGGTAGTCGAGACGCGACCTACGCTGGGCCGTTGCGCATAACAGAGCGACGCCGCGCGCCCAGCCTCGACGCCATCGCTTGGCACGGCGGGCACAACGACGCCAGTTATCCGGGCACAGCGCGCTGCGTGGGCTGGCGTGGCCGCAGCGATGAAGAGCCAGGCTGCGGCACGCGGCCCGTCGGCCAGCTGCGCGCGAACGCATGGGGGTTGCACGACATGATCGGCAACGTCTGGGAGTGGACGTGGCCGCGGCCCGACACCGGACAGGTTCGCACCGTGACGACGGGGCACGCCGTGAGTCGCGGTGGCGGTTGGTACAACGACGCGCGCGACTGCCGGGCGGCGAATCGCTTCGTGCTGCCTGCGAACGCGCACTACTTCAACGTCGGTCTCCGACTGGTGAGGCGGCCATGACCGAGACCAACCGACAGGGACCACCAGGACCACGGGAACCACTGGGACCACCGGGACCACCACGGCGATACGTGGCGCTGGGCGCCCTGATTCTGGGCTTACTCGCGGCAGGCACGGCCTGGTGGCTGAGTCGGGGATCGGGACGTCAGCGGCCGCCTGACACCCACAGCCACGTCACGCACCGACCAGAGGGGGTGCCCATCCCGACGACGCGCGGGGTCTCCCAGGCGACTATGCGCACCGTCCGCGCCAACGTTCACGCAGCGTTGCGGCAGGGTGGCTTTCAGCCGGGCGCGGCGATCTTCATTCGAATCTTGAAACACAGCCGCGCTTTCGAGGTGTTCGTACGCAAAGGCCGCACCTTCAAGCTGTTTCGCACCTACCGGATCTGCACGTTCAGCGGCGAGCTGGGACCAAAGTTGGCGCGCGGCGACTTTCAGGCACCCGAGGGGTTCTATCGCGTCACGCGGCGGCAGTTGAACCCGCACAGCAGCTATCACCTGTCGTTCGATGTCGGCTACCCGAACGCCTATGACCGCGCCCACAAACGCACAGGCAGCGCGATCATGGTGCACGGCAACTGCGTGTCGGCTGGCTGTTTTGCCATGACGGATACAACGATTCGCGAGATCTACGTGCTGGCCGAAGACGCCTTGAAGGCCGGACAACCGGGCTTCTCGGTGCATATCTTCCCGTTTCGGATGACGCCTGCGCGCCGAAAACGACTCGCCGATCCGCGGTGGGGCGGGTTTTGGTCGGAGCTGCAGCCGGGCTATGATGCGTTCGAGCGCAGCGCGCGGCCGCCCAAGGTGCATGTGCGTGGTGGCCGCTACGTGATCGCGGCGGGAGAGGCCGACCAACGGCGGCGGGAGCAGCAGCCATGAGCAAACGTGACAGCGACAAACCCGTCAGCTCGGCCGGGAATTCTGGGCAGACATCCGTTCACAACGCACCGAAACACGGCGCCTCCTGGGTCGATGAGCGCAAGCTGGCGCGCGGCGACATGCGGGTGGCGCAGGCGTTCTCCAAGCTGCGCACCGACGCGGCGTTTGAGGAGGCCAGCGTCTGCCCCGACTGCCTGACGGAGCGCGCCGCGTCCGAGGACGACGAGGCGCTCTGCGAGGCGCACCTGGCGCAGGCGATGGGGATGAACAGCGCCTGGTGATCCGGTGTTTCAGCGCAATTTCCCTCGGGCTAGACCGTGGCACTGGGGTCGCGTCCGTGCTATCTCCCGGCAGCTTCACGCGTACCTCAGGAGCCTCCGTGCGCAATCGTCTGCCATCTGGCCCGCTCGCCGTCGCCATCGCCTTCATTCTAGGCGCTTGCACCGGTACGGCGGCCTACACCGCCGCGACTCAAAGCCCGACGCGTGTGGCTGGGGCGTCCGCCGTCGCGCTGCCCGGGATCCCACCCGCCCAAGCGAGCGGCGTGCCGACCGTTGTCGCGCTGCAGGACACCGAGCAGCGCCAGGTCGGCGGCGGCAAGGCCAGCGTTCGGTTTCTCGCGCATGGCGCGCAGGCGTGGCTCGGCAAGCTTGAGATGGCCGCCGGCGGCAAGGTGCCGCTGCATCGCGACGCCACCGAGGAGTACATTCATGTGCTCGCTGGCGGCGGTGTCATCACGATCGACGGCAAGGTCTCGACCATTGGCCCCGGCACGACGGTGTTCATGCCGGCGGGCGCACAGGTCACGTATCAGAACGGTCCGGCTCGGCTCGTGGCGTTGCAGGTCTTCGCAGGCCCAGCGCCGGCCGCCAAGTACAATCGCTGGCAAAAGGTAGCGCAATGAACTCAACGTCTACACACCCAACACCAGCCCCGATTCGCGTCGCCGTCATCGGGCTCGGGACCGTCGGCGGTGGTCTGGCGGAGATCTTCGCCACGCACGCGACACAGCTCACCGCGCGCGCCGCCGGGCCGTTGACGCTCGTCGGCGTCGCCGTTCGGGATGCGGCAAGACAGCGCGATTTGCCCGTCGATCCAGCCTTGCTGACGACGGACGCCGCCGCGCTGGCCGTGCGACCTGACGTCGACATCGTGGTTGAGCTGATGGGTGGCCTCGAGCCGGCCCGCACGCTGGTGCTTGCGGCGCTCCACGCCGGCAAGGCGGTCGTCACGGCGAATAAGGCCATCGTCGCCCGCTACGGCGCGGAGTTCGTCGCGGCGGCGGCGGCTGGCGGTGGGCAGCTCTACTACGAGGCGGCGGCGGCAGGGGCTGTGCCGATCGTCAAGGTCGTGCGCGAGTCCTTGAGCGGCAACCGCATCGACAGCTTGCTCGGCATCGTCAACGGCACGTGCAACTTCATCCTCACGCAGATGACCAACAGCGGCGCCGCCTTCGCAGACGCGCTCGCCGAAGCGCAGGCGCTGGGCTACGCGGAGGCCGATCCGACGTCGGACGTCGGCGGCGAGGATGCGGCTTACAAGCTCTGTTTGCTCGCCAGGCTCGCGTTCGACGCCGACGTGCAGATCGACGACATCGCCTGCGAAGGCATCGACACAGTGCGGGCCGAAGACATCGCGCGCGCCGACTCGCTCGGCTACGCCATCAAGCTGCTCGCCGTCGCGCAGCGCCGTGAAACCGGCCTCGAAGTGGGTGTGTACCCGACGTTGGTGCCCAAATCCCACCCGTTGGCGGCCGTGCACGACGCGTTTAACGCGGTGTTTATCGATGGCGACAGCGCTGGGCCCGTGATGCTCTATGGCCAAGGCGCTGGGCGCCGACCGACCGCCAGCGCGGTCGTGGCCGACGTGGTGGACGCCGCGCTGGCCTTGCGAAGCGGCGCCGCGGCCAGACCGGAGCCCTCGCCGCACGGCGGTCCCGTGGTGTTGCCAAGCGCGGACGGCCTGAATCGATACTACGTCGCGACCCGGGTGGCCGACCAACCCGGCGTGCTCGCCGCCATCGCCGGCGCCATGGCGGCGCGCGGCGTGAGCATCGAGTCGTGTGTGCAAGACGGCCGCAATCACGACCCGGTGGATCTCATCTTCGTCACCCACACCGTGCGCGACGGCGACCTGCGCGCCGCGCTGGACGACATCATCAAGCTGCCCACAGTCCGCAGCGTCGCCGCCGTGATGCGTGTGCTGAAGTAGCCCAAGGAAGAGCCGACGATGCGCATCGAAATCGACGTCCCCGCGACTACGTCCAACCTCGGACCCGGCTTTGACGCCTTGGGCATGGCCCTGCAGCTCAGCAGCACGTTCGTCTGTGAGACACAGGACTCGGTGACCGCGCCGCTGCCTGGGGTCGACCGCACGCTGCGCATCGACGTCGAGGGTTACGGCGCCGACGAGCTGCCACGCGACGCCAGCCACCTCGTGGTCGCCACGATCGCCGCGCGCCTCGCCGCCCACGGCCGCGCGCTGCCCAACCTTCGGCTGCTGCAGACCAATCAGATCCCGCTGGGGAGCGGTCTCGGCTCGTCATCGACGGCTATCGTCGGCGGCTTGGCCATCGCGCAGGCGCTGCTCGGGATGCCCTTGGATCGAGAGGCGCTGCTGCGGGACGCCTGTCGATTCGAAGGCCACCCGGATAACGCCGCGCCGTGTGTGCTAGGCGGGCTCGTGACGGCGACGTACGATGGCGAGGTCGTGCACACGGTCCCCCTGCCCATCGCGCCAGGGCTCGGCTGCGTCATCTGCACGCCCGATCTGCAGCTGTCGACCATCGCGATGCGCGCGGTGCTGCCCGACGAGGTGCCCTTCGCCGACGCGGTGTTCAACGGCACCCACGCCTGTCTGCTGATCGCGGCGCTGGCCACGGGTCGTCTGGCGCTGTTGGCGGAGGCGACGCAGGATCGGCTGCATCAGCGGTTTCGAGCAGCGCACGTCCCAGGCTTTGAGGCCGTGGTTGCGGCCTCTCAGGCGGCCGGCGCCCTCACGACGGTGCTGTCTGGCGCCGGACCGACGGTCATCGCGCTGATCGACACGACGCGCTGCGACGCACCAGCCATCGCGCGGGCCATGGAGGTCGGGTTTGCGTCGGTCGGTCTCGGCAGCACGAGCCGCATCGTGCAGCCCCGCCCCACAGGCGTCGTGGTCCAGATCACACCCTAGTCGCACCCGCGCCGTCTCGCCGTGCGTGGCCGGCGTACACCGCTCGCTACAACGCCACAACGCCACAACGCCACAACGCCACAACGCAACTGGCATCGAACGCAGCGGTGATTTGTGATTGACCGCAGGACTTGCAACCGTTAGGACGTGCGCGCCTGAGGTCGATCAAGGCTCGTAGGAACCGGAGAAGCGCTATGAACCTGCACTCAAAGAACATGCACTCAAACTTCTGGGCACCCGCCCTGCTGGCGCTCTCGCTCGGTGCGCTGGCCGCCGGGTGTGGCTCAGATGTTAAAGCTGTCGGCACAGGCGTAGACGCCCAGGCGACCGCGAACGACGGCGCGACGGCAGACAGCGGATCGACCGCCGCGGACGGCGCGACGAGCGCGGACGGCGCGGCGACGGACGCCGGCGCGACCGCGGACACCAAGCAGGCGTGTGGCGCCCCAACCGGCCAACGTCCAGCGCGACGCAGTGAGCAGACCGGCGCGTGGGACGCCAAAGGCAAGCGCCTCGTGATGTTTGGTGGCTCCTTCGCCGTGCCCGCAAACTGCAGCTTTGTGGCGGCGACGTCCGAAGACGAGACCTGGATCTACGACGCGGTGTGCGACAGCTGGGTCCTCTCAAAAAGCGCCGCGCCCGCCGGTCGTGGCCGCGCCGGCGGCGTCTGGAAGGACGGGCTCGGCCTGGTCGTCTTCGGCGGCCGAAGCCGCGTCGGCACGTCTGGTCCATACACCCTCTACAACGACACGTGGGCCTTCGATCCCGACAGTGACAAGTGGAGCAAACTCGCGGGCGACGGCGCCATCAGCAAGCGCTTCAACGCCTCGATGGTCCTGCGCGACGACACCGGCGACCTGCTCGTCTTTGGCGGCAACACCTCGGGCTCTGCGCTGCAATACGTCCCCAACAACGATGTGTGGCGCTTCGACTTCAAGACGTCGGCGTGGTCGATGATCACGACCGCCGGCAGCGTGCCCGCCAAGCGCTTCTTCACAGGCGGCCTCTGGGACAGCAAGCGCAAGCGGCTCGTGGTCTACGGCGGCGCTGACGAGTCGCTGTTCGCGAACACAGCGAAGTTCAAGGACGACATCTGGGCCCTCGATTTCGCGCAAGATCCGCCGCGCTGGGCGAGGCTCGACATCAACGCGACGGAGAAGCCAGACGGCCGCTACTGGTCGTCGTTGGTGTACGACGCCGTCGCCGATCGCTACGTGATGTTTGGTGGCCACGACGACAAATCCCAGGGTAACCGCAACGATCTCTGGGCGTTTGACCCGACAACAAAGCAGTGGGGCGTGATGGTCGCGGGTGACACCTACAACAAGCCGGCGATCAGCTTCTGCAACTTCCCGCCCGACTTCACCAACGTGATCGAAGACGTGCCAGAGCGCCGCAACGGTGGCTTGGTGGTCGGTTCGAAGGACGGCGTCTGGATCGCGGGCGGCAAGACGGACTGCGGCGTCATCGATGACCTGCACTTCTACGGCTACAACACCGGCAAGTGGGCAGAGGTCACGGGCGCGACCGTCGGCGAGGCCTGCCTGCGCAAGGGCGGGGTGAACTGCAACGACTACTGCCAATGAGCGGGATGGGGCGGAACGGTCAGACGGGTGGACGCCGGCGATGCTGGGTGTTTGCGCTGGCGCTCTGTGTGGCTGCGAGCCTGAGTTTGCAGGGTTGCAGCGCAGACGATGCCGCCACCGCTGACGCTGCGGGGCTCGATGCCGGCGCCGGGGCGCAGGACGGCGGGACCCTGGCAGACGGCGGGGCGCACGACGGTGCGCACGACGGGGCGGCGCTCACCGACGCAGCCGACACCGCGAAACCGGCCGGGACGTTCGAGCTCGGCACCAACGTGACCGGTAAGAATACGCGGATGTTCTACACCGCAGTGCCAAACGGCACCGTGCTGAACGTGGAGCTGGGACCGCAGGGGCTGTGGATGGTGGTGCTCGCGTTCAAGACCCAGGGGCTGCTCAAAGATCCGCTGTATCTCTCGGGCAGTATCGTCATCGACGGCAACGACGCGGCAGGGCAGCTCGCGCTGAAGAAACAGAAGACCATCCTCAGCGACGACGGCTTCAACTACTACTACAACTTCTGGTTGGTGGTGAAGAACGACAAGCTGCCGCTGCCGTCGGCCCCCGCGGGCGTGGCGGGAAAGACCGCGACCATCACGCTTGAGATCACAGACGTGGACCAGAAGAAACATATCGAGACGCGCACCGTGACGCTCAAGGGCGGACCGAATGGCTAGGCGTGCGCTGGGCTGTCTGATCGTGTCGCTGCTGATCCTGCAAGGTTGTGGCAGCGACCCGGAGCCGGAGCCCGCGGCCGCCCCGACTGCCTGGTCCGTCGATGTGGAAGGCTATGATTCCGGGCTTTTCGCGGTGTGGGGGCACGACGACGGTCCGCTGTGGACCGTTGGCGCCGACGACGGCAAGGGGCCGCTGCTGCTGACACACGCCCAAGGCCGCGCCGGCGCTTGGGCGCGGGTCGACACCAGCGCGTTCCCCGGCGACTTGTGGTGGCTCCACGGCCCCGACGCCCAGACCCTCTACCTCGTCGGCGCGCAGGGCCGCGTGGTGCGCTGGCAGCGCTCGGGCGACGGCGGACCGACGGGCGCGCAAGGCACGTGGACGACGATGCCAACACCGACAAAACGGGTGCTGTATGGCTGCTGGGCGGCGGATGCGAGCCATATCTGGGCGGTGGGCGGCGATCCGAAAGGCGTCGAAGCGGGCGTCGTGCTGCTCAGCGATGGCGTGACGTGGACGGAGGTGACCGCGCTGCCGCCGGTGCCTAAGGGCGTCAGCTTCTTCAAGGTCTTTGGCACGTCGGCGACCGATGTGCGGGTCGTCGGCGTTGGCGGCACCGTGCTGCATTTTGACGGCGAGGTCTGGACCCGCGAGGACCTCAAGACCACTCAGCGGCTCATCACGCTGCACGGTGACGGCGATCTGCAGGTGATCGTCGGCGGCACCGGCAACGGCGCGGTGTTCGAGCGCGACCGCGCTGCGAGCCCTGATTCTCGGGGCACCAGCGGCTGGAAGGACGTCTCCCCCGAGGCGATTCAGGCGCTCAACGGCGTGCGCCTACGCGGCGGCAAGGCGTGGGCGGTGGGGTTCCGTGGCACCTTGGTCGATCGCACCAAGACCGGCTGGGAGCTGCGTGACGAGGCGCCGACGAGCATGGATCTGCACGGTGTCTTCATCGACAAGACCGGCACCGGCTGGGCGGTGGGTGGCAACCTGTTCAGCCAGCCGGCCAGCGAAGGCGTGATTCTGGTGCGCTGACCAGCCCGCGAGCGCCCGCGCTTGTGCCAAAGGGCTCGTCAGGCTCAGAAGAACTGCTGCGAGCCGAAGGACACACGCCAATCACCATCGGCGACGGCCCACGCCACGTCGAGCCGCGCGACGAAGTGAGCGATGAGCGGCAGGATGATCCGCAGCCCGGCGCCGACCGACCCGCCGCCTCGCCAACCGGCGCGCGACAAGGGCCCGGCGAGGACCCAGCCGGTGTCGACAAACACGACGTGCTGCAGCACCACCGTGCGACCATGCCAGCTGGGTAGGCGCGCCTCCAGGTTCGCGACGGCCATGTGTTCGCCGACGAAGCGGCCCTCCCAGTAGCCGCGCACCGCGCTGAGGCCGCCGACGTAGAACCGATGCTCGGGGTGGACCGCCGCTGGGTCTCCCGACAGGCTGCGTTGTGTCCCGAGCCGGACGTGACCGATGAGGTTGAGGCGGGCCAGATGCAGGCGACTGGGCCCGATCCACGCCCACTTACCGCTGAGGGTGAGGCGCGTCCAGGCGCTGCCTCGAATCGCCGCTGTGAGCGGGGCGCCGAGGCTGACGGCGGCTGAGACATAGCCGCGCTGCTCGAGGTAGTCGTCGCGGTCGATCCGGCCCAGACGCACCCACAGGCTGGGCAGCAACCACAGGCCATCGGCGGGCAGGCCGTCCGTGGCTGAGAGCAGCGCGTTGCCGCTGGGACGCTGAAATTGCGGGGTCAGCAGCCGCGTGCTGAAGCGATCCCACAGGCCGTGCACCGTCAGCCCCCACGTCCGCTGCGGCTGCCGAAGATCGCTGAGGGCCAACGTGAGCCGCTCGCGGTGACGGCTCCAGGCGGCTGTCGGCGCGGCGTTCGACCCGTAGAGATAGCGGTTGCGATTGCCGTGCTCGACCGCGCCCTCGAGTCGAACACGTGTGTGCGCCAACCGGGGATCCGCCAACGACATCACCGCTGAGTGGGTCCCGGCTAACAGATACCAGTACGCCTGCAGCTGTAGCGCCCTGCCGGCGAGGTTCACGTCTTGCGCACCGGCGAGCAGGTAGAGCCGGCCGCCGCCCCGACCGGTCGAGAAGATGGGCAGCAGCGTCCACTTCTCATCCACCGACAGCGTCAGCGCCACCGCCCTGTCGTCGCCGGGTACCCGCGCGAGCGCGACGTCGACGCGGCGGAAGAGGCCGAGGTTGCGCAGCCGCTGTACGCTCTCCCGCACCGCAGCGCAGGACAGTGGCGCGCCGACTCGAAACAGCAGCTCGCGGGCGACGACGCGGCGATGGGTGCGCTGCAGGCCTTGGAGGTGTACGGCCGCTAGGCGCTGGTCACACAGCGCGACCGGCAGGCGTAGGTGCTGGCGGTCCGTCCGAACCTTGCTGGGCGGAGACGTTGATTTTTCGGCCTGCTGGACGGTTACTGCGTGAGCGACGGACGGGCCGAGGAGCGCCAGGGTGAGCAGAGGGACCGCTGTGGCCAGTCGAGTGAGCGCCCGTGTGAGCCATGTTGTCCGGGCGACCATCGCCGCAGTCTGCCGGAACCGCGGCGGCGCCACCACCACGGCCGGCGTAGGCACCGCCCCATAGACGGCGGCCGTGTTCGCCGCTTACGGTACCCAGCGCGTGTCACCTTCGACCCGGCGCGCGCATCCACCGGCTCGGAGCTGCTCATGATCGCCTCAAACGACCCCATCATCCTGGTTGGCGCGGGTCTCGCCGGCGCGCTCACCGCCACCCTGCTGGCTCGGCGTGGTCACCGCGTCGCCGTGTTTGAGCGCCGAGCGGATCTGCGCCAGACGACCGGATCTGCGGGTCGCTCCATCAACCTCGCGCTCTCGACCCGCGGCCTCGCGGCGCTGGCGCGTGTCGGCCTGGAGGAGACCGTGCTCGCCGACACCTTGCCCATGCACGGTCGACGTATGCACGGGGTCGACGGCAGCCTGAGTTTTCAGCCCTATGGTCAAGCCGGCCAGGCGATCCGCTCGGTGTCGCGGCGTGGGCTCAATGAATCCCTGCTCGAGCTGGCGGAGGCCGAGCCGGGCGTGACGCTGCATTTCTCGCAGCGCTGCGTCGCCGTTGACCTGGATGCCCCGTCGGCCACGTTCTCCGGGCCCGACGGCGCGCAGACCACGGTCGCGGGCAGGCTCATCGTCGGCACCGACGGGGTCTTCTCGGCGGTCCGCGACCAGATGATGCGCCGTGACCGTTTTGACTACGAGCAGCTGTATCTGGCGCACGGCTACAAGGAGCTGACCATCCCACCCTCGGCCGCGGGTGGCTTCCGCCTGGCCAACGACGCGCTGCACATCTGGCCGCGTGGCGACTTCATGCTGATCGCCCTGCCCAACAGCGACGGCAGCTTCACCGTCACGTTGTTTCAGGCGTTCGCCGGCGCGGAGGGACTCGACGACCTTGACGCCGATCCCGCGCGTGTGCAGGCGTTCTTCGAGCGCCACTTCGCCGACGCCCTGCCCCACATGCCGACCCTGCACGCAGACTGGGCCGCCAACCCGACGAGCAGCCTCGCCACGATTCGCTGCAACCCTTTTCATTACCGCGACAAGGCCGTGCTGATCGGTGACGCCGCGCACGCGGTGGTGCCGTTTTACGGCCAAGGCATGAACGCCGCGTTCGAGAGCGCCGCGCTGTTCGACACCATGCTTGCGGACCACGATGACGACCTCGCCACTGCGCTGCCGGCCTTCACAGCCGCGCGAAAAGGGGACGCCGACGCCATCCGACAGCTCGCGCTCGACAACTTCATGGAGATGCGCGCGCACGTCGCGGACCCCGTGTTTCTGCGTCGGAAGGCCATCGAGAAGCGACTGCACGCCGCGGCGCCGGAGGCCTTTGTGCCGCTGTACACCATGGTGACGTTCTCCACCCTGCCCTACGCCGCCGCAGTGGCCCGGGCCGCGGCACAGGATGCGTGGCTCGATGCGCGCCTACGGGCGGCCGGGGCGACGGACATCGACGAAGAATCGCCTGATTTTATCGCGTTTTTGCTGCGCGAAGCGCCGCCGGTGCTGCCATAGCCTCGCGCCCGAGGCCAATGCTAGCGACGTCACCTAGACTCACCCGCCAAACCTCACGCCACCACAGCATCTCAGCTTTGGACGGCCGCGTGGGCTCGCAACTTAGGTCCGCAGGCAAGTTGACTGACGCGTGGCCGTGTCCACACCTGGTTCAGGCCCCACGACGCGACCGAAGATCTCGGCGAAGCGCCACAGATCCTCATAGCCGTTGTACAGGGGCGCGGGCGCGAGGCGGATGACGTCGGGCACGCGGTAATCGCAGACCACCCCGGCGTCCATGAGCGCTTGATGGAGCTCCTTGGCCTTGTCGGGGACCCGCAGCGAGAGTTGGCTGCCCCGCGCGGCGTGGGCGCTTGGTGTGATGACGCTGAAGTGACCGTCTGCGACGGTGCCCAGCAGCGCCAGCAGGTAATCGGTCAGCGCGAGTGAGCGGGTGCGGACCCAGTCCATCCCCACCTCGTCGAAGAGCGTCAGCGACGCCAGCAACGGCGCGATAGTGAACACCGGCGCGTTGGAGAGCTGCCACGCGCCGGCGCCAATCTGCGGGTCAAAAGTTGGCCCCATCTCAAAGCGTGTCGCCGGATCGGTGCCCCACCAGCCCTCGAATCGTGGCAGGTCCGTGCGACCACTCCAGCGATCATGCACAAACGCCACCGCGACGCTGCCGGGGCCCGAGTTGAGGTATTTGTAGGAACAGAACGCCGCGAAATCGACGTCGTCGTCATGGAGCTGCAGCGGGACGTTGCCGGCGGCGTGGGCCAAGTCCCAGCCGACCAACGCGCCGGCGGCGTGACCTGCCGTGGTGATCGCCGACATGTTGTGCCACTGGCCCGTGTAGTAGTGCACACCGCCCATCATCACGAGCGCGCAGGTGTCGCCGTGCTCCGCCAGCCACGCCTGGACATCTTCTGTGCGCAGGTTCGACTCGCCGTCTCGCGGATGCAGCGCAACCACCGCATCTTCGGGATCAAAGCCATGGAACCGAGCCTGACTCGCGACGGCGTACCGGTCCGACGGGAACGCGCCACCCTCGATGAGGATGCGATAGCGCTGGGGCGTGGGCCGATAGAAGCTGACCATGAGCAGGTGCAGGTTCGTGGTCAGCCCGTTCATCGGCACCACTTCGTGCGGCAGCGCGCCCACCAGCCGACCGAGCGAGGCCTGCGGCGGCTCGTGATAGCTGTACCACGGCCGTCGACCCTGGAAGTGGCCCTCGACGCCGAGCGTGGCCCAGTCGTCGAGCTCCTCGTTGACCAGGGCACGTGTGACCTTGGGCTGCAGGCCCAGCGAGTTGCCGCAGAGATAAATCAGCGGCTGACCGGTCGGGCCGACGGGCACGTGGAAGCGCGCTCGCAGGCCGGGAAACTCGAGGTCTAGGGCTTGGGCCCGCTCACGCGTGGTGTCGATCATCGCGATGCTACTTCGTGGCGGCAGGTGCGACGGCGGCGGCGGCTTTGGCAGCGGCGGCAGCGGCGGCGTCAGCGGCGGCGCCCGCAGCGGCGGCGGGGGCG